>Ga0160428_1001382_pt1 | contig 18635 bp, 17 predicted proteins | sample SolpanmetagenomM_FD_108198 | JGI IMG/M metagenome (GOLD analysis project Ga0160428, IMG submission 108198) | Solar panel surface microbial communities from Lawrence Berkeley National Laboratory, California, USA - M | ecosystem: Engineered > Built environment > Solar panel > Unclassified ... | reverse complement strand
TTAGCCCGGACGAGTTGCCGCCGAAGGCCACCATGCTCGTGATCCGCCCGGCATCCCGCGGGTTCCGCAGCAGGTCGCTGGCTAGCGTGAAGTTCAGCGAAGACGCTGAGGTGGAGCCCGTCAGCACCAGGGTGACGATGATCATCACCTGCCAAAGCGCCACCGCGAACGGCGCTGCCAGGACGGACAGCGCCACTAGGATCATGGCGGCGATGAAGTAGCGTCTGGCGCCGGAAGGGATCAGCCGTGCCGGGATCACCACGTCGCTGACCCGCGCGACCGTCAGCTGCAGCACCACGGTAAGCAGGTAGGGTACGGCGGTGTAAAGGCCCGTGCTCCCGACGCCGAGGTCAAACCACGACTGCAGGAAGCTCGGCAGCCAGCTCGCGAACAGGTACGTGGTGTAGATCAGGCAGGCCTGCGTCACCATTACGCCCACCGTGGAGCGGTGTCGCTGACCAACCATGAGGCCATCCGGCAGGTCGCGGAACACTACATCGATCTTGGCTTCATCCTGACGCCAACCAGGGATTTGCAAACCCAGGTTCTGGACCTGTGCACCGCCGAACTCTTCTGCGTCGTTCCGGCAGACCACCCGCTGGCCGCCCTGGACGCGGTTTCTCCCGCGCTCGTCTCCTCCTATCCTCTGATCTGCCTGTCGCGGGACAAGCCGGTCGGCATGGTGGTGGAACGTGTGTTCGAGCAGCTGGGGGTCCGCTACGACGTCCGCATTGAGGCCACGCAGTCCGCCGCCGCGATCGCGCTGGTGCAGGCCGGGATGGGTGTGGCGCTGCTGGACGGGTTCGCGCTGATGGACCCGCCCGACGGCCTCGTCGTCCTGCCGTTCCGGCCGGTGACCCAAATAAAGTGCCGGAGGATCTGGTCGGGCCAGCACGCGCTGAGCCGCATCGCCACGGCCTTCGTCGGGCACCTGGGCACCTGGGCACCGAAGTCAGGTCCATGCAGCACGAAGGCCTGGTCGGTCCCGCAGGCTGACCCCGCTGCCTGCTCAGGCCTCCACGATCTGTGGCCCCACATAGCGGGCCCGGGGCCGCAACAGGGTGCCGGTCGTCAACTGCTCGATGGAGTGCGCCATCCAGCCGACGCTGCGGCCGATGGCGAACAGCGCGAAAGCGCTGCCATCCGGCAGGCAACAGTGTTCCGCCAGGGCCGCCAGTGCGACATCGACCGTAGGGTGTAGGCCGGTGAGGCGCGTCCCCGCCTCGACCAGGCCCAGAACCGTTGCCGAAGGCGGAAACGCGCCCAGCAGATCGGCCGCACGCGGGTCGCCCTCGGGATATAGCTGGTGGCCGAACCCCGGCAGCGGTAGCCCGGCATCGAGCCAGCGCCGCACCCCCGCCTCTGCCCCGCTGCGCCGCACGTCGTCGAGCAGCGCCTGCACTCGCACCGTGGCGTCGCCGTGTAGCGGCCCGGACAGCGTGCATAGGCCGGACAACGCCGCTGACCCCAGTGAGGCACCGGTGGAGGCGGTCACCCGAGCGGCGAAGGCGGAGCTGGTCAGCTCTTGGTCAGCCAACAGGACCAGCGCACGGCGCAACAGCCCGGCCTGAGCATCGCAGCCCCAAGCATGGGCCAGGCGAATATGCAGCGGAGCCTCGCCCGGGGGTAGGTCGGCGAAGGCGGCGGCGAGACGCCCGACCAGGGACGCTGATTCCTGCCACATCAAGGCCGGCGAAAGCCCGTGCGCCGGCAGCCCCTCGGCCGCCGCGATGCCGAGCATGGCATAGGCCCTGGCCCGTGGCAGAGGATGCACGATCGGGGCGGACCCGGACTCGAAGTGCGGCAGCGCATCCGCGGCCCAGAGCAGCCGGGCCGCCTCCTCCAGGGTGGCGCAGCGCGCCAGCACGACCGCATCCTTGCCACGGTAGTAGAGCCGTCCGCGCAGGATGGCGGAAACCTGCGTCGCGATGATCGGCTCGCCCCATGACATGGTGCTGGCCGCTATGCCGTCGCGCGTTCGGCCCCGATCGCGCCGGCGCAGCAGAGTGGCGATATCCTCGGCGGAATACAGACTGCGGCGCGGCTGGGCCGGGTCCGCGCAGACCTTGATCCGCTCGCGGCTGACATAGGCATACAACGTCTGCCGCCGGACCCCGAGCGCGGCGCTGGCTTCTGCCTGTGTCATCCATCCCGACATGTTGACGATGCCAATCAAGGTTGACGCAACCTTACCGTAACAAGAAAGGTCCGAACAACGAGAACTCTACGAGGCGGCAGGGATGGAGACTTCGATCGACAGGCGGCGGATCCTGGTCGCGCGGCGCATGCCGGAGGCCACCATCGCACGCGCCCGGGCCGAGTTCGACGCCGTGGTCGCGGACCACGACATGAGCGCCGCAGAGGTCATCAAGGCCTGCAGGACCCATGGGACCGAGGCGATCCTGACCGGGAAAAAGGCGGGCTACACCGCCGCCGACATCGCGCTCCTGCCCGAGTCCGTAAAGGTGATCGCCAACCCTAGCGCCGGCTACGAGCACATGAACGCCGCGGCGGCACAGGCCCGCGGCATTATCGTCACCAACGCGCCGGACGGCCTGACCGACTGCACTGCGGACTTCACCATGCTGCTGATTTTGGCGGCCTGCCGACGCGCGGCGGAGTACCAGGCGATCATGCGCGAGGGCTGGCGCCAGTACTTCGGCCTGCCGGACATGCTGGGCGTGAAGGTCGGCGGCAGCCGCCTGGGCATCGTGGGAATGGGCCGTATCGGCCGGGCCGTGGCGCAGCGCGCGCGGGCCTTCGGCATGGTGATCCACTATCACAACCGCACTCCCCTGCCGCCCGCACTGGCGCAGGGCGCCGTGTACCATGCCTCGCTGGAAAGGCTGCTGCCGCACGCCGACATCCTTTCACTCAACCTGCCCGGCGGTTCGGGCACGCTGATGACGGCAGAGACCTTCGCGTTGCTGCCGCGCGGCGCGGTGTTCGTCAACGCGGCCCGCGGCTCGCTAGTCGACGAGGACGCGCTGATCGCGGCCCTGAAGTCCGGTCAGCTGTTCGCCGCCGGGCTCGACGTGTTCCGGCGGGAGCCCGACTTCGACGAGCGGCTGGCCAGGCTGCCCAACGTATTCCTCACGCCGCACATGGGTAGCGCGACGGTGGCCACCCGCAACCAGATGGGTTTCGACGCTCTGGACAACATCGCGGCTGTGCTGGCCGGAAGACCACCGCTCAACCCGGTCTGACCGGGCATTCTTTTAGGGAGGAACAACGATGCCGTCGCAAACGACGCTGATTTCAGACGTGGCGGACCGGCCCACGCGGGCACGCTACGTCATGCTCGCGCTTGTCTTGCTGCTGGCCACCGTGGCTTATGCCGACCGTGCCATACTGTCGATCTCGGGACCCGGCATCAAGCAGCAGTTCGGCCTGTCGCCGGTGCAGCTCGGCTATGTGCTGTCCGCCTTCAGCTGGGCCTACGTGGTTGGGCAGATCCCGGGTGGCCTGCTGCTGGATCGGCTGGGCACGAAGGCGGTGTACGGCGTGGCCCTGGTGCTCTGGTCGGTCGCCACCTTCATGATCGGCCTGGTGGGAGACTTCACCACGGATGTTTCGCTCGCCATCGGCCTGCTGTTCGCGCTGCGTTTCGCGGTGGGGCTGATCGAGGGACCGAGCTTCCCCGCCAATGCCCGCGTGGTGGTGATGTGGTTCCCCAATGACGAGCGCGGCCTGGCCACGTCGCTGTTCGCCTCAGCTTCCTACTTCGCCGTAGCGATCTTCTCCCCGATCTCGGGCTGGCTGGTCTCGCTTTACGGCTGGCCGGCCCCGTTCTTTGCCCTGGGCATCGTCGGGCTGGTCTCTGCCGGGCTGTGGATGGCGTTCATGCGGCAGCCCCGCGAGCACCCAAGCGTGTCACCGGCCGAGCTTGACCGCATGATCACGGGCGGCGCGCTGGTAGACATCGACACGAAACAGGAGATCCGGGCCCGACCGCATTTGTCCTGGCGCATCCTGGGCGTGCTGCTCGGCAACCGTATGCTGTGGTGCGCCTACATCGGCCAGTACTGCGGCGTGGCACTCAGCTACTTCTTCATCACTTGGTTCCCGATCTATCTGGTGCAGGCTCGCGGGATGAACATCATGCAGGCTGGGTTCGCGACCTTCCTGCCTTCGGTCGCAGGATTTCTTGGCGGCATGATGGGTGGTCTCGTATCCGACATGCTGATTCGACGCGGCTGGTCGGTGTCATGGGCACGCAAGACGCCATACATCGTCGGCATGCTGGTAGGCTCCAGCTTGGTGCTGGCTGCCTTCACAGAGAACAACCTCGTGATCGTAGGACTGATGACCCTCGCCTTCTTCGGCAAGGGGGCCGCGGCCGGGGCAGGCACCTGGGCCATAGTCAGCGACACGGCGCCCCGCAACGCGATCGGCCTGGCCGGGGCGATCTTCAACTGCATCGGCAACATCGGCGGCATCGTCACCCCGATCGTATTCGGCTACATCGTCCAGGGTACCGGCAACTATAACGTCGGCCTGTTCTTCGTTGCGGCCCACTGCGTGGTGGCGGCCTTGGTATATCTGTTCGTGATGGGCAAGATCGAGCGTGTCGGCTCGGTATGACATCGAGCTTGTCAATGACAAAAAGGGAAAAGGGAATGGAACGACGTGACCTCGGTTTCGTGTTTGCCGCCGCACTGGTAGGCGGCATGGCCATGAGCAGTTCCGCCCGGTCGGACACTGCGGACGAAGCGGCGGTGGCGGCCCAGGTCGAGAAGCTCCGCACCGCCATGCTGGCGCGGGACGGCGCGGCGCTGGAAAGGCTGATGGCGCCAGAGCTGACCTACGGCCACTCGGATCGCCGCGTGCAGAACAAGGCGGAGGTGGTCGACGCCATCGCCACCGGCAAGTCCCAGTTCGACAGCATCGCCCTTTCGGAGCAGACCATCCATGTGGTGGGCGACCTCGCGATTGTGCGGCACCGGTTCGTGGCGGACACGGTCAGCAACGGCACGCCAGGCCATCCGGACATCCGCATTCTGCAGATCTGGCAGAAGCGGTCGTTGGGATGGGCCATGCTGGTGCGGCAGGCGCATTAACACCGGCGACCATGGGCTGACCGATGGCGGATCAAGATCCACCCTACACCCCCTGCAATAGGGTGGGTCTCGACCTGTCACTACAAGGGTCAAAGCGATCAGCCGCTGATACAAGACATGGCGTGTCAGCGTGCCGTGGCGGTTGCGGCATGGTTCATCAGCTGGGATAGGGCCGAGACGACACGCTGACATGCAGGGTTCGGTAGGTCCTGCGTCCAGGCCAGCAGCAGGTCCGCATGCACCGTCTCCGCCCCGGCAAGGTCCTTAAGCCGGACGCCCGTTGGGCACCATCGTTCCGCCGCCTGCGGCACGATGGCCACGCCCAACCTGGCACCCACCAGCGCCAGCATGGAGTGGGTCTGCGTCACATACTGCACGGCTCGCGGCGTCACGCCAGCGGCGTGGAGCAGATTCATCACCAGCCGGTGGAAGTAGGGTCCCTCCACCGGCAGATAGGTGATCAGGGTCTCCCCGACCAGATCCGCCACGCCCACCCGTGCCTGCCCCAACAGCGCGTGGGCATCCGGCAGCGCCATCACTAAGCCCTCACGGACCACCCGTCGCGTCTCGATGCCGGGCAGGAGGTCGGCGGCTGCAACAGGCAGAGATCCGCCTGCCCGGCCATGAGCGCCTCAATTTGCTGCGGCGTTGTCAGCTCCGGTAGCGTGAGCGCCACGTCGGGGAACACGGCTCGGATCGCCGCGATCAGCCCCGGTACGAAGCCGTAGCTAGAGACCGCCGTAAAGGCGTTGGACAGCGTGCTGACATCGCCCCTGCCGATCTGCAACGCCTCCTGCCCCGCCTCGGCCACCTGATCCAGGATACGCTGGCCGGAGCGGGCCAGGGCGCTGCCGACCGGCGTCAGGGCGATGGTTCGGCGGCTGCGGTCCAGCAGCGCGGTGCCCACTGCGCATTCCAGCGCTTGAATATGCCGGGTCAGCGGCGGCTGGGTCATGTTCAGGTGGCGTGCGGGCTGGCGAAGGTTCAGGTCCTGCGCGGTCACTGCTCGACCTCCCTATGACTTTGCCACACCAATATTAAGGCAGGCCTACTAAGACGACGTAATGCTTTTATACGACGGTCTGAGAAGCTAGCAATTACGTCCGCTAAACATACTTTGCGGACGGAATCGGGGCGGATTAGCATGGGCTATGTCTGAGCCCGTCTCTCTCCCGACCGCCCTGCCCTCCCCAAACGATGGCAGCCTTACCCTGCATACCGACCTGCTGGGCGACCTCCAGGTGCCGGACGGCGCCGGTCGCAGCGCCGAGCTCGAAGCCCTCAGCATCCGCGCAGCCCTCTATGCCACCCGGGCACGCGGTGACGGCACCCGCCGGGTCTACCGCTCGGCCTGGCGCGGCTTCGAGACCTGGTGCCGCTCGCTGGGCCGCGAACCGCTCAGCGGCGATCCGGACCTGCTGGCGATGTACGCTACCAGACGCGCCGATGATGGCGTGGCAGTCAGCACGCTGCGCGTCGATCTGGCCGCCATCCGCACCGCCCACCTGCTTGCCGGCATCCCGCTCGACCTGCGCCACCCCCGCCTGGCCATGGTGGTGGAAGGCATCACCCGCGGGCGCGGCACACGCCCGATCCGCCAGGCCGCCCCTGCCGTGCCCGAGGTGCTGCGCCTGCTGCTCGCCGCCTGTCTACCCGGCGACACCGCCCTGGGTGCCCGAGATCGTGCCATGCTGCTGCTGGGCTTTGGGGCTGCTCTGCGGCGTTCCGAGATGGTGGCCCTGCAACTCGGCGATCTGGAGCAGGTGCCCGGGCGCGGGGTGCGCCTGCTGGTGCGCCGCTCCAAGACCGACCAGCACGGCCAGGGCCAGCACATCGCCGTCTGGGGTAGCCCGGCAAATCCTCTACTCTGCCCGGTGGTCGCCCTGAACGCCTGGTTAACCCAGCGCGCCCGAGCCCGCGACGTTGATTGGTCGGCCTCCGAGACCATGCGGCGGGAACGGCCCCTGTTTTGCGCTGTGACCAAGGCCGGCAGACCAACTGGCGCGGTGCTGTCTGACAAGGCGGTGGCCCGCCTGGTCAAGGGCGCCGCCGAGCGTGCCGGCCTCGATCCCGAGCGCTACAGTGGCCACTCCCTGCGGGCGGGCCTCGCCACTGCGGCCGGCGACGCCGGAGCCGCCCTGCCCGACCTCATGCGCCAGACCCGGCACAAGAGCACCCAGGTCGCTCTCGCTTATCTCCGGCCGGCCGATCTCTGGCGCAACAACGTCACCAAGATGGTATTCGCCGCCGAAGCTAGGAAAGGTGAGGAGTAGGGATTTGCCACCAGCCACACACACGGCGGAGCGCTGAGGCGGCACGATCCAACCCGGCGTTGTCGTCCAGCCGCTCGGCACGAAAGGCGCAGAACTCCGGTGAACCGATGATCTCTCTTGCTCGTCCCTTCAAGACGTCCGGCGCGAAGTGGTATGCCGCTTCCTGAAACCAAGGAAATACTAGAGATGGCAAAGACGCCCGCTAAGCCCCCTGCCCCGAAAGTCGCTCCGGCGAAGGCTGCAAAGCCTGCCACTCCCGCGCCTGCAAAAGCCGCCAAGGGCAAGGCGCCACCACCGCTGCCTCCCGCTCCGGAGAAGGCCCGTATGGTCACGGTCAAACAGATGGCCGCGGCCTATGCCGAGAAGCATGAGATGTCGCCCAAGGATGCAGCCGGCCTGCTGACCGAAGTGTTCGACACTGTGGTTCAGCACGTAAAGGACGGCGACAAGGTCCGCATCGCCGGCTTAGGCATCATCGAAGTGCGCAGCCGCGCGGCCCGCATGGGACGCAATCCCGCGACCGGCGAAGCGATCCAGATCGCGGCTAGCCGCAAGATCGCCTTCCGGGCGGCCAAGGAGCTGAAGGACGCCGTCTAAACCGGCATCCGAAACAAAAAGATCAAGGCTGCCCGGCGATCGTCGGGCAACTTTCACTCCTGTCTGATCAGCTGACCTACAGCGTCTCAATGTCACCAATGTCGTGTTTCACGATGGGAGCCAGAGGGTGGTAGCAGCGGAAGCGAACTTACAGTTCAGGGGCTTCTATCCGCCGCATCCGACAGAGCTTGTGTGAAAACTCATGACCGTAACGACTTTGGGGATTGATTTTCTCTGCCCGTGAGTTGGCGGACCACACTTGCTGGCTTTTAGGACATGCTATGCCCAAGGTTCAGCGAAAGCGGCGGCTCAGATAGCACAATCTTCTGTCCGCAAAATTCGCGACCGTGTTTTCGCACAGCCTCGACACTAAGCAGTCCTTCGTTTCCCGTGTCATCATCGTTCCAGCCACATCACGTCGAGCATCTCTTTCTTTCTTGCGTAATTGACTACCGCGTTGTCCAGTGACAAGGGATGCAGTGATGATCCAAGTATGATTACGATCGAGCCTTGACCGCAGTTCGTGATTCTGGGTCGGCCAACTTCGGCTTTTTGGCGGCATACGACGAAGCCCTGGTTGGCGTTGCCGCCTTGTCCGAGCGCTACTTCGCCAGCGATCCCGTCACCTGCCTAATGAAGCTGCGGCAATTTGGCGAACTCCTCGCCCAGCAGGTTGCTGCCCGTGCCGGCGTTTTCATGGCGGTTGACGAACCCCAGTCCGACCTGCTCGGTCGGCTCCGCCGCGATACGGCCTACTCGCGGGACGTGATTGACCTATTCCATGCCCTGCGACGCACTGGCAACGAGGCGGTCCACCAGCATCGGGGCGACCATGCGACGGCGCTGACGAGCCTTAAGGTTGCTCGACAGCTCGCCGTCTGGTTCCACCGTACCTTCGGCGATCACACGTTCCGTGCCGGCCCGTTCCAGCCACCCCGGCCGCCCACCGATCCCACTGCCCAGCTACAGGATGAACTCGAACGGCTGCAGGCTGAGCGACTGGCTTCCTTGTCAGACGTGGAGGTCACAGCGGCGGCGGCGGCCCAGCAAGCCGAGAAGTTCCAGCGCGCGCTGCGCACGGCGGAGGAGCGTGCCGCCGTCGAGGCGAAGGAACGGGCGGTGTGGGAATCGCTCGCGACCGAGACGGAGAGTCGCCTTCTGGCGCTCCAGGGTGAGCTAGCACGGGTCCAGGCCGCAGCGGTCGCACAGCCTGCCACGCTCCAGCTTCTGACCACGGCCGCAAACGAGGCCGCACAGGCGATCGATCTGGACGAGCAGGCGACCCGGTCGATCATCGACGGGCGGCTGCGCGCGCGGGGATGGGAGACGGACACACCAACGCTGCGGCACGCGACCGGGGCGAGGCCGGTCGCCGGGCGCAACCGGGCCATCGCTGAGTGGCCTACGGCGACCGGCCCGGCCGACTACGTGTTGTTCGTCGGACTCATCTGCGTCGGCATCGTCGAAGCCAAGCGGGGCAGCAGAAATGTCTCGGCCGCCATCGACCAGGCGGGTAGATACAGCCAGGGCTTTCTCCCCGAACCCGGCATCGTGCTGCCCGCCGGCGGACCGTGGCTCGCACAGACCGCCTCAACCACCACCGAGCCGCCCTACCGCGTGCCCTTCCTGTTCGCCACCAATGGGCGCGCCTTCCATAAGCAGCTCGAAATCCAGTCCGGCATCTGGCATCGGGATGCGCGGGATCCGACCAACCGACGGCGCGCGCTCGCCGATTGGCCGACGCCTGATGGCCTGAAGGCGATGCTTGACATCGACCGCGTCGCGGCCAGTGCAGCATTAACGACGCTGCCTTTCGACTTCGCCTTTGGCCTGCGGAACTACCAAATGCGCGGCATTCAGGCGGTCGAGGTGGCGCTGGCCGACGACGGGCGGCGCGCGCTGCTTCTGGCTATGGCGACCGGAACCGGCAAAACCAAGCTCGCCGTGGCCATGCTGTATCGCCTGCTGCACACGCGGCGTTTTCGTCGCATCTGCTTCGTGGTGGATCGCACTGCCCTCGGCGATCAGGCGAAGGACGCGTTCACCACCACCCGCATCGTCAGCGCCCGCACATTTGCGGATATCTTCGGGCTCAAGGTGCTGGGCGACACCGCGCCCGATCCGGACACCAAAGTGCACATCTGCACCATCCAGGGCCTAGTCAAGCGCGTGCTGTTCACCGCTACGCCGGAGGACGTGCCACCGGTCGATCAATACGACCTCATTCTCGTCGACGAGTGCCACCGCGGCTACACACTCGACCGCGAGATGAGCGACGCCGAGCTCGGCTTCCGCTCCGAAGCCGACTACGTCAGCAAATATCGCCGCGTCATCGAACATTTCGATGCCGTCCGCATCGGCCTGACCGCGACGCCCGCACTCCACACCACCGAGATTTTCGGTCGCCCGATCTTCACCTATGGCCTGCGGGAAGCGGTGATCGACGGCTGGTTGGTGGACCAGGAGCCGCCCATCCGAATCGAGACCGAACTCTCCCGCGACGGCATTCACTTCGCCAAGGGCGCCGAGCTGCCGTTGCTTGATCCGCTCACCGGCACGATCGACCTGACGACCGCGCCCGACGATCTCGGCTTCGAGGTGGAGAGCTTCAACCGCCGGGTCGTGACCGCCGAGTTCACCCGCGTCGTCTGCGAGCAGCTGGCCGGGCACATTGATCCCGCCGACCCCGGCAAGACGCTGATCTTTGCAGCATCGGACGCGCACGCCGATATGGTCGTCACCGCGCTCGGCACGGCGATGGAGGCGCGTCACGGGCCGCAAGACGAGGCGATCATCCGCAAGGTGACGGGCAGCATCGACAAGCCCGGCGCCATGATCCGGCGCTACCGGAATGATCCCACGCCCAAGATCGCCGTCACCGTTGACCTGCTGACGACCGGCATCGACGTGCCGAAGATCGTCAACCTGGTTTTCATGCGCCGGGTAAATAGCCGTATCCTCTATGACCAGATGATCGGTCGGGCGACCCGGCTATGTCCCGAGATCGGCGGTCCTGGCATCGACAAGGAGAGCTTTCGCGTGTTCGACGCGGTGCACCAATTCGAGGCTATCGGTGACCTGACCGAGATGAAGCCGGTCGTGGTCAACCCCTCGCTGTCCTTCACACAGCTGCTGGAAGAATTGGCGCGGGTCACCAAGCCGGATCAGCGCGCGCTGATCCGCGATCAGTTGCTGGTCCGCCTCCGTCGGCGCATCGCTCGGCTCGCGCCGGAGGCGGCCGAGCAGTTCGCTGCGGCCGCGGGCGAATCGCCCGCCGATGCGCTAGCGCGTGTGCGGACCGCCGATCCGTTGGACCTGGCGGCCTGGGTTAATGCCCGGCCAGGCCTCGGCCCCATCCTGGACTGGCGGCCGGACGCCGGCCGGCCCGTGCCGCTGGCGGTCTCGTTCCAAATCGACAAGCATGTCGCGACGACGATCGGTTACGGGCTCGCCGGCAGGCCCGAAGATTATCTGGTGGCATTTAGCGAGTTCCTGCGCGCTAACGAGAACCAGGTCGCCGCTTTATTCCTCGTGCTGCGCCGCCCACGCGACCTGACGCGGGCGGACCTACGCTCGCTGGCGCTTGCCCTGCAGGAGGCCGGGTTTTCGGAGACTGCGCTGCGCTCCGCCTGGCGCGAGGCGAAGCAGGAGGACGTGGCCGCCAGGCTGATCGGTTTCGTCCGCCAAGCCGCCCTAGGCGACGCTTTGGAGCCCTGGGCCGTCCGCGTCCAGCGCGCGGTGGAGACCGTCATCAAACGCGGTGGCCTCACGCCGCCGCAGCAGCAATGGCTGCGCCGCATTGGCACCCAGGTGGCCGAGATCGGCGTCGCCGACCCGGAGGCGCTCGACCAGGGACAGTTCCGCGAGGCAGCCGGCGGCTTCACGCGGCTGGATCGCGTGTTCGGCGGCCGCCTGGCCGGGTTGCTAGGCGACATCAACGAGGCCGCGTGGAAGGATACCGCATGAGCGAATCGACACGAACCACTGGCGGCGTCTCCCGCGACGCCCCGCTGCAAGGCGCCACTTTGGCCATCGTCCAGAAGCTCTGGCGCTTATGCGATATCCTGCGCGACGATGGTATCACCTATCAGGCCTACGTCACCGAGTTGACCTACCTGCTCTTCCTCAAGATGCTGGCCGAGACGCAGCGCGAGGCTACGCTGCCGGCCGACGCACGCTGGGGGAGCCTCACCAGCCGTCAGGGCGAGGCGCTGCTGACCCATTATCGCGCGTTGCTGCTCCGCCTCGGCACCGAGGGCGCGGGCACCGTCCGAACCATCTTTACCGACGCCCAGACCAGCCTGCGCAAGCCCACGAATTTGCATGAGCTGGTGACGCAAATCGACCGGCTGGACTGGTACTCGGCAAAAGCCGAGGGACTGGGCGACCTTTACGAGGGCCTGCTGGAGAAGAACGCCGGCGAGAAGAAGTCCGGCGCCGGTCAATACTTCACCCCCCGTCCGCTGATCGACTGCATGGTTCGCCTGCTGCAGCCTCAGCCGGGCGAGGTGGTGCAGGACCCGGCAGCGGGCACCGGCGGCTTCTTGGTCGCCGCCGACCGCTTCATCAAGGAACGCACCGACGACTTGTTCGCGTTGAAGACCGAGGCCGAGCAGCGCTTCCAGCGCGAGGAGGCGTTCCGCGGCCTGGAGCTGGTATCCGACACCCACCGGCTGCTGCTAATGAACCTGATGTTGCACGGCATCGGCGGCGACCTAGTGCGCGGCGGCGACGCAATGGGTCCGGACGGCGAGGCGCTAGGGGCAGCCGACCTGATCCTGACCAACCCACCATTTGGCACAAAGAAGGGCGGCGGCCGCCCGGCCCGTCCGGACTTCACCATCACCGCCGACACCAGCAACAAGCAACTCGCGTTCCTGGAGCACGTGGTCCGCGCGCTGCGCCCTGGCGGACGCGCTGGCATTGTGGTGCCGGACAACGTGCTATTCGCCGACGGCGCCGGGAGGGAGCTGCGCCGCTGGATAATGGATGTGGCCGACCTGCACACCATCCTGCGCCTGCCCACCGGCATCTTCTACGCCCAGGCCGTCAAGACAAACGTGCTGTTCCTACGCCGCGGCCCGGCGCGAGTCAGTAAGGCGAACACCCCGGCGGTGTGGGTCTACGACATGCGCGCGGGCCAGCCCGCCTATGGAAAGATGCGCCCGTTGCGGGTGGAAGATTTCACCGCGTTCGAAACGGCCTACGGCAACGACCCGAACGGTGCCGCTGCGCGCGATGACCAGGGCGCCGAAGGCCGTTTCCGCCGCTTCTCTCGTGCAGAGATCGAGGCCCGCGATGATAACCTAGACATCGCCTGGCTGCGCGGCAGCGACGAGGCCGGGGAGGATGCTTTGGAGGAGCCGGAAGACATTTTGGAGGCGATGCGCCTGCATCTGGCGCGGGCGCTGACGGAGGTGGATGCGCTCGCGGGAGCATTCGGCGAGCAGGCCTCACTGTCGGAGGCTGCTGATTGACCCCGCTGGCGGCTATAGCAGCCTCGCTTGATCAAGGCTGGAGTCCTAAATGCCTCGACACGTCTTCGACTGATGACATCGATTGGGCAGTAATTAAGACAACAGCAATTCAGCCTCTGCAATTCGAAGCTACGGAGAACAAACGCCTTCCGGCCGATCTCACGCCACGCCCACAACTACAAATCGCGGGAGGAGATATCCTTGTTACTCGAGCTGGACCTAGAAGCAGAGTTGGCATTTGTTGCTATGTAACGCAATGTCGCCCTCGTCTTCTCCTCTGCGATAAGGCCTACAGACTTCGAGTTCGCGAGAACTTGGCTCACGGCCCATATGTCGCATGGATGCTAAACAGTCAGGAGATCACGCAGAAGATCGAGGCCATGAAGAGTGGGATCAGCGACAGCGGCCTGAACCTGAAGCAAGAGCAGTTTCTTGATATTGCGATACCGCTTCCGCCTTTAGCCGAGCAACGCCGGATCGTGGAGCAGATTGAGGCGCTGTTCGCCCGCACCCGTCGCGCCCGCGCCGACCTTGAACGCCTCGCGCCGTTGGCCAACCGTCTGAACGTAGTCTCAATCGACATAGCAATGAGAACTGAGGGAGCGGAGTGGACTAAGGTTGGCGATTTGGCTACTGCCGTGCAGTACGGGTCTTCAGCCAAGACTAACGACGACAGCTCAGGTATACCGGTCCTGCGAATGGGCAACATCGTGGATGGAAGTCTTGATCTAACAAAGTTGAAATATCTACCGCGCGGGCATGGTGAATTTCCAGCCTTACTATTGGAGCCAGGTGACATCCTCTTCAATCGCACTAATAGTGCTGAGCTTGTCGGGAAAACGGCTGTATATTTGGGTGAGCCATCGCCATGTTCGTTTGCGTCATACCTCATCCGGCTGCGCATCACCGGGCTGCGCCCGCAGCTTTTCGCGGACTACATCAATTCATCTCTTGGGCGTGAGTGGGCAGCATCGGTCGTCAGCCAGCAGGTTGGCCAAGCGAATATCAATGGAACGAAGCTGCGGGCACTTCGCGTTCCCGTCATGCCCCACACTATTCAGGAAGATCTGGATAGCTGGCTGATCTCCGTTAGGGCCGCCGGGCGCAAAATTACAGTCGAAGCCACCCGCGCCCTCGCCCTCCTCGACCGCCTCGAACAGCGTATCCTCGCCCGCGCCTTCCGTGGCGAGCTTGTGCCGCAGGATCCGGCGGAGATTACCGAGCCGACCTCACCCGCGGTCTTCGGCCAAGATGCTCCGGTTCTGCGACGGCGTCGAACGCGCCTTAGGGCCGCATAGATGCGGCGAGCCGATCTTACTGCAGCCGGAAGCGGTTTCAGCGTTTATGCGATACTGCCAATTTGGCTGCGCCGCCGCGTCGCACCTCCAGCTTAGCCGAATAGCGGGCGACCATTGTCGGGGAGGACCATCCATCTGCCTGCATGACGGCCGGTAGCTCCACGCCATCGCGCACCTGGTACTGCGCGGCGCCCACCCGGCTACTGTTTCCACTGATCGTGGCCACCAGCTCGGGAGAGATCCCTGCCAGCTTCGCCATCGCCTTGAACACGGGGTTCGGGTTTTTGGAACAAACCATTCCTAGGATCTAAACCCTTGTGGAGCACAGTCGATGCAAAATGCAGTCTCGGCTCCGCTGCTACAGGATCCCCAGGCAACACGATCCAACCCGGCGTTTCGTCCAGTCGCTCAGGAGGAATGGCGCAGAACTCCGGTAAACTGCCGCTCTGGGCACGAACTCTATGAGCGCGAACCACACGCTAGCAGCGTGCCTCAAGTTTTTCATCTGGCAATGCGCGCCGCCGACCTAACTGTCTATAAAGCATCTTGTACAAGCTGCCTTAGAGCATTGATTATAGAAAGCAACGCAGGCTTTATTTTTAGTGGCGCGGACTATATTTGCCAGCGCGGCGCAGTTTTTTGCTGGCAAAAAGCGCCGCCGGTGCGGTTGCCTTAAGGCATTCTGTACAAGATGCTTTAGAACATTGATTACATAAAGCAGGAACGGTAACCTGCCTCGAACATGAAGACGGAAGGCGTTATGGCAACTATCTCGATTGCTAGTGACAAAGGTGGTGTCTCGAAAACCACCAGTGCCCTTCTCTTTGCAGCCGAGCTTGCCTTAGACGGCTATAAGGTCGCGCTGATTGACGCTGACCTAAATCAACAGGCCGTAGCGTTTGGTCGTAAGACTGACATTGCCGGACTGACGGTGCTTGGTGATGTCCGGGAAGACAACATTTTGGCGATGCTTCGCAAGGCTGAAGCCGAAAACGATGTCGTCATTGTCGACCTGCCGGGTGGCTCATCGACCTTGGCATTGAAAGCACTGCATCGTTCGCACTTCGTCCTAGTGCCAAGCCAAGCATCGTTGCCTGACATCCGCGCAGCTATGAAAACCGTGGCCCAAATTGATGATGCGCAGGAACTGGCTAGAACTCCAATTGCGCGCGCCATCCTCTGGACTCGAGTGCTGCCTGGCTTTGAAAGTCGGTCAGCACGGCACGTCCGCGAGAGTGTGGAGGCTGAAGCCCAAGTGCCTATATTGAGGACCGCTATAATGGAGAGAGCAGCGTTCCGGGAAATCCATATTACCGGGAAAGTCCCCCGCCAAGTGGATCCCAGCAGCAGTGCTGCTGCTAATGTCACCGCATTTACGGCTGAGTTGCTACAGCGCCTTGCATCGATGTCCGAGGCTATCGCATGAGTAATAAACTTCCGCCGATCAGTGAAGACATCCGGCAACCGTCCAGAAGGTTTGCCCTTAATTTGAAGCCCAGAGAGGACCTGCCGGACGAGGTAGTGGCCGCAAGGGCCAGGGAAATTGGTGAAACTTGGGGCTCATCGACGCAAATTGCCCCAAAGGAAGCACCTCCTCCGGTAGCTCCGTTGGTAAGCGTACGGTACGATTCGCCAGATTACTTGGACAAAGAGCTGTCTATCAGGGCTGCCGAGCTCGGGGTCACTAAGACATACCTGATTCTCCAGGCTCTTGGAAAAGCTGGCTACAGGTTGGAAGAGGCTGATCTGGTCAAAGACAGGAGACGTTGGAAAAAACGCTAGACTAACCTGGATTAAGGCATCCTGTACAAGATGCCTTAATCCAGGACTGCCTTGCTCTCTTGTTTGTTCCATGCCGTCTCCGCTCACCGTTCGCACCAAGTCCAGCGACCCTCTCCGGAGATAGAGGAGAGGAGCTGAGAGATGAGACCGCTACCGCTACCGCCGAACGCGCCACAAGGGTGCGTCGCTGACGCTCCCGCGCTGCGCGCGCCCTTGTCCCACGTCCGGCTCGCGGTCGGCGGAAGGCATTCCGAGAAGAGGAGTGCCGGAGAATGAGCGAGAATGATGCCGAACTGGAGCAGCTGAGGGCGGTGAGCTGCTCAGCCCTGCTGGAGCGGCTGCCACCCCCTTGGCAGCTGGACAAGACCGAGAGCACCAGGAACTGCCTGAAGTACCGGCGCGGTAAGGGCGAGATCATCCTGGTCACGCATGAAGGCCGGGGCTGGTGGGACCCAGGCAGCACCACGGCGCGGGGTGACGTGTTCCACCTGGTGCAGCACCTGCAGCCCGGGACCAACTTCGGCCAGGTCCGCAGGCTGCTGCGCGAGTTCGTGGGCATCAGCCCGAGCTACCCAGTCCATGAGCGGACCCGCGAGCACGAGGCCCCGCCCGTGCCGGTGCTCGAGCGCTGGGCCAAGCGCCGGGCCATGTGGCGAGGCTCGCCGGCCTGGACCTACCTCACGGAGGTGCGGCGGCTCCCGTCCGTGGTGGTGATGGCCGCGATCCGCCGCGAACAGGTGAAGGAGGGGCCGCATGCGAGCGCCTGGTTCGCCCACCGCGACCACGAGGGCCGACTGACCGGGATCGAGATCCGCGGTCCCGACTACCGGGGCTTCTCCACGGGCGGCGACAAGACCCTGTTCCGGTTGCCCGGTGCCCCTATCGGCTCCCGGCTGCCCGTAACCCGGCTGGCTGTGGCCGAGGCGCCGATCGACGCCATGAGCCTGGCTGCCATCGAGAAGCTCCGTGCTGACACCCTCTACATCAGTACGGCCGGGGGCATGGGGCCGCACACGCTGGAGGCGCTGGACCAACTCCTCCGTGCGATCGCCGGACATCCGCGTGCCCTGGCAGTCGCAGCCTTCGACGCCGACCTGCAAGGCGACCGCTATGCCGGGTTCTTGGCAGAGATGGCGGCCAAGGCGGGGGTACCGTCCGAACGGCTGACGCCGCCGGAGGGCTGGAACGACTGGAACCAGGTGCTGACCCGGAGGGCGGACGCATGAGGGCCGGACGCGCCTGGGTGCGGCTCGGTTCCGGCCGCCGCCTCGACCTGCTGGACCTCCGGCCAGACGCCTGGACCGACGAGGACCTGGCGACCGGCTTGGCCCGCACCTACCGCTGGGGCGGACACTCCTGCTGGGAGCTACCGCTCTCGGTCGCGCAGCATAGCCTGGCGGTGCTGACCATTCGGGAGCGGATGGAGGGCAGGGGGCTGGCGCCCGCTGCTGCCCTTCGAGAGCTGCTGCACGATGCGGATGAGGGCCTGCTCGGCTTCGACTGCATCACCCCGCTCCAAACCGCAATTGGGTGACGCCTACGCCCGGCTCACCGGGTTGCTGCGGGCGACCATCGCCGAGCGTTACCGGCTCAGCCACTGGGAGGGCGAAGACTACCTCCTGCACAAGCGGGCCGACCGGCTTGCCGCCACCAGCGAGGCGCTGCACGTTGCGGGCTGGTCACGCGCCGAGATCCACGAGGAGTTCGGCCCGGCCGAGATCCTGGCAGACGATCCCTTGGCCTTGGCCGCGCCGCAGCTGCGACCGTGGGAGCCCTGGCCGCCAGCCCTTGCTGCGCGACTGTTCCGCGAACGGCTGCGCACGCTGAGCGAAGCCGCAGAGCGAGAGAGGGTGGTTGCCGAACTGGCCAACGCCTTCGCTGCGGCACCGGAGCGAGTGCGTCAGCGCTGCAGCGAGCCGGTTCACGGCAGCACCGCGCTCGACACGTTGATCCGGGCTTGAGGCGCCGGGCGGCGAGGCCTGGGAGGGCATCGTGGTCGGCGGCGAGCGAGAGCCGGGCGGCGCCTGGGCGCTGGACGCCGAGTTTCTGATCTTCACCACCGACGAGCGCCCCGAGGGTCACCTCGTCACCGTGCATGGGTGGAATTGCGATGTTCAATCTTTCTGACGAAGCCTGGGGTGATTACCC
>Ga0160428_1001381_pt1 | contig 18644 bp, 19 predicted proteins | sample SolpanmetagenomM_FD_108198 | JGI IMG/M metagenome (GOLD analysis project Ga0160428, IMG submission 108198) | Solar panel surface microbial communities from Lawrence Berkeley National Laboratory, California, USA - M | ecosystem: Engineered > Built environment > Solar panel > Unclassified ... | reverse complement strand
TTCCTCGTCGAAGCCGCCAGCGCCTATACCGGCGACGCCAAGGTGCTGGAGGACGCGATCGCCGCGGTGCTGGAAGGCAAGGCGGAAAACGATTCGTTCAACCGGCTGATCGTCGATGCGCATATGGCGCCGGCCTCGGTCGTGTTGTTCCGCGCATGGTTCCGCTATTTGCGCCAGGCCGGCCTGCCCTATGGCCTGACGACGGTGGTCGACGCCTTGCGCCGCGCGCCCGGCGTCGCGACGAGCCTGATCGACCGCTTCTCCGCCGCGCACGACCCCGCGCATGACGGAATTGCGATCGCGGCAACGGACGCGGCGATCGAACGCGGCTTGGATGCGGTATCGGCGATCGACGACGATCGCATCCTGCGCGCGCTCCGCAGCGTGATCGCCGCGACGCTGCGCACCAACGCCTTCGCCCCCGCAGGCCAGACCGCGCTGGCGTTCAAGCTGGACAGCCATCTGATCCCCGGCCTCCCGGCGCCCGTGCCGTGGCGCGAGATCTGGGTCTATTCGCCGCGCGTCGAGGGCATCCACCTGCGCGCCGGCCCGGTCGCGCGCGGTGGCCTGCGCTGGTCGGATCGGCGGGACGACTTCCGCACCGAGATCCTCGGCCTGATGAAGGCACAGCGCGTCAAGAACGCCGTGATCGTGCCGACCGGGGCGAAGGGCGGCTTCTATCCCAAACAGCTTCCCGCCGCGTCCAACCGCGACGCCTGGCTCGCCGAGGGTACCGAAAGCTACCGCGTGTTCATCCGCACATTGCTGTCGATCACCGACAATATCGTCGACGGCAAGGTCGTGCATCCGGCGGGCGTGACGATCCTCGATTCGGAGGACCCGTATTTCGTCGTCGCCGCCGACAAGGGCACCGCGACCTTCTCCGACGTCGCCAATGCGATCGCGCTGGAGAATGATTTCTGGCTGGGCGATGCGTTCGCGTCGGGCGGCTCGGTCGGCTACGATCACAAGGCGATGGGCATCACCGCCAAGGGTGCGTGGCTGTCGGTGCAGCGCCACTTCGCCGAACGCGGCGTGGACGTGCAGACGCAGCCGATCACCGTCGTCGGGTGCGGCGACATGTCGGGCGACGTGTTCGGCAACGGCATGTTGCTGTCGAAGACGCTGAAGATCGTCGCGGCCTACGACCACCGCCACATCTTCCTCGATCCGGATCCCGATCCCGCCGCATCGTGGCAGGAGCGTGACCGCATGTTCGCTCTGCCCCGCTCCAGCTGGGCGGATTACGACACCAAGCTGATCTCCAAGGGCGGTGGCGTCTTCCCGCGCACCGACAAGACGATCAAGCTGTCGAAGCAGGTGCGCGCGGCGCTCGGTGTCGATGCCGAGGAAATGGAACCGACCGCGCTGATCTCGGCGATCCTCAAGGCGCCGGTCGACCTGATCTGGTTCGGCGGGATCGGCACGTACGTGAAGGCCGCGGCGGAAAACAACATTTCGGTCGGCGACCCGGCGAACGATCGCCTGCGCGTGGACGCGGAGGACCTGCGCGCCACCGCGATCGGCGAAGGCGCCAATCTCGGCGTCACGCAGGCCGCGCGCATCGCCTTCTCGGCGCGCGGCGGCCGCATCAACACCGACTTCATCGACAATTCCGCCGGCGTCGATTGTTCGGATAACGAGGTCAACATCAAGATCGCGTTGAACCGCGAGATGATCGAAGGCCGCCTCGCCTACGAAAAGCGCAACACCTTCCTCGCCAGCATGACGGACGACGTCGCGCATCTGGTGCTGGAGGACAACCGCTTGCAGACGCTGGCGCTGTCCGTCGCCGAGAATGACGGCGCGCAGGCCCTGCCGAGCTATGTCCGCGTGATCGAGATCTTCGAGAGCGCCGGCCGGCTGGACCGCGCGGTCGAGGGGCTGGCCGGCAATGACGACCTGCTGCGCCGCGTGCAGGAATTGCGCGGGCTGACCCGGCCGGAACTCGCCGTGTTGCTCGCGACGGCGAAGCTCGCGCTGCAGGATGCGATCGAACATAGCGATCTCGGCAACGATCCCGAACTGCGCGACGATCTTTTCGCCGCCTTCCCGCGCGCGATGCAGAAGAAGTTCGCCACCGCGATCGAGCAGCACCGGCTGCGGCCCGAGATCGTCGCGACGAAGCTCGCCAACCGCATCGTCAACCGCATGGGCGTGCTGTACCCGTTCGAGCTGGCGGAGGAGGAAGGCGCGTCGATGGCCGACATCGCCACCTTGTTCGTCGTCGCGGAACGGCTGTTCGACCTGCCGGCATTGTGGCGCGAGATCGAGACTGCGCCGATGCCGGAAGCGGCGCGGATAGCCTTGTTCGACGAGGTCGCGGTGGCGACGCGCGCGCAGATCGCGGACCTGCTCCGCGTCACCCGCCCGGGCACCGGACCGGCCGAGATCCTCGCGCGGCTCGGCACCGGCATCGCCAACCTCGACAAGCAGACCAAGCATCTGCTGCTGGAGGAAGCGAGCGCGCAGAGCGCCCGCATCACCGCCCGGCTGGAGGGCGTCGGCGCGCCCAAGAAACTGGCGCAGAAGACGGTGCGACTGTTCGAACTGGACGGCGCGGTCGGGCTGGCCGATCTCGGCGAGCGGCTGAAGCTGGACGAGCTCGTGCTGACGCGCGCCTTCACCCGGCTCGGGCAGGCGCTCGGGCTGGATTGGGCGCAGGCCAATGCCGCGCGCATTTCGCCGAGCGATCCGTGGGAGCGCCTGCTGATCGCCGGCCTCGCGCGCGATTTCCAGCAATTGCGGCTCGACTTCCTCGGCCGTGGCGCGGGCGACCCGCAGGCGCAGGTCGAAGCCTGGCTGTCCGGGAATGCCGACCGCGTCGCGCAGTTCAAGGCGGTAGTCGAGCGCGCCAAGGGCGCCGCCGCCCCGAACGCCGCGATGCTCGCGCAAATCGCCGGACAGGCGCGGGTGTTGCTGGGAAGGTAGGCCTGTGCCCCTCCCCGGCACGGGGAGGGGGACCGCCCAATTCATTCAGCCGGCGGTTAAAAGGCGCGGTTCACGCACCTTTATCTTCGGGGTTGGCTTCGACGACGGAACGGCAGGAAACGCCCACTTGCGGACATTCGCCTATAAGGGCAGCAAGGCAGAATGTGGAGAGCATATCGCCAGCGGCTATCCGTCAGGGCTGAAGCGGCAGCAGCTGAGGGCCATGTCGCTCACCTACTGGCTGGTATTTGGCGCGACGCCGCTCTTTGGGTGGCGCCGATCGCGTTGGTTGCGATAATTTGCGCCATCTTCGATGTATCAGGGCCTAGCAGCCTCCTGCTCAGTTTGCCTGCACTTGGCGTCACGTTCGCTGGAGCAATCCTCTACGTTCCGTCGATATATCTACGCGCTTTCCGGCAACGCTGGAACGTCCGCTAACCACCAAGTTCAGACGTTAACTTTCACCCGCGCCCTTCCCGGATGGGTCCGAACCTGACTCTGCTAACAGTCCTGCACCGCGTCGCGGGCAGGATCAACCTGCGACAATATCCACGCCCGCAGCGCGCTCGCCAGATTAGGCGGGTCTTCCGCGACGATGCGCACCGCATCCACCTGCGCCACCAGCGCACTTAGCGGCAGGCCGCGCATCGCCGCCGCGCGTTCGAGAGCCGCCCAGAATATCGGTTCCAGGCTGATCGAGGTCTGATGCCCGGCGATCGTCACGGACCGTTTCACCGGCCCGCGAAATCCGCCGTCCGGGGCGTCAATCATTCGTGTCGAACAACGCCGCCAACTGCTCGATGATCGCGCCGCCCAATTGCTCGGCGTCCATGATCGTCACTGCGCGCTGATAATAGCGCGTGACGTCGTGCCCGATGCCGATCGCGACCAGTTCCACCGGCGACTTGGTCTCGATCCAGCCGATCACCTGCCGCAGATGCCGCTCCAGATAGCTGCCGGAATTGACGCTCAGCGTGGAATCGTCGACCGGGGCGCCGTCCGAGATCACCATCAGGATCTTGCGATCCTCGGGCCGCCCGATCAGCCGGCCATGCGCCCAGATCAGCGCCTCGCCGTCGATATTCTCCTTGAGCAACCCTTCGCGCATCATCAGCCCGAGGCTCGGTTTCGCGCGACGCCACGGCTCGTCCGCCTTCTTGTAGACGATATGGCGGATGTCGTTGAGCCGGCCCGGCTGCGGCGGGCGACCCGCGGCGAGCCACGTTTCGCGCGCCTGCCCGCCTTTCCACGCGCGCGTCGTGAAGCCGAGGATCTCGGTTTTCACGCCGCACCGTTCCAGCGTACGCGCCAGGATGTCCGCGCTGATCGCCGCGATCGAGATCGGGCGCCCGCGCATCGATCCCGAATTGTCGATCAGCAGCGTGACGACGGTGTCCTTGAAGTCCGTCTCGCGCTCGATCTTGTAGCTCAGCGACTGCATCGGATTGACCACGACGCGCGCCAGCCGCGCCGCGTCCAGCATGCCCTCTTCCTGGTCGAAGTCCCACGACCGGCTCTGCTGCGCCATCAGCCGGCGCTGCAGGCGGTTGGCCAGCTTGGTCACCGCGCCCTGCAGATGCACCAATTGCTGGTCGAGATAGGAGCGCAGGCGCGCCAGTTCGTCGGCGTCGCACAATTCGGTCGCGGCGATGACCTCGTCATACGCCGTCGTCCACGCCTTATAGTCGAACTGACCGGCGAAATCCTGCATGGGCCGATTGGGGCGGACCGGCAACATGCCGTCCTCGCCTTCGTCGCCCGGCTCGCCATCCATATCCTCGAAATCGTCGTCGCCCTGTTCGGCGTTCTCGCCTTCCTGCGATTCCGCATCGCGCTCGGAGCCGCGCGCCTCGACCTCGCCCTGCCCGTCCTCGCCCTCGGATTCCCCCTCGTCGCCCTCGTCCGATTGCTGCTCGTCCGTGCCCTCGTCATCGTTGCCGCCGTCGTCGCTATCCTCGGGGATCATGTCCCCCTCGATCAGCTCCAGATCCTCCAGCAGCCGCGTCGTCAGCGTGGCGAACGCGCGTTGATCGTCGATCGCCAGCGCCAGCGCGTCCAGATCGCCGCCCGCTTTCTCCTCGATCCATTCGCGCACGAGCGCCATGCCGGGCGCGGTGATCGCCGGCGCGATCTGACCGGTCAGCCGTTCGCGGACCATCAGCCCCAGCGCGGTCGACAGCGGAACTTCGTCCTTCGATCGCGCGCGGGTGATCGGGTCGGAACGCAGCCGCATGTCAAGTGCGGTGCTGAGGTTCGCGGTGATCCCGGCATAGCCGCGAGATCCCAGCGCTTCGACCCGGGCGCCCTCGACCGCGTCGAACACCGCCCGCGCCACCGCCTCGCCCGGCGCGGCCCGCGTGTGGACCGCGACGTCGTGGTGCCGCAATCGCAGAGCAAAGCCATCGGCGAAGCCGCGTGCCTCTGCAACCTGTTCCGCCGGCAGCGTGCGCGCCGGCATCGGCACCTTGATATGCTTGCCCGAACTGGTCGGCGAATCCGCGGTGAATGCCAGCTCGATCTCGGGCTCGTCCGCCAGCGCGCGCGACGTCCCGCCAAGCACGGCCTTGAAGCGATCGAGCGGTGTTTCGGTGGTCATCGGCTCACCTCTGGCGGCGCAAGGCTCAAGCCTTGCCCACCACGCTTTCGGGCAGGTCCTTGCCGAACACGCGCTGATAATATTCCGCCACCAGCGAGCGTTCGGCCTCGTCGCACTTGTTCAGGAAGGACAGCCGGAACGCGAAGCCGACATCCTTGAAGATCAGCGTGTTCTGCGCCCAGGTGATCACGGTGCGCGGGCTCATCACGGTCGAGATGTCGCCGTTGATGAAGCCGCGCCGGGTCAGTTCGGCGACGCGGACCATGTTGTCGACCTGCGTCTTGCCTTCGGGCTTGTCATATTCGCCCGACTTGGCGAGCACGATCTGCGCCTCGACCGCGGCAGGCAGGTAGTTGAGCGTGACGACGATGTTCCAGCGGTCCATCTGGCCCTGGTTGATCTGCTGCGTGCCGTGATACAGCCCGCTCGTATCGCCCAGGCCGACCGTGTTGGCGGTGGCGAACAGGCGGAAGTGCGGGTTCGGGCGGATCACGCGGTTCTGGTCGAGCAGCGTCAGCTTGCCCTCCGTCTCCAGCACGCGCTGGATGACGAACATCACGTCGGGGCGCCCGGCATCATATTCGTCGAACACCAAGGCGGTCGGCGTCTGCAGCGCCCAGGGCAGCAGGCCTTCGCGGAATTCGGTGATCTGCTTGCCGTCCTTCAGTACGATCGCGTCGCGACCGACCAGATCGATCCGGCTGATATGCGCGTCGAGGTTGATGCGGATGCACGGCCATTTCAGCCGCGCCGCCACCTGTTCGATATGCGTCGATTTGCCGGTGCCGTGATAGCCCTGCACCATCACGCGGCGGTTATAGGCGAACCCGGCGCAGATCGCCAAAGTCGTATCCGCATCGAACACATAGGCCGGGTCTAGATCGGGCACGCGCTCGTCCGCCTCGGAAAAGGCCGGCACTTCCATGTCGGAATCGATCCCGAACATCTCGCGCACGGTGACCATGCGGTCGGGCGCATCGAGGATCGTCGTTTCTCGGCTGTCGGGCTGGGTATTCGAAATGTCGGTCATGCTCGCCTCACGTCTGGCCCAACGCCTTAGGGCAAGCGTGGCGTCGGACTCAACCGTTGGCGGCCGAGTTGGTTCGTTTATTGCCCTGGCCGCCGCGCGAATCTCGGCTAAATCTTCGCCGGCAGCGGAAACAGCGTCAGGAACCGGGCCAGCAGATCGCGGTCGCCCGCCACCGCGAGATCGCCCGCCGCCTCCGCATCGGACACCGGCCGGCCGCCATAGACGATCGACGCGATCGCCATCGCGCTGCTGGTCAGGACGAGGTCGGCACCTTCCGGAAGCTCGCGCCGGATGACGATCTCGCTCGCTCCCGGCCGCGCGACGAACGCTTCGTCGCCCAGGCGGAAACCGATCCGCGCCGCATGATCCGTCGTGCGTGCCGCGGCGTACATCGTGCGGAACGACATCATCAGCGACGCCGCGCTGAGCGGCAGGCTGGGATCGTGCTTCGGCGAGCGCACCGCCCAGCGGCCCAGTTCCTTGATCGCGGTCTCGCTCTCATAGCCCCATGGCGTCAGCCCGTAGACCTGCACCGATGCCGGCGGCGGCAGCTTGATCCGCTCGACGATCCCGGCGCGCTCCATGCCGTCCAGCCGCTGCGTCAGCACGTTGGCGCTGATCCCCGAAAGCCCGCCACGCACCTCGCCGAACCGGCGCGGGCCAAACATCAACTCGCGCACGATCAGCAGCGACCAGCGTTCGCCGACCAGCTCCATCGCCAATGCGGTGCCGCATGCATCGTCATACCAGCGCTTTGCCGCCGCATCTTCGGTACTGGTTATCTTTTCTAACTGCATAGTTGCTTTTAGTAACTTCGCGAGGCATCATCGTCAAATACCGATTCGGAAACACATTAATTCGAAATCGAGGGAGAGACGACATGGCGAAGATGATCTTCGTGAACCTGCCCGTCACGGATGTGGCGCGATCGACCGTCTTCTACGAAGCGATCGGCATGGAAAAGAATCCGAAATTCTCGAACGAGCATGCAGCGTCGATGGTCTGGTCGGACACGATCCATTTCATGCTGCTGGAACACGCTTTCTACGCTACGTTCACCGACAAGCGGATCATCGATGCCAATACGACGAGCGGCGCGCTGATCGCGCTGGCGCTGGACAGCCGGGCGGAGGTCGATGCGATGGCCGCCGCGGCGATCGCCGGCGGCGGCAGCGCGGTGCATGACGCCGAGGATCTGGGCTTCATGTATTCGCGCGCCTTCGCCGATCCCGACGGACACGGCTTCGGGCCGTTCTGGATGGATCCGGCCGCAGCGCAGGACGGCCCGCCGGACATGGCGGCCGCCGCCTGATCCCGCCCGACCGATCGAGAGGAGGAGAAAGACGATGAGCTATATCGACGGTTTCGTGCTCGCCGTGCCGGTGGCCAACAAGCAGGCCTATATCGATCATGCCGCCGCCGCGCTGCCGATCTTCAAGGAATGCGGTGCCACGCGCATGGTGGAAACCTGGGCCGAGGATGTGCCCGACGGCACGGTTACCGACTTCAGGCGCGCCGTGCAGGCCAAAGACGACGAAGCGGTCGTGTTCAGCTGGATCGAATATCCGGATCGCGCGACGCGCGACATCGCGATGGAACGGATCATGTCCGACCCGCGCATGGAGGCGCTGGGCGAGATGCCGTTCGACGGCGCACGAATGATCTTCGCCGGTTTCGATCCGATCCTGATCACCGGCGACGGCGGTGCGATGGGCTATGCCGACGGCTTCGTCGCGCCCGTACCGCTCGGCAACAAGGCCGCCTATCTCGCCTGGGTCGAAAAGGCCTCGATCGTCTTCCGCGAAAGCGGCGCGACGCGCGTGGCCGAGAACTGGGCCGATCGCCTGCCGCCGGGCAAGCTCACCGATTTCAACCGCGCGGTGCAGGCCGAGGACGGCGAGGCGATCGTCTTCTCCTTCGTCGAATGGCCATCGAAGGAAGCCCGCCAGCAAGGCTGGGCCAAGGTTATGGCGGACGACCGCATGCAGCCCGACGGGTCGGAGATGCCGTTCGACGGCAAGCGCATGATCTATGGCGGCTTCCTGCCGGTCCTCGACGCATAGGGAGCAATGGAATGACCGAAGCGAAGATCGCCGCATGCCTGTGGTACGATGGCACCGCCCGGGAGGCTGCGGCATTCTATGCCGCGACCTTCCCCGACAGCCGGGTCGATGCGGTCCATCACGCCCCCGGCGACATTCCGACCGCCGGCGAGGGCGCGGTGCTGACGGTCGAATTCACCGTGTGCGGCATGCCGATGCTCGGGCTGAACGGCGGCCCCGGCTTTCCGCACACGCAGGCGGTGTCGTTCCAGATCTATACCGACGATCAGGCGGAAACCGATCGCTTGTGGGAGGCCGTCGTGGGTAATGGAGGGTCGGAATATGCCTGTGGCTGGTGCCGGGATCGCTGGGGCGTGTTCTGGCAGATCACGCCGCGCGCGCTGATGCGGGCGATGACCAACCCGGACACAGCCGCCGCCGGTCGTGCGATGCAGGCGATGATGACGATGCGGAAGATCGATATCGCCGCGATCGAGGCCGCCGAACGCGGCGACCCGGCATGAGCACCGCGCCGGACACCGCGCTAGGTTCCGCCCCGGGCTCCGCGCCGTTCGATCTGTCTGTCACCCGGCTGATCGACGCGCCGGTCGACCTCGTCTGGCGTATCGCGACCGAACGCCTGCCCGATTATTGGTGCCCGCGTCCGTGGCGCGCCGAGATTGTAGAACAGGACTGGCGCGCGGGTGGCCGGTCGGCGATGATCATGCATGGCCCGGACGGCGAGCGCCACGAATTGGACGGCGTCTTGCTGGAAGTGACGCCAGGTCGCCGCTTCGTGTTCACCGATGCGTACCGCGTCGGCTGGATACCGCAGCCCGAGATGTTCCTGACCGGCATCTTCGAGTTTGCGGAGGACGCCGGAAAAACCCGCTACACCGGCACCTCGCGCCACTGGACCGAGGAAGCGAAGGACCGGCACGCCGCGATGGGCTTTGCCGACGGCTGGTCGAAAATGGCGGAACAGCTGGCAGAGATCGCGGAGGCGGAAGCAGGGCGATAGGCCGTCAATGTGGACCATTCCCAAAGCCCCAAACCACCACCGTCATCCCCGCGAAGGCAGGGATCCATAGTCACTGCGCTTCAGGCTCTTTCCACGAACCGGCGTGACTATGGATCCCCGCCTTCGCGGGAATGACGGAGAGGCAACCCGGTGCATAACGCTCCCCTCACGCGAACGCGGCGGCTCCCTTCAATTGCGTATAGGCCGCGATCACATCCTGCAGCGCCTTTTCGTGGCTGCGGTCGCCGCCGTTCCGGTCCGGATGATATTTGCGCACCAGTTCGGCATAACGCTGGCGCAGGCCGCGCCGGTCGACGTCCGACCCCAGCCCCAGGACCTTCAACGCGCGACGCTCGCTGTCCGACAGGGGCTTGCCGTCGGGGCGGGCCTCTTCCATCCGCCGTTTGAAGCGCGCGCCGATCGCGTCCAGCGGGTCGGCGAAGTCGGCCCATTTCGGCGGGCGACCCGCACCGCCGCTGCCGGTGAACGCCCGCGTCTCGCGCTCCCAGCCGGAAATCGGCCGCTGCGCCTCGTGGATCTCGTCCACCGACATGCCGCTGAAGAAGTTATACCCGGCGTTGAACGCGCGCACGTGGTCCAGGCACAGCCAGCGATACGGCTGCGGCCCTTCATGCCCGCTACCCACGCCCTCCAGCAACGGCGCGCGGAACTCGCCCGGCTCTTCGCATCCCGCTTCCGAACACAATCGTCCGGCGCTTTCCACGCGACCGTGGAAGCGCGCCCCGACCCGGTCCCGTGGCGCCCGGTCCTTCTTTTCACGATCGGCTGTCACACGGCTCCCCGAAACGGCAAAGCGGACTATATAGGCGCGATGACCGATGCTTCCACCGCCTCCGCCCCAGTTCTGGTCGTCGATCAGATCACCGCTCGACTGACCGCCGCACTCGCCCCGACGCACCTGCACGTCAGCAACGACAGTGCGAGCCATTCCGGACATATGGGGGATGACGGCACGGGCGAGTCGCATTTCTCGGTCGAGATCGAAAGTCCGGCCTTTTCCGGCGTTTCGCGCGTTCAAGGGCAGCGGATGATAAACACCGCGCTGGCCGATCTGCTGCGGGACCGCATCCACGCCCTGGCGATCAAGGCTCGCGCGCCGGACGAATGATCCGGACGAGGAAGGATCGCGGGCATGGCGTATAATCTCTGGTATTGGCCGTCGATCCAGGGGCGCGGCGAGTTCGTCCGCCTGCCGCTCGAGGCCGCGGGAATCGAATATCGTGATCGCGCCCGGACCGCGGGCGAGGAAGGCCTGCTCGACGATCTGGAAAGCCGTGCGCCGCACGGTCCGTTTGCCCCGCCCTATCTCGAATTCGACGGCATGGTCATCGCGCAGGTCGCCAATATCCTGATGTATCTGGGCGAACGCCACCAACTCGCGCCGAGCAACATGGCCGACCGGCTGTGGCTCAACCAGTTGCAGCTGACGATCTCAGATCTGGTCGCCGAAGTGCACGCCGTTCATCACCCGGTCGATCCCGGCGCCTATTACGACGATCAGAAGCCCGAGGCGGCGCGCGCCGCCGCGCAGTTCCGCGATGCGCGGATGCCGAAGTTCCTCCGGCATTTCGAGGATGCGGCGGCGTCGAGGGACGGGGATTGGCTGATCGACCATCGCTGGACCTATGCCGATACATCGCTGTTTCAGATCGTCGCGGGGCTGCGCTACATGTTCCCGCGGCGCATGGCGGCGCTCGAAGCGGACTATCCCGGCGTGATCCGCATCCACGATCAGGTCGCCGAGCTGCCGGGGATCAAGGCGTATCTGAAGAGCGAGCGCCGCGTCGCGTTCAACACCGACGGCATCTTCCGCCACTATCCCGAGCTGGATGGCGATTGACCGCCGACGCCGATCCTGCGCCGCCCGCGCGGCAGCCCCGCCCCGCCGCGCGCATCCTGCTGACCGATGCGGAAGGTCGCGTCCTGCTGTTCCGCTTCACCCCGGACGATCGCCCGCCGATGTGGTGCACGCCCGGCGGCGCGGTCGATCCGGGCGAAAGCTATGCCGCCGCCGCGCGGCGGGAATTGTGGGAGGAAACCGGGCTCGATCTCGACTGCGGCCCGGAAGTCGCCCGCCGCAGCGCCGAGTTCCGGACCTTCGAGGGGGTGGAAGTTACGGCGGATGAACGGTATTTCCGGGTCTCGATCGGCGACCACGTGTTGTCGTCGGAAAACCTTACCGAGCAGGAGAGACGTTTGATGGCCGGCTGGCACTGGTTCGACCGCGCGGAGATCGCGGCCCATCCCGAACCGATCTATCCCGCCGACCTGATCGACATGCTCGACGCAACGGAGCCCGCGCGATGACCAACGACGATTTGATCCTCCAGACGATCACCCCCGTCACGCACGATCTCGGCGGGTTCAAGGTCCATCGCACCTTGCCCAACAAGGCCCGGACGATGGTCGGCCCGTTCCTGTTCTTCGACCAGATGGGTCCGGCGCATCTCGAGATCGGCAACGGCATCGACGTCCGCCCGCACCCGCATATCAACCTGTCGACCGTCACCTACCTGTTCGAAGGTGCGATCGGCCACCGCGATTCGCTCGGCAGTAACGTGACGATCGAACCCGGCGCGGTGAACCTGATGACCGCCGGCCATGGCATCGTCCATTCCGAACGCTCGCCCGACACCGAACGCGCGGTCGGCCCGCTGCTGAGCGGCATCCAGACCTGGCTCGCGCTGCCGGAGAAGGACGAGGAGATCGATCCCGCATTCGAACATGTCGCCCGGGCGGACCTGCCGACGGTCGAGACGACGAATGCCCGCGCCCGCATCATCATGGGCGACCTGTGGGGCGTGTCCGCGCCGACCACGACCTATGCCGAGACGATCTATGCCGACATCATGCTCGATGCGGGCGGCGAAGTCCCGATCGATCCCGGCGCCGACGAACGCGCCGTCTATCTCGCGGTCGGCGAGGCGACGCTGGAAGGCATGACGCTGGAGCCGATGGTGCTCTACGTGCTGCGTCCCGGGCTCGCCACATCGCTGAAATCCACCACCGGCGCACGCGTCATGCTGTGCGGCGGGGAAGCCTTCGCGACGCCGCGCCACGTCTGGTGGAACTTCGTCAGCTCCAGCCGCGACCGCATCAACCAGGCCAAGCGCGACTGGAAGGCAGGCAATTTCCCCACCGTCCCCGGCGACGAGACGGAATTCATCCCGATCCCGGAAGTACCGCTAACCGTCAGCTATCCTTGACGTCAAAGCCGTCACCCCGGACTTGTTCCGGGGTCCACGGTGCCGCAAGAACACTCACCGTTTGGCGCAGACCACGGTGGACCCCGGAACGAGTCCGGGGTGACGACAGGAGAGATACATGCCGGACTTCACCATCGATCGCGTCGATCTGCCGACCGGCGTCAGCCTCGACGTCGCCAGCGCCGGGTCGCCCGAAAACCCGGCGATCATCCTGCTCCACGGTTTTCCCGAATCGCACCGTACGTGGCGCGAGGTGATCCCGGCGCTCGCCGCGAAGCACTTCGTCCTCGCGCCCGACCAGCGCGGCTTCGCCCGGTCGTCCAAGCCCGCGGACGTCGCCGACTACACCCCCGACAAGATGGTCGGCGACCTGATCGCGCTGGCAGACCATCACGATATCGATCGCTTCACGCTGGTCGGCCATGACTGGGGCGGTGCGATCGCCTGGATGGCCGCGCTCACCCGCGCCGACCGGATCGCCCGCCTGATCATCGTCAACGCACCGCACCCCTATGTCTTCCAGAAGACTCTGTTCGACGACATGGCGCAGCGCGAGGCGAGCCAGTACATCACCGCCTTCCGCAACCCGGGGCTCGAAAAGCATATCGAGACGATCGGTCTCAGCGCATTCTTCGACGGCAGCTTCATGAAGCATACCGATTTCGATAAGATCGCCGCCGAGAAGCCGGTGTATCTCGATCAGTGGAGCCAGCCCGGTGCGATGACCGCGATGCTCAACTGGTATCGCGCCAGTTCGATCGTCGTCCCGCCGATGGATGCCACGCCGGAGCGCCCCGCCTTCCTCTCCGCCCCCTTCCCGCCGGTCACGCAGCCGACGTTGGTCATCTGGGGCATGCAGGACAAGGCTTTGCTGCCCAGCCAGCTGGAAGGCCTGGACGATCTCGTTCCCGACCTGACGATCGTCCATGTCGACGCCGGCCATTTCGTGCCGTGGGAAGCGCCCGAGGCGGTGGTCAACACGATGACGAGCTGGCTCCCCTGATCCTCCGCGGCACGGGGAGGTGGCAGCCACAGGCTGACGGAGGGGACCCTCCCCGAACGAGACAGTGATCGGCACGCCCGACGTGCCCGACAAGAACTAGACCGAAACTTCGCACCGCGTATCGATCCACGCCGCATGCGCATGCGCGGTGGCGAGGTCAGTCCAGTCCGGACGATCCGGCCAGCTCCGCACGCGGATCGACTGGTGGCCGCGGACGCGATCGGGCTCCATCGTCACCCAGCCGAGCGGGCGGTCCGCCGTCGCACGGTCGCCGGCCGCAATCATCGCCGCCGTCACCCGTTCGGCGACGGTTTCGGGAAGATATTGCCACACCACCGAATGCATCAGCACGCGCGTGACCCCGGCGGCCTGCGGTTCGGCCAGCCGCGCCTCGATCCAGTCCGCCGCATCCGCACGCTCCAGCCGCACGCCTTTTTCGCGCATCATCCCGATCGCCGCCGACAGTCGGGTCGCGCGTTCCGGCGTCTCGGCCCAGACATAGGCGGCGAGGCGCTGCTCCACCGCCGGGTCGGTCGCGTCCATCGGATGCACGTCGCACCCGCGCGTCGCGAGAATTTCGATCGCTACAGGTTCGGGCGCCGGCCCGCGCCACTCCGGCCGTAAAATAACGGGCGCATCCGCCGGGCCGACGATCGTCCCGCCGAGATCGATCCGGTAGCGATCGAGCAACAGGTTCAGCCCGGCGCTCGACCCGATCTCGAGTATCTCGAGCTTACGCCCATGCCGCCGCGCGATCTCCAGCAGGCCGAGCATCAACCCGCCCGATCGGCCCGGCTCGTTGGTCTGTGGCGGCCCGTCGAGCCACGGCAACACCGCCTCGTCGTGCCGCACCAGAACGCGCGACAGCGTGGCCTTCACCGCCACCGGCTCCGCGATCGTGCCCGAGAACACCGCCGCCAGTTCGTCGTCCGCGCCGGCCAGCACCAGCGCATGCAACCCGCCGATCAGCCGCAACGGCACGGCATCGCGGGTCGGCTCTCCCGCCCAGTCGAGGATCCGCGCACCGACCTTGCTGTCGCGCGTCAATCCCTCCGCCAGCGCCGCGCAGATCCGGGCGTAGATCGGCGCGTCCATCTTTTCGCAATAAAATCGCTGGATCAGGAACGCTTCCCGGTTGTTCTCCTCGTTCGCCATCCGCGCAACCTCCATATGTACCGCCCGGGGGCAGTTGTTGCGCCCACCCCACCGCGCAAGTAAAGCCCCGCCAGCATGCCAGAGCCGATCACCCCAGACCCGATCATCATCGCCGTCCCCAAGGGGCGTATCCTCGTCGAGGCGATTCCACTGCTCGCGCGCGCCGGGATCGTGCCCGAGGCGGCGTTCGGCGACGCGGATTCGCGCGCCCTGCGCTTCACCACGTCGAACGCGGGGATCGACCTGATCCGCGTCCGCGCGTTCGACGTCGCCACGTTCGTCGCGCACGGCGCCGCGCAGCTTGGCATCGTCGGATCGGACGTGCTCGCCGAGTTCGACTATTCCGAACTGTACGCGCCGGTCGATCTCGGCATCGGCCATTGCCGCCTGTCCGTCGCCGAACCGGCATCGCTCGCCGCGCAGGACGATCCGCGCGGCTGGAGCCATGTGCGGATCGCGACCAAATACCCCCACGTCACCGCCGCCCACTTCACCGCGCGCGGCGTGCAGGCGGAATGCGTCAAGCTGAACGGCGCGATGGAGCTGGCGCCGCTGCTCGGCCTGGCGCCGCGGATCGTCGATCTCGTCTCCTCCGGCCGGACGCTGAAGGAAAACGGGCTCGTCGAGGTCGAGGTGATCAGCCAGGTCACCAGCCGCCTGATCGTCAACCGCGCCGCCTTCAAGACCCGCGCCGAAGTCGTGCCGCTGGTCGAGGCGTTCCGCCGCGCGGTGGCGCAGGACGTGGCTGCGTGAAGGTATTCCCGTTCCCATACCACCCGTTCGTCCTGAGCTTGTCGAAGGGCGGGACCCGGATATGTCCTTCGACAAGCTCAGGACGAACGGCAGAGTCATGACCAACGTCATGCGCCACGCCTCCGCCCCATCAACCGTTCGTTTCGAGCGCAGTCGAGAAACCGGCGTAGCGCGATCCGCAACCCTTAGTCGACGTCGCTCGAAACGAACGGACCCAGTGTCGTGATCACCCTCTCCACCGCCGATCCCGCGTTCGACCGCGACTTCACCACGCTCGTCGATGCGCGGCGCGAGGCGGATGCCGATGTCGCGCGCGACGTACGGATCATCCTGTCCAGCGTGCGCGACGAAGGCGATACCGCGCTCGCCGCCTTCACCCGGAAGTTCGACCGGCACGATCCCAACGAAACCGGCTGGCGGATCGAAAAGAGCGAATGGATCGCCGCCTATGACGGGCTGGAGCCGGCACTGCGCGACGCGCTGGATCTCGCCGCGGCGCGCATCACCGCCTATCACGAGAAGCAGCGCCCCGAAGGCAGCGACACGACCGATGCCGCCGGCGTCCGGCTCGGCGCGCGCTGGAATGCGATCGAGGCGGCGGGAATCTACATTCCCGGCGGACGCGCGGCCTATCCCTCGTCGGTGCTGATGAACGCGATCCCCGCGCGCGTCGCCGGGGTTTCGCGGATCGCGATGGTCACGCCGACCCCGGATGGCGAGATCAATCCGCTCGTGCTCGCCGCCGCGCACGTCGCCGGGGTCGACGAGATCTGGCGCGTCGGCGGCGCGCAGGCGATCGCCGCGCTCGCTTACGGCACCGCACGCATCGCGCCGGTCGATGTCATCACCGGCCCGGGCAATGCCTGGGTCGCGGAGGCCAAGCGGCAGGTGTACGGCGTGGTCGGGATCGACATGGTCGCCGGCCCGTCCGAAATCGTCGTCGTCGCGGACAATCGCAACGATCCGAACTGGATCGCCGCCGACCTGCTCAGCCAGGCCGAACACGACCCGACCAGCCAGTCGATCCTGTTCACCGACGATGCCGCCTTCGCGCGCGCCGTCGCCGCGGCGGTCGATCTGCAGATCGGCGAGCTTGCCACCGCCAACACCGCGCGGACCAGTTGGGATGCGAACGGCGCGATCATCGTCACCGATAGTCTCGACGGCGCCATGCCGCTGGTCGATCGCCTCGCGCCCGAGCATCTGCAACTCGCCTGCGACGATCCGCAGGCGCTGTTCGACCGGGTCCGCCATGCCGGATCGGTGTTCATGGGCCGGCATACACCGGAAGCGATCGGCGATTACGTCGCCGGGCCGAACCACGTCCTCCCCACCGGCCGTCGCGCGCGCTTCGCCAGCGGCCTTTCCGTGCTGGATTTCATGAAGCGCACCAGCTTCCTGCAACTGGACGAAGCCGCACTCGCCGCGATCGGACCGGCCGCGGTGGCACTGGCCGAAGCGGAAGGCCTGCCCGCCCACGCAAAGTCGGTGTCGCTGCGGCTATAGTCGTACGCGATCCTACTTCTCCTCTCCCTGGAAGGGGGGGGTTGGGGGTCGGTGGAGGCCTGACGATACGGTGAAGTCCGGTACGCTGCCGGTCGTACTGCCAAGCCGCGACCCACCCCCGCCCCTCCCTTCCAGGGCGGGGAGAAGAGAACGGGGGTATAAAAAGTACCGCCGCCTCACTAAGACCGCGCACATGAGCACCCCCACCCGCACGAAGGGCCGCAGCCAGGCCCGCGCCGCATCGCGTCTCGCCGCCGTCCAGGCGCTGTACCAGCACGACATGGAGGGTACCTCCATCACCGCGTTGCTGCACGAATTCCACCAGCACCGGCTCGGCGCGACGATCGAGGATGCGGAATATGCCGAGGCGGAGGTCGATTTCTTCGACGATATCGTCAAGGGCAGCGCCGCCCGGCTCGACGAGATCGATGCCGCGATCGCCGCGAAGCTCGCCACGGGCTGGAACCTCGCGCGGCTCGACAAGTCGATGCGCGCGATCCTGCGCGCCGGCAGCTACGAACTGATGGCGCGCCCCGACGTGCCGGTCGGCACCGTCATCACCGAATATGTCGATGTCGCGCACGCCTTTTTCGACAAGCGTGAAGCCGGCTTCGTCAATGGATTGCTCGATGCGATCGCCAGAGACGTGCGCACCTGATCGTGGCGGACGTCGTCAATCTGCGGCTGGCGCGCAAGGCCAAGGCGCGGGCGATGAAGGACGCGAATGCCGCCGTCAACCGTGCGGCGTTCGGACGGACGAAAAGCGAGCGGACCGCCAGCGCCGCCGACGAGGCGGCGCGCGACCGCACGCTCGACGGGGCCAAACGCGAAACCTGATCCGACGCGGCCCGTCGATCCATCGTCACCGTTCGTCCTGCGCATGTCGGGAGTGCGGGAATGCGGAACAGGTGCTTCGACAGGCTCAGCACGAACGGGGAGAGGTAAAGTAACCTCCGGATCTCGCGCTTTGGCCGATGCATAGAAGGGCGATGACGTCGCTCCATACCCCCCGTTCGTCCTGAGCGTGTCGAAGGGCGGGAATGGAGCGCCGGCGCTTCCACACACCCCGCACTAACGGTCTGGCAACACTCAAAAACGCGCTATTTCGCACCGGACGGGGCACGATCCCGCCGCCGATCGTTACTCTCGCTCCCCGGGCTTCAACCGGCAGGCGAAGGATGGAAGAGATGACGGGCAAAGCATTGGTGGTGGGCGCCAGCGGAATCGTCGGCAGCGCGACGGCGGAGTTGCTCAAGCAACAGGGCTGGACCGTCCACGGCCTCGCCCGCCGGCCGGTCGAACAGGATGGCGTCGAGCCGGTCATCGCCGATTTGCAGGATGCCGATGCGACGGCCGCCGCGCTCGCCGGGCTGAACCCGG
>Ga0160428_1001380_pt1 | contig 18648 bp, 19 predicted proteins | sample SolpanmetagenomM_FD_108198 | JGI IMG/M metagenome (GOLD analysis project Ga0160428, IMG submission 108198) | Solar panel surface microbial communities from Lawrence Berkeley National Laboratory, California, USA - M | ecosystem: Engineered > Built environment > Solar panel > Unclassified ... | reverse complement strand
GACACATTGATAGTGGCTCCCAAATTCGTCAGCCGCGAGGACTTTTTCGAGCATTTTCCAGGATTACTGGAGGAGGCATCACCTAAAGGAGCTATAGAAGAGATCACTCCGGTACCTGATGCACATGTTCCAATAATGAAGCTGGAATATTCTGGTATAAGTATCGATCTCATCTTTGCACGACTTCAACTCTCTTCCGTACCTCCAAACCTTGATTTAAAAGATAATAGTCTATTGCGTGGTTTAGATGAGACCGATTTGAGAAGTGTAAACGGTACGCGGGTTACAGATGAAATACTTGAGCTAGTTCCTCAGACAAAAACGTTTCGACATGCTTTGAGAGCGATCAAGCTTTGGGCGCAGAGTAAGTAGTGCAATTCATTTGAAATAGACAATACTAAGGCATGATGATAGAACGCGCGGTATATGCAAACGTCATGGGCTTTCCAGGAGGTGTCGCATGGGCTATGATGGTTGCTCGTGTCTGTCAATTATATCCTAATGCATGTGGTGCATTAATTGTTGGGCGCTTCTATAATCTGATGAAAAGTTGGCCCTGGCCGACCCCTGTAATGCTGAAAGAGATTGAAGATGGTCCATTACAAGTACGCGTATGGAACCCCAAGATATATACCGGAGATGCTCGTCATTTGATGCCAATCATAACACCGGCCTATCCCTCCATGTGTGCTACTCACAACATAACAATCTCTACGCTTTCCATAATTACTCGAGAACTCGATCGCGCACATCAAATCTGTGTCCAGATACTAGAAGGTAAACAACCATGGAGCGAATTATTTCAACGTCATACATTCTTTTCCCAAGACTACAAATACTATTTGACAATCACTTCTGCAAGTCGTACGAAAGAAGCTCAACAAATGTGGTCCGGGTTAGTTCAGTCAAAAGTACGTCGATTAGTTGCTGGAATAGAACAGTCACAAGCTGGCGTGGAAATAGCTCATCCATACAACAAAGGCTTTGATCGAATACATAAGTGTACGAGTGACGATGATCGAGACAAGATATTGCAAGGAAATTTAGACTTTCAAGCCAGAGACACGGAAACAGAGACTACAGATCAGACCAAAGACCCTATTCAAGCTGCCGTTGCTGAATCTGAAGGATCGACAGAGAATATGAAGATGCCTGCTGCAACGAGTGAAGCCATCCAGGGCGACGCAAATGGAATACAAACAATCTATACAACGACGTTTTATATCGGCATCGAGCTAAAGAAAGATGCCAAAGCATTGGACATTTCATGGCCAGTTGCCGAGTTCAAGCGACAATGCACCGAATGGCCACAATTTGATGAGAAGTTGAATTCGATCCGATGTGTGCATGTCAGAAAGTAATCATATTTACAACTCATTTTTATAATTAATGTCAACTGACTATTCTCAGCTATGACCTACCAGATGATGTTTTCGAGGCAGGTGAGATCAAACCGACACGAGTGAAGAAGACGAAACTTGTCAAAGGTGGCGAGGTCAACGGGAAGAAGCGTACAGTAGCGCAAGCCAATCTTGATGAGGTAAGTATTAAACAAATGTTGAATTACACATTCCAGCTGTTGAATCTTAACTGACTTGGTTGCTCTTTTTTTTCACCTTAAAGGGTCAACAACTTCCTAATGGCAAACGTCAACAGTCAGACTCGGCCACGACGTTGGGAATGAATGGAACAGCTCAGCATAAGATAAGTTGAAGGATCCGTAGCAGCAACTTGACATGCAGAACCAAACGACTTTTCAGTTGCATTTGGCATACATGAAAGAGATTGCATCTAATCGCGACAAATAATATAGCGCAATTGCGACAGAGCATCTAATATCTAACATCGATACAGATTGATCACACAATGTTTCAGTATTACTGAATTCCAAGTCGAGTATCCGTGACATACGTCAGAGAAGAAGAATACGGTTTTGACATTTAAGCATAGCAATGAACAAAAACACGAAATATACAATACAAATTGTTCTCGAAGATGAATGACGCAATAAAGTTGTTCATTTCATGCTTTCAACGAAGTGAATTAGCCTAGCTTAGATCGTATGCAGAAACAACGTATAGAGTTCCATATTGAGGACTTTCGAGTCCTGATCGATGATACACACTAATTTTTTATGATGGGAAATTATTCTGAAACATAGCATGAAACCACAATCTAATGGATTTGAACAACATTATTTTTTTTATGCAACGCTATGCCTTGCCTTGGAGAATAACTGCGGTACAGCCCCTTTGACAAACAGTGTATTTCTCAACCACGTGGGATTCACCAAGCCATATATTATCGATATTTCATTATTATTATTAAATGCATGGTTATGGTATGTGCATGGAACCGATTTAGGGTTTTCTTTCATCTACCGAAACCGCTAGCTAGACATGCTTTTTGGCCAAAGAACAACAGTTTTCTGATAAAAATCCTGTTCGGTCAGCCCCCAACACGGAGATTACAATGTCTAATCCCCACATATCTTATATTTGCTAACATCGCTTTTATTATACTATACACAGCCATGCTGAGCACGCTGTTTATATTATTATAATTATTATGATAAACCACATTTATTTCTGCCCATAGCTTTTGTTACGCCACCGACCGCTCTACGCCGTCAAAAGTTTACTTGACATTCTCTCATTTTGAACAAAGATATATTTCCTCGACAAATTATTACTTTGTAGATTGTAATTGATTCGACACTGGTTAACACGACTCATATTTCTAATTCCTACGTCGGGTCACAGTACGCGCAACTTATGCCTCAATGTCCTTGACCAAGAGTTGGAGGAACTTTGTCGGTTCAAAGCGCAAATCATCAAACGCGAGCACTGCCAACAGTCCCTCCAATATTTCAAGCCCTAATCTAGATTCTCCATCACCTCCAACACTAGGAGGTGGTAGTAACGCTGGATTTGGGAGATCGAATTCTACTGCATCACAAAATACCGTCGGCGGATCATCAAACACGCCGCCCGCACAACATTTAGGAGGAGGGCAATTCCCAGGTCATCTAGGAGTCGGAACAAGTCCTCCAATGAATCAACAAGGAAATCCTGGTCACGGATATCCGCGATCAGCTTTATCGACATCACCATATGAGTTTAATGGCGCAGCTGGTGCTCCTTTGTCGAGTCGCACGCCGAACGGATATCAAGGTCCACAAAATCCCTTTGATCCAAGACCGCCACAAACTTATCCTTCGCAATATATGGCACCTCCTCCGTCAACATCGCCATATCCAAACTCTGCGCAACCGCAAGCTGCATATCCTTATGCTTTATCTGCGCAACCGCATTCAGCACAGCCACGATTACCACATTTGGAAGAGAATGCAAAGAGTAGTGCACAATTGATCGTTGGTATTGATTTTGTAAGTCAATGATCAATTTATAGAAAAGATCAAGACTGATGTCACTATAGGGAACTACTTTTTCAGGTGTTGCATTTGCGTTTGCGACAAACTCGGAAGTGAAAGAGGAAATTATAACAGAATGGCCAGGAGCAGGTACTCAAACGCGGCAAAAGGTTCGATCATACCAATCATCCTAATTCTGATCAAGTCTCTGATACTGGTTCAAATCTAATTCAATCGTACAGATCCCTACAGTATTATATTATGATCAAAATCAACAAGTGGTAGGGTGGGGACCGGACATTGCCGAAGCATTAGCACCAACAGGATATCCAAAACCTGGCGTACAAAAAGTCGAATGGTTCAAATTACAATTGATGTTGAGCGGAAACACATACATCGATCCGATCAATCTTCCACCTCTCCCTCCAGGTAAATCGGAAATCGATGTCGCTGCAGACTACTTGTTTAAACTACGACAAGCCATGCGTAATTATTTACAAAAGACGTTGGGTGAAGTATTCGCAAGAGAAGAAAGGAATATAAGATATTTCTTGACTGTACCGGCCATATGGAATGATGCAGGAAAGGCAGCAACTCGAGCAGCAGCTATACAAGCAGGATTTATTCGAGATGAGAATGATAATCGATTGACGCTTATAACAGAACCTGAAGCTGCGGCCATGTTTTGTTCGCAAAATGGTGTGTTGAATCTAAAGATCGGTGATGCTGTTTTGATTGTAGATTGTGGTGGTGGAACAGTCGATTTGATAGCTTATGAAGTAGAAGATGAAAGTCCATTTACTGTTGCCGAATGTACAGGAGGAACGGGAGATTCTTGCGGTTCTACAGCACTCAATCGAAACTTTTCAAACATTCTTCGAGCAAAAATAAGAAAGATGAGGTTACCGGACGGATCAAAAACAGCGGGGAGAGTATATGCAAAATGTATAATGGACTTTGAGAATAGGATAAAGGCGGACTTTAGAAATAATGGACAAAATTGGGCTGTTGATGTTGGAATTGAAGCGGAATTTCCAGAGGCTGATATCGAAGAAGGATACATGACTTTTACAGATGCTGAAATATTACAATGTTTCGAGCCTGTTGTCAACAGAATTCTCGAGCTTATTAGGAACCAAATTATTGCTATTGAAGCAGCTCCTCGAAAGATAAAGGTATGACTTGTGATCATCCCAAAGTGATATATGAAGCTAATCAAAACATAGAACATCCTTGTCGTTGGTGGATTTGGATCATCTGAATATCTTTTTCAACAAGTTTCAATGCATGTTCCACCGCATCTAAGCAATACAGTGGTTCGTCCAATGGATTCCGTAGCTGCAATTGTCAAAGGAGCAGTCACAGCCGGTCTTACCGATCGGATAATCACATCCCGTGTAGCACGACGCCATTATTTGATGGCAACACTTCAACCTTTCAAAGAAGGTTTCCATCCTGAACAATATCGTGTTCCAAGTTTGGACGGAAAAGATAGATGTAAATACACTCGGCAAATCTTTGTCGCAAAAGGTCAAAGAATAAAAGTCGGTGAGCCTGTAAAGGTTAGTTTCTTTAGACAAGTGGCGCCTGGTGCAACATTGATGTATGAGGATGTTTTGTACGCTTGTGATGATGATGTTTGTCCGGAATACACAAAAGATCCTAGTAAGTTTTTTTAATTTTTTTGAAATTTCTTTTTCCCCGATATTACACAAGCTGACACGACACGACTCGTGTAGAAATCAAAGAAGTCGTAACACTTACATCGGATCTAAGTCGTAAGAACCTGGAGACTGATTTTGAAAGAATGGATACACCTCAGGGAACTTTCTACAGAGTATATTTTGATATTTATCTGACCTTGGATGGTTCGGAATTTAAAGCTGAATTGGTCTGTCAGGGTGAAGTCATGGGTAGATGTTCTGCTAGATTCAGATGAACAACGATCATCTTGATCAACAGGACCTAGACTTTGTCATCCTGATGACCCTGTGTTCACAATTTATACCCCGACTTTTTGGACCAATTACTTTTGCAATCAGAGACTGTACGACCTTTTTTTTCATGTTTCAGCAAGTCTTTCAAGACATTATTCAACTCACCGCATCTTCTTTATCACGTCAGCAGTAAAGATCATCATCACATAATCTTGTGTTACCTATAATAAAATGATCCTTCTCGAAAAAACCTTTTAATCTTACTTAATTAATCTTATTTGATCTAAATACCCGTTTTGTAATAGTCATATCACTGTACCTAGAGTTTGTTGCATATAAACATACAAGTATATAGATATATCCATCCATCCGTAGTCCTAATCTTTGCGCCTTTTTCTTTCAATCTTTTTACTTTTGTATGATTGCCAAATAAAGCCTCCCAAAAAAACTCCCTCTATTAAAAATAATAAAATAAATAACACATATTCCTCTCGACCATTTTTAACAGTATACCTACCTCGAGGCATTGACTTGATCAGTCAGTTTATCAAGTATGCCTACGTATAACATTGTTGTATTTGCAGGCAAGTCATCAACTTTCTTACATCCTTTTCTTGTATTCTTATACTATCGTTTTTATCCGTTTATAAAATCGTTATCAGTACTTTCATATGTACATGCACGTATTTATAAAGGTTCTATACTGATTATATATCCAGGCGACCATTGCGGTCCAGAAGTGCGTTTTGTTCCAATTGCGTCTCCGGAATGCAGAAATAACTATATTCGTATGACATGTGTACTGACCTTTCTTACTTTTCAAGGTCACAAAGGAGGCTATCAAGGTATGTACATTTACTATATCCAACATTGTTCTTCTTCTCCCAATGTCTGCTTTATTTTATACGTGTCTGCTAGCACCCTCGTCTGAGTGACTATTTTATTGAGTAATTGGAGATACCTACTAATGTATGTTTGTAGATCCTCAAAGTCATTGAATCTCATTGTTCAGATGTCAAGTTTAATCTTGACGAACAACTTCTCGGAGGTGTAAGTCATCATCATCATGCTCTGTATATATAGATATACGTCTATCGTTCGACTATGAACAAGACGTGAATACTAATAGGTGATATCCGTTTATGTAGTCCTCGATCGATGCGACAGGCATCCCACTAACTGATTCCGCACTCGAGGCTGCTAAAAAAGCCGATGCAGTGCTATTGGGAGCCATTGGTGGACCTGTAAGCTTCTCCTCCCTCCCCTTTTATATAATTGTAGTATTTCTGACAGCTATAGAAATGGGGAACATCAACAGTCCGTCCTGAACAAGGATTACTCTCCCTCCGAAAATCCCTCGATACATATGGAAACCTCCGACCTTGTTACTTTGCATCAGACGCCCTTCTTCGCCACTCACCCTTGAAGTCTGAAATCGCCCAAGGGACGGATTTCACCATCATCCGCGAGCTCTGCGGAGGAATCTATTTCGGCGAACGTGTAGAAGGCGACGATTTCGCCTCGGATACTGAGCCGTACCACGCAGTAGAAATCGAACGCGTGACCAGACTCGCTGGGACTTTGGCTAGTCAATCTAATCCGCCATTAAAAGTGTGGAGTCTGGATAAAGCCAATGTTCTCGCCGCTGCGGGCAGGTTGTGGAGAAAAACGGTGAGTAGAGTCATGAAGGAGGAGTTTCCTAACGTGGAGTTGGGACATCAATTAGTCGATAGTGCGGCTATGATTATGGTCAAGAATCCCAGAGCGTTGAATGGGATTGTATTGACTAGTAATTTGTTTGGAGATATTCTTAGCGACGAGGCGAGTGTTATACCAGGCAGTTTGGGTTTGTTGCCTAGTGCTAGTTTGGCTGGAATTCCTGGACAGAAGGAGCGTCAGAATCAACATGGTGGTGTTAGGGGGATTTATGAACCTATTCATGGTTAGTATATTATTCTTTCTCATTCTCATTCCTTCATCCTTCTTATATATTCTTGCTTCCTCCATCTCGTTTGATTATAATCATCAAGTCACCCCATTGCATTCTTCTATTAGTCTTGTCATGTCGGTTAGATCTACTACATTCACCATCATCTCATCTCCTTCTTACAACTTTGACCAAGTCAATTAAATTCCCTTCTGTCCGTCCTCCTCTCCATCAACTCTGCACCTGTCTCTTTCTTCTCTTCATACTCTATTGCACAAACTTACAACCACTTTCCTCGCTTTCCAAGCCTCTATCTCTTCTCCTTTCCCCTCGTCCCTACTCTTCCCTCTTCACATCCATTCTCGACACATTTTCGTTTTACACATCACCATCTATTCAATTCCATCATCTCTTCATCTCAATGCTTATAATGTCCTCACTGATCCATCTCAGGTTCCGCTCCTGACATCTCAGGGCAAAACGTCGTCAATCCCATCGCCATGATCCTCTCAGTCGGCATGATGATGAAATACTCCCTCTCGCGACCCGAGCTGGGCACACAGATCGACCGCGCCGTAAAAGCCGTGATTGAAGCGGGAATCATCACGAAAGATATCGGTGGTAGTAGCGGCACGAAGGAAGTTGGAGATGCCATTGCGTTGGAATTGGAAAAGTCGTTCAAAACATCGACTGCGTGAAAAGAAAAAAAAGTACAAAAGGTCAAGATCGGTGGAGAATGATGAACGAGAGGAGAGGATTTATATACATGATATATTTAGATATATACGAATATAGCTATATGCACGAATGAAATGGCAATTTGTCTAATATACAAATGATTATTACTCTCATCACAACATCTACTAGATCAATGGTGAATCAGAATCACCCTTTTCATCTAGATATAAACAAGTACTTCTCGCAATTTCAAACTTCCGAAATAGAAGAATGCTACAACATAATAAATATATACACAATCTAATTTACAATCATAGTACATTTTTATTAGAAAAAGAAATTTTTACATATATTACAGGTTTAACAAGTTGATAGTAACAATTACTAATGATAGACTAATAATCATCGCTATCCAACATTGTTTCATCTTCTTCCTTTCTTGTCAATGCCCATTTTACAAGCATACTCTCCAAGGCACCTGCATCGACAGGTTTGGCCAAATAATCACTCATACCTGCATCAAAACACTTTTCTCTATCACCTTGAATAGCACTAGCTGTCATTGCTATTATAGGAATACCTCTAAACCTTACATCGGATATAAATGGTTCACAATTCCGAATCGTTTGAGTAGCACAATACCCGTCCATGACAGGCATTTGACAGTCCATAAGAACCAAATCAGGCCTTCTACATGGTAATTCAGCAGCTGTGGAAGATGCAGATGCCGGTACAGGACCGACTGCGTTTCTACAACCATCACTCAACGTGGACTCATCGAAATCCCTAGACTTTGTCAAAGTTTCAAGAGCTTCTTTTCCATTCCATACAGCACTGACGCTAAATCCGAGCTTCTCAATCGTTCGGATAGCAATCAGTCTATTGACAGCATTATCTTCTGCCAATAGAATGTGAGTGTTTTTACGCTCAGACATGGGTAAAGCTTCAGCTAGAGCTTCTCTAGCTTTACGTTCTTCGTCAGATGTACGTTTGACACTACGAGGAGCTGAAAGTTCACGTTGACGGTCGTCGTATGACCTCGTTCTACGATTCGTCTGACGTACCGGAGACAAAGCGGGAGTAGAAAGAGAAGAAGTATTTTCTTGACCTACAGTCGAAGCTGTACAATCATCAGCATTCACATCTATACTTCCTACTTTTGAAGTGGCGACTTTTGGCCGAAGATAATGAGAAAGTAAACAGCGAGGTCCGTCTGTGCTGAAAGATAATCCAGCATCAACAACTGCTAGAGGAACGCTAAAGGTTGCAGTCGTACCAACATCTGGATTTGAATCAAGCTCAATATGACCTTTCATCAAACTTGCCAACTATAAATATACATTAGTACATCATGATTGAGAATATAAGAATCGAATTCGACTCACGCTTTTGGAGATGGACAATCCGAGACCAGAGCCACCAAACAACCTTGCTGTAGAACTATCACCTTGTTGAAAAGGCTTGAATAGGTTGGAAAGAACATCTTGCTTAATACCGATACCAGAATCTTCAACCATAAAAATGACTTTTCGACCTTTTCGAGATTCGAGTGCAGTAGCAGTCAATTTGACAGTACCTTTTTGTGTAAATTTGATCGCGTTACTGACAAGATTAGTAAGAATCTGCCTGATCCTACCAGGATCTCCATAAAGCCATAGATCATCAGGCAAGTTCAAAATGCAAGTGAAATCGACAGACTTTTGCTGAGCAGAGTAATGCATCACCTTCCACAGATTCGTGACGAGGGTAGCTGGATTAAATTCGATATTCTCAAGAGTCAATTTACCAGATTCAACTTTTGAAAAATCTAAAATGTCATTGACGATCATCAAAAGAGTCTGAGCACTCATTTGGATAGCATGAGCATGATCTCTTTGATCATCGTCGAGACTAGAATCAAGCAAAAGATTGGCAAGACCTATAACGCCAGCAACAGGAGTTCTCAATTCATGACTCATGTTTGCGAGAAATGCGCTTTTCATCCTGCTTTGTTCCTTGGCGATATGTTTCTCCGCCGAGAGTTGCTTATTGTCAATCTCAAGCATTCTCTTCAGTTTCTCGTCCGTAATATCTATACCACAGCCTATGACGCCCCTGACATTATCCTCGCTAACTTCGGAATAATCATCCGGTATAACCAATACCTAAACGACATGATTAGTCAAGGAAAAGGTCAAAAAATAAAGATACAGTCGGAAATACCTTGTGCCATCTATCAAACCATTTAACTTCAATCTCAGCCTTTGGTACTTCACCACGCATGACAGTCTGAATAGCATTCTCCAATACCTGAGGATCATCAAGTTCAGCCCACGCTTTTGCAAGATCTTCATCACTATCTCTTGAAAACGTCTCGGAGATTTGACCTTTTTGTGATGCTCGGAACCTTTGGACATTGTTTCCTTCAATTACTGAAATCTTGTGTGATCCATTCTTTACTGCCCAAACATTGACTTGAGCGTGTTGCATAGCTTTGATGATCTGATCGCGCTCATGTCTTGCTCTTATACGAGCCATGACCGAATCGTGTATATCGGTATTAGTACCAGTCTAGGAGGGTCATTAGCTTTTGCACAATCAAAGTGTGTGCGTCTTACATACCCATATTAATACTCTTCCATCACTATCTTTTATTGGTGCACCTCTCTTCAACATCCATCTATAAGTCCCATCATATCTTCTACATCTTGCTTCGATCTCGTAATTAATCGCTTTTTCATGCGCCTCTTTGAAAGTTTGTCGAAATCTAGGCAGATCTTCCGGATGTATAGTCTGCTGCCAACCCATTCCTTTATAAGCTTCTGGTGCTAGTCCTGTATATTCAAGCCATTGACTTGAGAACCATTGTCCTTCACCATCCTGATCGGCTGTCCATACAAAATGCGGCATGGTATCACAGATGCTTTCAAAGCTCTTTAACCTCTCGAGTCGCGAAGTTTCGGCCATGGCATCAAAATGGCCCATGACTTCCGAAAACATGGCTGCACCGAGGAATTCTCCAGTAGACATGTCATACAAAGTACATCCCCAAGCTCTTAATATCCATTTACGACCTGTTCTAGGATCGATCTGTCCATATTTAAACGGTTTGAGCTCCTGTCTCGTCTTTAAGATCTGTATATATGGCAATTCATCATGTGTAAGTCGTCGACTGAAATCATCAGTCCACATATCACTGATATCTCCAGGAAGAGGAGCAAGTCGAGACGAGACTCCAGAGTTGAGCGCTGTCGTCAGCTTATTGAGATAAGTGATCTTACCTGCTGGATCTGTAATGTAGCCTAGAAGTGGAACGTTATCAAACATTGCTGTTTTACATTTCGACAACCATGCCTCATCAGCAGCAGGTGTTTGATGTATTTCTCTATTTGCGTGATGTTGAGTAGCATGACTACTATAGAAGGAAACTTGACAGTAGTCCTGTCCAGCATGACGTGTAGATGTAATGATTATTTTTGCTGTAACCGTCTCCTGTTGACTATGATATAAGACGTCCTCCATTCCTGTCAAGCTCCGACTGTCAATACGAGGGAATTGTCCTTCAGTGGGTGAGTCAAATCGGTCATGGTTGTTTAGATTGACAGTAACAGGTCTTTGAAACTTGACATAGGCTTCATTTTTGCTGAAACTTGCTCCATTGTCTACCTTTCTGAGTAAAGGCTCATGTATACCTTCCAGGATCATACTCCAAGTCAAATCACGACCTTGAATAGCAATATGTAATTCTTCCAGATTGATCTTGTTTTGACATCCGCTTCCACATGATACATCTTGACAGTCTGCCTCCAAGTCTTTATGTTTGAAGAAGTCTACCGCAGCATTGTTGGCCGCTATAATACGCTTACATCGGCATAGTGACAAAGTGGGGAACGGAGAGTCAAGAAATAGTCTACTTCCAAAGTCCATCGTGACAACGAGATCGAAGATCGAGGATCGAGGAAAGTATCTCAAAGACTCTGACGCCACCGCCTTAATAAATGTGAATGGGGTCTAAAACATGAAGATGAGAAAAAGAAAGGAAGGCGCAATAGAGGCTACAACAAATAAACCCAAACTTTTATTACTTATCAATTGATCATTCGCTAATCTACTGTTGTCTTCTCTGTTTTGAACCATTGAATCTGGCTTATTAGTTTGATGAACTACTCAATGACGAACGTCCATAACGGTAAATTGGTTGCAAGATAATAAGTTTTGAATCGTCGCTTCATGCTCATTTTCCAGGCAGAATTTGAAGAAGCTTGAACTCGACCGTTGATGATCTACAGGTGGGTGACACCGTTTTATGTTAATTGTTAGCCGTTGAAACGCTATATAGAAAGCAGCCTTTCCCACTTTCAGTCATCAAGTGGCTGGGCCGCTTGGCTTTCTCGTGTCAAGTCATCAATAATTCACCGGTTCTATTAGATTGCATTCCGGTTTTTTCTATGCATGTCCTGAAATTCGCCCGAAGCTCGGATATAACCAAGCTCAGATGAAATGTGGACACTATATGATGAAACTCGAAATATATCAGTCCATCACGTTCAAGCTCCCCTTGACATTCTTGAGCTTACCATTAATCACATAAGTGAACACATGATATATATGTATATATGTACAAATGATTAAATTATTTTTGTCGAGAATCATTCTTCTTCCACTTCGCCAGGTCCCGATGGATTTAGAACCTTCTCAATACACGAGAGTGTGGCTCGCAGTGGCAATCCAACAACGTTGTCATAAGATCCGTCAATCCTTTCCACAAGTAAGGCTCCTGTACCTTGTATAGCATATCCGCCAGCTTTATCCGCACCTTCTCTTGTTCGAACATATGCAATTATGAACTCGTCTGTGACTATAATATTGAATTAGCTTTGCAGACGCAGCATTACTGAAGGACGTGACTAAATACTTTGTGTGTCGAACTGAACAGTCGTTTCCTGGGTCATAATGTCAATGAATATACAACTCTTCTGCAATGTTAAAACTATACCTCTACATGTGTTTCTACAGCATAACCTGGACTGACAGCATCATCTCTCGGTGCTATACATACAACAGCAGTATAGACTTTATGCAGACCATGAGTCCGAAGATTCTTAAGCATAAAAACATGATCTTTTTCGCTCTTCGGTTTCTCTAGAATTTCACCTGTTTTGTTCACTACAACGGTATCGGCAGCAATGATCAGTGACGGATCGCCCTTGTGTGAATCAAGTTCCTTTTCGTAGACTTGTAATGCTTTGCTTTCTGCTGTTCGAAGGACATATTCGAATGGCGTTAGTGTTTTTGGAAAATCCTCGGCTGCATTTGATGGAATAATTTCGACATCATTCAGGCCAATCTAAGATTAATTCAGCATGGTGTTTGAAGTCATATGGTATTCATCGCCTACCTGGGCCAGGAGCTGTCGCCGTCGTGGTGATGCCGAAGCTAAAATCACTCTCTGCCCTCGGATAGCATTTAAAACAGGAATATTCAATGGCAGATTGCCTCTAATTCGTGTTGGACTCGCTGGGTTCCGAGGCGCGATCGTCTTCTCAGTAGCCGTTGCATAATCTGGAGGAGGATGAAGGGGTATTTTCGTGTCCATGCTTAGTAGTCGTGAACTTTCGACACTCCTAATATGGCGGAAACAAAAATCTGTTTCCGCCATGTACAGTATTGTACCCCTCATATTCAAAACTTTGTTGATGTCCAACTACGTCATCGTTTCACCGCTCCTGATGACAATGTTTGTAACTGTCGAAGCTATCTGCTTGTCTCACACTTGCCTCCTCTCCATATCATTGGTATCATGTTTATTGTTTCAGAAACTCTTTGTTCCAATATTTGCAAATGTACTGGTAAGTTCTTCGACTGGATGAGCATGCGATTCGAGAATGAATAGATTACCCGATGAGCTACTATTGCATACCTTTTCGTATCTTCATGAAATAAATCTGATTGAGCTACAATTGGTTTGCAAAAGGTGGACAAAACTTGGTCGAGATAATGGAGTGTGGCGAGAAATATGTTTCAATAAATCCCCATCAGAAACCCTGAGACGAAAACGAAAACGGCAAACGCAAGAGCAGACAACAATCGACGAAATTCACGATAATTTGGCTGATCTTAGGTCTGCCCTTACATCGGTTATTCGAAGGGCTGATGTGAGGAACGAGAACCAAAACCTCAGACACGTCAGTGAGAAGCACCAGTATATACATGGAGATCGAGTGGAGCATTATCAGGAATATATACGTAGACATGCGCCGATCGCACCTCTTACTTGGCTTAAAATGCCAAAAAGGGATGGTATACGAGTCGAAGTCACAGGCTATAACAGTCTGAGAAAGTCAGATGGAGAAATACAGCATATCACGACATTGAATAACGATGGCAGCATAAGTGTCTGGAGCATAGTCGACTCAAGCTCAGACATGTCGCCTTGCATTGAAATAAAGGGTAAAAGTAAACAAGGACTATTGACCTGTATGGTACCGGGTTTGCAGCAAGATGTTGCGGCAACAAATATAGTTGCTGTTGATTCTGCACAAAACAAAGCATATTTCGCCGTAAGCTCACAATTACATGAGATTGATCTTTCTACTTTGCAATGTGTATCGACTCATACATATGGTTCACCCATCTGGACACTGTCTGAAATGAGCTCATTCGGGAATTTATTAGTAGGTACTAACGCGGCCATACACCAATACGATACGCGATTCGCTCAACTTTCCACCAGTATGGACTACGAGCTTATCAATGCTCCATCTTCTAATTCAAGTACTATTCTTGCCCAGTCTGGACCCCTGTCAATTCAGCGCAGTACCTATGATCCGGCGTCGATCTGGGTGGCTGGGCGTTTCACTCATATCTTGAACTACGACATTCGCTCTTTCAGCAAGCCCAAGTCTACGATATTCTCCGGTGCTCATATAAACGATTTATGCTACCAAAATCTGGGGTCAGAATCGCCTTGCGAATCTGATTTGATCATGGCCGCCTCCCCGAGCAATGTGGGCTCACTCTTTGCGGCAGGCGTGTACAAAGGTAAGGGCAGCCTTGAAACTTACTCCATTTATGATTCTTACGACCTGTCCACCAACCGCGGATATGCATATCAAAACCGTCAAACGGCTTCGAGGACTTCTCTACTCTCCATTGTCACACATGGTGGCACAATCGTAGCCTCTGATTCGGACGGCAACATTAACTGGTACGAGCGCAATGCTCGACATAAAATACGGTCATATAATATTAACAATAGCGAAAAACATGCTCACTTGCGTACGACGGTTTTGAATCCAGACATCAAGGAAGCAGGGGCCGACGTTGTGAAGAAGATTATGCCATGGTCAATATCTGAGGATGATTCCGGTGGGTCAAATAAATTGCTACTATTGACTAGTGAAGGAAGACTTGGCATCCTAGGGTACGGGAAAAGAGCCCCCGTTGTGCAGAGAAGGGTCAATCATACTGGCCAGGAATCGTCGGACTTTTCCGTCAATGAACATTACGTTGTGGAAGAAGAGGAGGAGGAAGTAGACGAAGAAGATGACGAGTATCATTCTATAGATGACGAGCGTGATGTTCCTGTACCAGATAGAGCCATTGCTCTGAGAATGCAAGAGAGGAGAATCAAAAAGGATGCCGAAAAGCAATATCAAGGTAGACTGAGACGAGCGCTGGAGAACCAAGCTAATGAAACACGCTTCATGAAAGGTTTGGGCTTTGATTTGTGAAATATATCGCTTTAAAAATAATAATGAGCGTGTAACGATCATTTGCTACGACATCCAAAAGACTTGGAAAACATTGTTGCTCTAATGCCATGGTCAATATTTCATCAACCATAATTATCTGGCAAATATAATAGATATAACAAGACCAATTGGTGGCGAAGTTTCTTGAGGAAATTTATGCAAGTCAAATAAGACAGGAAGCTGCACCAGTGTATAACAAACGTTTTTTTTTTGCATACAATATCCGGAGAAAAGCGATTGACTTTATAGTTTTCTCTAATCGTGATGAAGCTTGACAGCACACCAGAAATTGGATAGATCGGTTGAGGGTGTGAAGCTGTTGATTTAAGCTTTTGTTTTTGTACGAAAAGATTATGACCTTCCCAAAGGATACGGAGCTTATCGACTGTCTCATGCCTCTTACAAAGACATTTTTATTCACTGAGCAGCCTGATCTTCGAAGTTGCTTTTACAACAACAGTCCCACAAGTACTGTGATGTATTAGCCTGCACAGGAGTCATCTATCAACTTGAACGATAAGCGCTGTTTAGAGATGTTCTAATCATTATTTTGTTTCTAATCATAATTTGATTCCCCACCCCACGCCCCCCACAATTCCGATAAAAAGGTAGAAAAAGCTTCCAGCAAGGCAGCGGCTAAGAACGCCCTTGATCGGCTAAGTATGTACGGTACAGTAGTAGAAATGTTTGACATGCAAGCCTAACCGTGGGCATCAAGTTGATTCCGTCGTGCAGTAGTATTGTTAATAACGCTGATAACAGTTCTAGTACTGTAGACACGAAAAGTTTCATGAAACAAGGGTAATGCATTGACAACTGTGCATGGAAGAGTATGCACAAAAATTGACCCCACAGTAGAATCTGTGATGAAATCGTTTTACAAAGATTGGCACGTGGAAAACGGCTACAATGCCGGCATAGTAAAGAGTGGGGAAATGGCAAGATTGAACAAACAAATTCAGCAAAAGTTGTCGATCAATTGCATCATTGTGGTAGATAGAATGCAAGGAGTACGGTCATCGGGTGGTAGATCGCCGAGCATTGTAGTAAAATTAATACTATCAGGAATGAGATCTGATTGCAGTACATAATATGATGTTAAAATTATTTTTGAGGAATGTTGATTCATAAATATTAGATCCGATTTATGAACCAAGATTTCGAGTTATTCGATCTTGTAAATATAAACCATGAATCTTATAATGTGAGATAACTACTTTATATAACAATAGTAGCATTCTTCCTATGCTTGATAATAATGTATCAATCATCGATCGTAGTTATTATTATAGTATGCATTCAATCCGTCGCCCTGTGGATACAAAACTCTAGCTATAAAAAAAAAGCCAGTAAGTTCCAGAGCTTTAAAAGCCCAGACACTAGGCAACGTCTGTGCCGACATGAAGAATTGATTTGATTGAAACTGTGATGAGATTGCAGATTCCAAAGAAAGGATTTTCGTAATCCATTTCATTATTAGCTTCACAATTAACAGTTCTTGTTTGAAACAACGCTAGAAGGGATATCGATAGATGGACAACAACATCTTTTGATTGTTGCCCTTCGTGTCAGTTGTTCATTCTTTTGGCAGACTTGTACAGTTTTGCCGAACCGAACCGATCGAGTCTGTTCCAGCATTATTAGTAACAGCGCCTTTTCATATGGGATAAAAACTGGCATGCAAGGTCCGGATGTGCTTGCATGCATACCGTTCAAGCTTGTACCTAATTCAGTAATAAGGAATACCTTTCGGGAATAGCGCTGTTTTCCGTTTGTGTCTTATCCTATCCTGTCCTTTCTTTGTGCAAGTCTTTGGCTACTATTTTGTACATATACCAACAAGACTCGGCTCATTTTAGTCTATACTTGTAGTCGACAATCTTATAATGAGACAGGACTTTTCACGATTTACGGCTGTTAAAACATACCTACTGAAATTATCATCAATATGGATCCGCTTCAATGGTATTATTATACCTTTTCATTCAGATGGATTGATACTAACGGATTAGTAGGAATTGGATGCTAACCCCCTCTACCACCCCTACAAATGCTACCTTTTCTCCTTCTTCCTTTAATACTCCAGATGATCCGAGTCAAATACCAAACACATTCTCACCATTGATCCAAGAATCTCATGCATCAACTCCATTCTCATTCGAAGGTATTGATGGCTTTGGTGTACATACACAACATGAGTCTCAAATGTCCACAAGTAAGAGTATGGATAATATAATATCCTCTTCGTTGCAGGATACATCGATACAATTCCAGAACGTGTTACAGAACCATTTTCCGAAGACATCTTCACCAGGGTCGTCTTTTAATGGTCTCCAACCTGCTATCGATATGCAAACTCCGCCACCATCAAGAGAATCGTCGGAAAAGAAAAGACCTGCAAGATCTCAGAGTGTAATTCTGAACAACAGTCAAGCATTGGGTCATTTGTCTAACGGGATGGTTACACTAGCCGATCTTGACCAACCGACTCTTCTTTCTACTTCTCTACTACAGCAGCCTCTTCCCCCATCGTTTTCGGACGCACAAACTCAGTCCAGTGCTGCTTCATGGACTAGTAACGATACAAATATGGGCTCGTTCTGGAATATACATGAGAATAACAACGTAATGTATGATTCGTGTCAAGATTTCAGTCAAAATTCAAACACAAGCTATTCAGGTTCATTTGGTGAATCATTCTCACAACAGCAGATTAATCCTAGTCTCTTGCAACAATCCATGCTATCATATGATCAAACAAACGACACATATCAACAAACAAAGGACACATATCAACAAACAAAGAACATGTTTGATCAATCAAAGGATTGGCGATCGAGTACACCCGAAGATAAATCTAATATAACCACATCTATTCCCTCCATGCCTGGTTCTGAAACTATATCACAAAGTCCAAGCGAGAATACTTGCTCAACATCATTTCCGAGTTATCCCAAAGACCATGATCAATCGCAAGACTCTCCCAGCGCTATATCCTTT
>Ga0160428_1001379_pt1 | contig 18662 bp, 1 predicted proteins | sample SolpanmetagenomM_FD_108198 | JGI IMG/M metagenome (GOLD analysis project Ga0160428, IMG submission 108198) | Solar panel surface microbial communities from Lawrence Berkeley National Laboratory, California, USA - M | ecosystem: Engineered > Built environment > Solar panel > Unclassified ... | reverse complement strand
TAACTACTTAAGGGCCTAGTAAAATACGCCGTTAACTAGACTACGACCCTACTCGGGCTATAACTAGTATATTAAGCCGCTAGCTAGATAACTAAAGACGCTATAAAGAAGAAGAAGAGAAGAGAATAGAAAGGATAAAAGATACTAGTAGCTAACGGCCTAATAGTAGTAGTAATAGATAAAAGATTTATACACGTCCCGAAATACTAGGGTCTTAAATATCTTATCTAATTCTTAAAGGTTACTTAATAGATAGAAAAAGAGGAAAAGATAATAGTTTAACTTATAGTACCCGTATTCGTACCGCTATTAAGGAGCGAATTTACCGACGCTATCTATTATATATACGCCGTATATAACTTCGTTATATTAGTATAGTATTACGTACACGACGAGAGTACTATAAGCTACTTAAAATATGTTCTATATAGGTTCGAATATTTTATAAACGTGTTTCGCGGACTACGGAGGCCTAATAAGGGGGCGGACTAAGAATATTTTAATATCCCTAAATTCTATACTCTAACGCACCAGCTAGTAATAATATATAGATATAGTATAGCTACTAGAGTTAGTACCGAGACACCTAAGCGTATATATATTAAAGCTATTAAGGACTCTTATAGTAGAACGAATAAATATATCGGATTCGAGGTATAGATAGTAATAGCGGCTATTAGGGCCTTTAATATAGCGGCGTTAGAGGATACGATTAATAAGCTATAGTTCTAGTAATTAATATAGGCTGAAGAGGACGATAAGGTTAAGGTTATATATACTATATATAGTTCTTAGGATTTAAATAAAATAGAATAGTAACTTACTAACGCTAAGGTAAGCGAGCTTAGAAAAGTTAGTCTATTCTCTAAGAACTAGCGCCAAGCGGATACGGCCGAACGAGAAATAAACCTTCTAGAGTTTATTATAGCCCTAGTAGTATTTATCCGCGAGAAGCGTAATAAGAGGAAGGGTACTAGATTTAACAATAATAGAATAGAACGTATTAAGGATAGCGCCAAATAGGCGTTAAGCCATTTCGTTAAGATCTATAGTATATTTATTTACTAGAAATAGCACGGCAAGGACGGGTAAAACTAGGATACTACGGTAAAAGAGTATATTTAATACTTAGACGACTTACGACTAGTATAGATCGGGGCGGCGCTAGGACAACGTTTAGGTAAAGGAGTACGCCTATACTACGGTTTAGAATAAAAACACTATGGCCGGCATAAGTAGTATACTTATCGGAGAGGTTATACTCATTATTACGGTTATAGACGGCGCGATATATAACGATAGATATAAACGTAAGCTTTACTAGGGAGTAGTACTAGATATATATTAGCTATAGAATAGAGAAAGAGCTAATAAGATCGACGGTATAGTTCGAGTAAAAAGGAGAAGCCCGTTGGCCGATAGTCGACGAAAATTACTAGGCGGCCGCCGTATTTACGAGCTACCGATAGTTATACGTAGTACCTATCTAATACTAATAACTACTAAGGTAGACTACGATACGTACTTTATTAATAACTATATCGATTAGGATATATATAATACAATATTCGATAATAACTTTAAAAAAAAAGGGAGAGATACTACGAATAGGACTAAGGTAAAATATAATAGAGTACGTAAGGCTTAGGCTAGGGCGGCTTAAGAAGTATCGGACTAATATATATATAAGGTAGAAAGACTATAGATCCCCCAACGGATTAATATTAGAGATATAGCTTACTATAGTCGCTATCACCGATATATAAGTACTTATCTCTCCTATAGCTAGTATATCCCCGCTTAATCTTAGGTTCGATAAGGAGTCTATATTTATAGTTATCTTCTATATAGGTAATATATAGATATTCTACTAGTAGATAAAGTAATAAGCGTTCCTAGACGAGTACCTAATAGGCCTTATATCTACGTCTCTAAGGATATCTAGTATAATCGATACTTTAGCGATATTAATAAACTTTATACTACTCGGCTTTTATAGTCTTCTATTAAAGTTTAGCTACGTTACTATATAGTAGATACTATAAACGCGAATTAAGTTCGGCCGCCTTCTACTTAAGTAGGTTACCGATAAACGAACTATATATCTACTTAGGCTAGATATCTAGTTTTATACTTCTTAAATCTCTTATTAGGCTTATGTTTTTAACGGATTTAAGCTTTAGGGTAACTTTAAAGGATACTCCTTCTATTCTAGCCTTAGCCCGGCTAATAGTTAGCCTTAATTAACGCTCCGTTTCTTAATTAGAATTATTTTAATAATCTACGGTAATTTACCGCCTAGGCCTAAACGGCGCTAGCCTACTCTTTTAATTAGAATCGTAGTTACTAGAGTTATTCTAGTCGATATATACTCTACTAAATTAAATATCTCTCTCTATTAGTATAGGGCGGAATCCGTAATAGGTACTACCGGTCTTGTCGCTTAAGAATTCTTACTCTTCTTTCTTATTTAATACTCTCTACGGTGTATTAGAAGCGTTATCTTTAATATTATAAGTACTATCGTCGTAGTTATCTTTAAGCTCTAGGCTATCCTAGGCGTTATTAACACGGCCTATATAGTTTTTAAACTCTTTATTATTATCGTCTACGCTAAGACGCGTATTAAGAGTATTTAATATATTATCTATAGCTACGGGGATCTTGCTCTCATCGTCTTAAGTATTAAGAGTATTATAGAGAAGGTTATTAGATAAGAAGTCTTTATTTAAAGTTACGTCGGTTAATCTCTTTACGAGGTTCTTATAGTATACTAGTACTATAGAAGACCTATAATTACTTTATAATACGGGATAATAATCGGACGACGATGCGGATAGAAGTATAGAATCTACTTAGTAGTAAAAGAACTATAGCTTTACGTTAGATATAGAGAAGCCGAGCGACTAAAGTAGAAATTTTATAGTAAGTAGAAGAGGTGTATGGGTTATAAATATTATATATTTATACTACTTAAATAATCTATTAGACTAGTTATTAGCCGACGGATAGTCTAACGTCACGTAATACTAGTTATAGTAAATTTCTATTCTTATATAGTAACGTATATTCGATTATATTATATCTTATAAAGTAAAGTAAGCGGCGGCGGTTTATCCACCTAAGTTTTTAAAACAAGGTACTAGAAATACGTTTAATAGGCTATAAATCGAAGAAACTAAAGCTAGAGAAAAGAGGAGGTTCTAGGAGCTAGAAAAGTAAAAGATAGTATAATATACTAAGCCTCGCTTACTAGCCCTATACGCCCTAGCCGTAATATCCGTAGAGCCTCCGTATTACGTATACGTATATTAGCCCTAAATATAATCGTAATACTATACCCCCCTTTAAAAGACGCTTATTCTTAAGCGTAAACGTACGGAAGTAAATAGCTCTAAATAGAGCGCTTTACAAAGAGCTTTTTAACGTATTTTTCTAGTAAGGCGTTGGTTTTTCGATGTATATAGAGTTTTCGCTTTTAGCCTTAAAAGAGTAGAGTAAACCTAGGTTTACTCCCGAATAAGGACGTATTTATAGCGTTTATAATATAACCTCGTAGTAAAAATCGGTTAGGATAGGTTATCTCGATTAGCTCGGTTAGTAGTAAGCTCGGCCTTATACTAGCTAGGTTTTAGAGCTCCTAGATAGTTGTTATAGAAGTATTCTAATAGATTAATAGAGTTTCTAAAATTTTCGATTAGATACCACGTCTCGTCCCGCTTATATCTATTCTATTTAGCTTAAGCCTTTAACGCTCTATTCTATTTACGTATAGTAAGAATCTCGTCGACTAACTACTTAGTATTATCGTGTCCCTCCGTAGTAATAATAGATAGTAGTTCTACGGGCTTCTAGCCTTCTATGGGGTTATCGGGGTCTTTAGATAATAGGCTAGGGTAGAAAACGTTATAGATCTTTATAGATTTAGGTAAGCCGAGCTTATAGCTTATACTATGCTTTTTTAATACCCTAAACGGTCCGATCCATTTGTAATCGAGCTTCTTACTAGGCCTCTAGGTCTTAATATACTTTATTAAAAGCTATATCTTATTACCTACTTTAAACGTCACGTCCCTCCGGTGTTTATTTACCTATAATATTATCCGTTCTTAAGCTCTAGCGATATTTGCTTTATACTACTTCTAGGTATCCTTAATCCTATAAGTAAACACGTTAGCTTTACCTTCTATTATTTATTCTCTTACGGTAATCGCTATAGGCTTATACGCCTTAGCGTTAAAGCTTATTCGTAGAGTATAACTCTTCGTGGCTTAAAACGGTAAGAGCCCTATTAACTCCAATTTAGAGAAGTTGATTATAAACTCTACTACTAGCAATAGCCCTACCTAGTTATCCTAGTATTCGTTGGTAAACGTACGTAAATACCTCTCCATTTCCGCATTTAAGATCTCTAACTACCTATCTATCTAGAGGTATAATACTATTAATAGCTTAGCTTAAATCTTTATAATACTATAGAGGTGCTTCTATAGTAAATTGACGAATTAAGGCCCTCTATCTAATGTAATAGTATTAGATAATCTATAGTATTTCTAGACGTAACGATATACTAGCTTCGTAGTTTTCTCCGTACTCGTACCTTTGTCTCCTACTTTATAGGCTATATAGTATCGTTCTTTTAAAAGACGATCGACTACTATTAGTATAGCGTCTTTACCTTTATACTCTAGTAGTCCGGTTACGAAATTAAGTGCAATATCTAGCTATAGTCTATCTAGTATTAGTAGAGATATTAGTAATCTAGCGGGAGCTTCGTGGCGTGGTTTAGCCCTTCTATAGTTATAATAGTTATTAATATACTATTTAATATCCTTATTATTAGTAGGCCATCGGTAAGAGGACCTTATAGCTATATAGGTTTTCTTTAAGCCGCTATAGCCTACTTCTATACTATTATAGATCTCTTAAATAACTTACCTCCTTATATTATATGGTACCGTAAGCTTACCTTTATATATTAAGAGATCTTATACGTTTTCGCATAAAGTAAGGCTCTAGCTCTCTAGCTTACCTTTTAATCGTTTAGTCGTATAGAGTTTATAAAATAGTATATTAAGCTTATTTACTAAAGCAATAACGTTCGCTAGGGTAGTAGTAACTCTAATCTACTCTTATTCCTACTCTTACTCTAAAACGTTAATATTTAGGTCTTTAATTATCTTATTAGATAGTATATTCTTAGTAAGGACTATCTAATTTAAGTTAGGATCCTCTCTAGCTCGTGAAACGTCTAAATTCTCTCTTCTTATTAGGGCGTCTACTTTACCGTTTACTATACTAGGACGATAGGTAACTTTAAAGTTATACTATAATAAAAACTCTACCTAGTAAGCCTGTCGTCTAGATAGCTTCTTCGTAGTTATAAAATACTCTAGAGATTTATAGTTAGTAAGTACTTATATCGGTTAAGATTCGCTTATAGACTATAGTTTAGGCCTCTATACTTTAAAGTAGCGTATAATAGTAAGGAACTCTTTATCGTAGATCGTATAGTTTCTCTCTATAGGTCCTAAACTAGTAGAGAAGTAAGTAATAGAGTGTAATTAAGCGTTTTTGTCTTTCTATAAAAGTACTCCTACTATTACTATATCTAACAAGTTATACTCTACGAAGGCTTCTTTAGTATAGTTAAAGTATCTTATAATAGGCTCCTTTACTACCTAGGCCTTAATATCGTTAAAGGATTTATTATATAACTCGTTCTACTATTTTATAGTATTATTTTTAAGTAGGTTATTAATCGGTCTTATTAGCTAGCTAAAGTCCTTAATAAAGCGACGATAGTAGTTTACGAAGCCTAAAAACCATCGATAGCCCTTTACGTCCTTTAGAGTTTCCTATTTAAGGATAGTATTAACTTTAGAGAGGTCTATTTTTATACCTCCTTCAGTAATAACTAGATCTAATAACTTTACCTTATTAACGTTAAACTATAACTTTCTAACGTCGACCCTAAGGCCTAGTTCTCTTAGTCTCTATAGCACCTTCTTAATATATTCTATATACTCCTTCCTTATATTACTATAGATTAAAATATCGTCGATATAGATAGCTATAAAGCGGTTAAGTATATCTATAAATTTAGTATTTATATACCGTTAAAAGTATACTAGTCTATTATAGAGCCCGAGGGGTAGAACGTTTAATTTATAGTTCCTAAACTTTATTATAAAGATAGTAAGGTCGTAATCCTTTTTACTAGCTATACGGAGGTTATTAAAAGTAGCTTCGATGTTAAACTTCGTAAAGAACTTCGCTTTAATAACCCTAGTAATAGTCTTATTAATAAGCGATAGAGAGTAACGATCCTACTTTATAATTTCGTTAAGACTCCTATAGTTAATATAGAGTCGTAAACCCCCGTTTTACTTCCTTATAAAGAGGATAGGCGAGGCGTATTTAAACGAGCTCGGTATTATAAACCCTTTAGCTAAGTTATTACGTATAAATTATTTAACTATTTTAGCTTCTTCTTCTAATATACGCCGGAGGCCCTATATTCTAGAAAGAGTAGCTTCTTCCTTTAGCTCGATATAGATATTAATATTAGTTCCCTTTAATGGTGGTGGCCCGGGTAATCTCTTTTTAAATATATTAAGGTAGTTATAATACTCCTTTAGGAGCACTATTATAATATTAATATCCTCTTTATACTTCTCCTTTTTATAGTATTTAAGGATATCCTTTATACTAATAGTAAATATTTTGTCCCCGCGGTATTTCTTTAATCTTATAGTATAATAAACCGTAGTAGCGTTGATTGTATATACTTCAATTTTCCTAGAAGCTTTGGCCTCCTCCGAGACCTCGTTTTATTATAAGATTTTAGCGATATACTTCGGTCTTTATAATATTATTTTTGGGACGGATTAGATTACGTGTTTGTCCGCTTAAACTTTAGTAGGCTATAAAATCTTAACGTTTATCTTATACTTAGTATTAGGTAATACGTTATAAATAGAATAGTAGATAGACGCCTTCTAATAACCGTATTAAGAGTAAACTATCTAGATCTTCTAGAAGCCGTCGATATTAAAGTTAGCCTTCACCTAGTACTAGTACATCTATAGCTTCCCTATAATAATATCGTATAAGCCAATATTCGTAATTAGTAACGTTATATTCGGCTAATAATAGTCCCCGATCTATACCGGTAGGATAATAGTATAAGTAATTACTAGAGCTTAATATCCGTTAAATTCCATTAGAGATTTCTTATATAATAGAGCGAAGGGTAAGACTTCGTACTTCTAGTATAATTATTTAATAAGCTTCTTATAGATTAACGCTAAAGTAGTATAGCTAGTATCTAATAAAGTCGATAAGATATATATCGGTAAGTCCCTCGATTCTATCTAAGCGTTTACGTATAGTAGATTAGCGTTATAGTATTCTAATCCAACCGTAGGTATATAAATAAACTCCTCCTCTTCTTCTTCTTCTTTAAAATCTTCTTTCTCTATTTACCTTTAAATCGGTCTAATACTTAGAGCCTTAAGCTAGGCAGGGCGTTTCCCGAGATCCTATTAATAGCTTTATTAGCTTCGTAGGCCGCCTTTACTTCGTTGGTAGCTAGATAATTTATAGCTCTATAGCCTAGTTTACCGTAGGTATAGTAAGAGTTTAAAGAGTAGTCGATAAAATATAGGGTATAAAGAGACTATCCCGCTAGTGTTAGTATTATAGAGCGGTAAGTACTCGTTACTAGAGGCGTAATAGACTAAGTTTCTTACTAACTCGGTAGGTTATAGGGAGTATAACCGCTATATTAGATCTAGCCTCTACGATCTTCTTGGCCTCCTCGATAATTACTATATTAGTTACTATTACTATTAGGTCTAGTCGTACCCGCTACGTTAAGGCGGCGATCTAGGGACTATATATTAACTATAAACTAAGCTATACTAGAAGGGTTATATATTCTAATATTTCTCTATAGAAAGTACGAAAGGCGTTCTCTAACGTTAAGTAGCTAATCTTCTTTAGAGATACCTACTTAAATAGTAAGACTACGGAATTAGTATAGGAATACCGTTATATCTAGAGTACTCTACTTTAGGTTATAGTACTAGCTTTAAGCTACTATCTTAAAGCTCGTATTGGCGTAAGTACTCTCTAAATAATTTCTGAGCTTAAAAGCGAGTTATCTACTTATAACTAGAACTCTATAAACTTCGAGGCTTAACCCGATACTCTAGATTAAATATACGCTAATACTATCTTATCGTTAGAGTAACGGTTAGCGTTAATATTAAGCTTCTACGTAATTTATCGCTTCTAAATAATAAATAAATAATACTATTTCTCTAGGCTCCCTTCTCTACTAAACGCGTCGGGATTAGAAAGCTTCTCTAACTTATTATTACGGTTAGTACTACCGTTTAAAGACGCTATAGAAGAACGTACTAACGTATTATAATATAGTCTCTAGAGGTCGACTTAGTTTTAGAGGTCGTTGAGTCGAGGCTCCATATCCTTATTTATTGCTTTAAAGTCTTCTAAACGTTGGTTAACTTTATCTTAGCTAATTATAGAGGTTATCGTTTTCGTAGAGGATTTAATTAAAGTCCTTCGTTAAGTTGATTATTTCTACCGAAACTCCCTTAATTACTAAAAGGAACTTATCTCTATAGTTATTAATTAGCTTAGTAAGCTCCTTAGGCTTCTTCATTGCTAGTACGCGTTCTACTATTATCTTATACGCGTTATCTTCTAGAATAGTAGTACGACGACTTCTCTTCTAGTGGGCTACTTTAATAGCTACTACTATAGTAGTACGTTCTTCGGCTATCTAGGCTATTCTTCTCTTCTTAGCTTCTATTTAACTTTAGTATTACTTTAATACTTCTTAGCTTCTACTACTTCTCTTCTACTTTAGGGCGATATATAGTAAAACTAGTAGATTTCGGTTAAAAACGCGTTAGATAACTATTTTAAATCTATTAGGACTATGGAAGAAAAATAAGCTTTAGTTTAGTAAAACAAGGCACTAGAACTACGTTTAATAGGCTATAAATCGAAGAAACTAAAGCTAGAGAAAATACAAGGTTCTAGGAGCTAGGAAAGTAAAAGGCAGTATAATATACTAAGCCTTACTTACTAGCCCTATACGCCCTAGCCGTAATATCTATAGAGCCTCTATATTATATATACGTATATTAGTCCTAAACGTAATCGTAATAGTTTTAACTATTCTAAACTAAATAAATTAGATATAATAGACGGCCTTAATATATCTTAAGTAGTATATATTATATAAAAGCGCCTAAATAACCGGGCTTATATAACTCGGCTAACTCTATATCCTACCCTAGTAGCTTACTAGGATCTAGTAGATAATAGTAGGCGGTTATTCCGACTATAGTATTATCTATATTCGAATAGTATTCTTATTAGTAAGAGATAATAGGTATTTAGCCGGTAGCCGTCGCTAGAGGGCCTTTAGAGTAAATAGTTCCGCGCTATATTAAATACTACGTAACTATTATAGAACGGTATTAAACTATAGTCCTCTAGCTAGGGTCTTAGCCTACTAAGGCTCAATATGTAATTACTTAGCGTTTAATATAATAAATAGTTGCTTTTACTACTCTATAGCTTTAATTAATACTTTATTATATACTTATCTCATTAAATATTCTATTCTCTAATAGTAACCTACGTATAGGTATCTTAATAACTAGAACTAAAATATCGACTATACTTCCCTCTATATCGCGGTATATAATAGGTAACGACTACGCTATTAAGGTCTTTATATAGATCTTTTATCGGAAAGGGTATTTTTGGACTAGGTATAATAGGAGAGAATTATCGTAAAATTTTAAGAATAAGGAGAAAGGTACGCGGTAATAAGCCTCTAGATAAATATATATATAATAAACGGTATATAGAGGAGCCGTACGCCGCTATAATCGGCGTTATCTCTAGGTCTATTAGGAGATATACTATATATTATAGAGGTAATTAGGAAGACTATAAGCTAGTATATAGATAATTTTATATACCGTAACTATACGGTAAAGATGGAATATATTGGAAATAAGTTAATAAGATCTCTATAAGCTCGCGAGAGCGAGAGCTTTAAGTATTATATATATTATAGAAGTACTAACTATAAGAATAAATAGAGTAAAGGAAAAGACGCCGCTAAAAAGAATAATAAAGATAATAATAAAAGAGGTAGAAGTAGAAGTAATAGCTAATACGAGGATAAAGCTAAAAGTAAAGGGGACCGTTTCTACCTATTATTAGGAGATACTAAATATACTTAGCGGCTAGATAATTATAGCGCCTAGACTATCGCTAATAAGCCCGAATATAATAAAGAGAAAAGAGTCTATTACTAACTACTAAGTACGGTTTTAATACCGAAGTATATATAGGCTAAGAGGTAGAGAAATAAGGACGAGTAGAGTAGTATAGTAGTTAAACTAAAAATCGAAGAGAATAGTTAGTAGAAGAATAATAATAAGAACGGTTCAATATCTAATACTTTATAGAGAGTTCTTAATTTATCGTCGATGCCTTCGATACCTAATATGTTTTAGAGAGATTTAATATAATTATTACTATAGATATAGACGAATATGTTAGTGCGGTAGTAGTACACCTATATATATAATAAAAAGTAATTACGACTATATATATAGCCGCGAACTAAGGAATAATATACGGTAGTATAATAAGTTAATACTATAGCTAAATAAGCCTAAATATTAGGATTTACTCTAGTAAATCTAGCGTAATCTAGGATTTGTATTAGAATAATAGAAACTTATTTAAAACCTAGGGCGTACTAGGGTTGGCCTCTAAAGCAAGAATACTAATATACCGAGAATATTTATACTCCCATATATTAAAGAGGTTATATTACAACGAATTCACGTCTAATATTAATAATTTTAAGCTCCTTTTCTAGAGAATAAGCGTCTTAATTAGTCGATTAAATATTGATATTACTAGGTACTTAGTTATTACGATAAAATTCTCGTCCGTAATTAAGTATTACCCCTTTTTAATCTATATTATATAGACGTATTATTACTATTTATAATAGTAAATATAGTTAGAATAATATAAAAATAGCCTTATTCTACTTCTTAAGTACCGTTCTATTTAAATTATACTTCCGGTTAGTCTAAAATTCGCTCTAGGGCCTAAGCTATATTAGTAGTACTTAAATAGTATATAAATTTAGTGCTTTTATATAGTATAAGGCTTTTTATCTATAACGACTAGATAAAAACGTAAGAATTCTATATAGGGCTATTTAGGGAGCCTAGGACGTTTATCTAGCTAGCCCTTTTATATAGTAAGAGTATATTAAATAAATAGCCGTACGAAATATTAATTTATATAGATCGAATATTAACTCCGGGAGGGCGGTAATACGTTAATAACTAACTATCTAATATAGTTAATAATATATTAGATAGTTAAAACGCTTATTCTCTATAAGATAAGCTTAAAATTATTAATATTAGACCTCTATTCGTTGTAATATAACCTCTTAATATTCAGGAGTATAAATATTCTCGGTACCCTAGTATTCTCGGATCCTATACTAATTTCTATACTTAGAGTACTAAGTAATACTCCGGCGTACTTAGGGGACCTTAGAGTAATAGTCGACTAATATATCGGCGGTTAGAGCCCCGGGTATAATTAAGTAAGTTATAAGAATAGAATTTTTGAATTTTTTTACCGATGGAATAATAGTAAAAAAACTACTTTATAGATATTATATATAGTAGTTATTCCTATAGTAAAAACGTCTTAGTATATAGGTATTATACTATATTAGAGTACGTTCTTAGCTAGGATTTAAGGTAGAGATCAAGCGCCTTTAATTAAATAAGGTAGAAGTAATTTTAGAGAATTTTTCCTTATAAAGAGCCTATCCCCCTAGTTATTTTTATAGAGTTATTGCAATTATAGCTTAAGACCCCGAACCTTAGAATCTATCTATTCTATTTCTTAACGTATAGAGTATTAATCTATAGTACTATAAATAAAGTCTTATTGTATCTAGGCACTTTTCCGCACCTTAGAGCGCAACTAGACTATAACGCGGTACTATACTCTAGTTAAAATTATATTATTGCCCGAGGAACGAGGGCTATACTACTACGTAAAAAAACACTCCACTTTTATTTTTAAGCTCTCTTATTAGTCCACGAAAAGTACATTTAAGCTCTCTTATTAGTCTAATAAAAAGTATAGTAACGTGACTTTTCTTTTTAATTATAATATTAAAATTGTCTTACTTATATTATCCTACCTTTTACCTTTATACAGTCTATCTTAGTTACGTATAACATTAATTTCTAACTCTATACCTACTCTGCTTGCGTATAACGTATAATATTAAATTATATAACATTAATTAACCCCTTGAAGTCGTACTCGCACTCTACTTGCGTTTAACATTAATTTATATAATATTAATTAACCCCTTCAAGTCGTGCTTGGAGAAATAAAGAAATAAATAATAACGAAAGAACGGTATAGAGTAGATTTCAGCCTACTTTAAGCCCTCAACCACCCCCCTATCGTATTATTAATCTAACGTAACTAACAACGAAAGAATAGTGTAATTTTAGCCTACTTTAAGCCCTTAACTACCCCCCTATCGTATTATTAACCTAACGTAGCTAATAACGAAAGAATAGTATAGAGTAGATTTAAACCTACTTTAAGCCCTTAACTACCCCTCTATCGTGTTATTAACCTAACGTGACATTACTAACTTGTCTTAAAGTTCTACTTAAAGAAATAAATACTCTCGAAAGAACGTTATAGAGCTACTTTAAACGCGTTTTTAGCTCTCCGGTATACCCCTATCGTGTTTTTAACCTAACGTAAACTTCTACTACTCTACCCTAGAGGTGTTTTCGACCTAACGTAACCTTATACTACTCTAGTACTCTAGAATAGTATACTACGAGGCCTCTAGGCCAAAGCCTAAGGTGTCTCTATTAACGAATCCGCCTTAAAGGTAAGAGTTAAGGTCTACCTTAAAGGTAAGAGTTAAGGTCTACCTTAAAGGTAAGAGTTAAGGTCGTTATAAGAAAGAGGAGGACGTAGGCGGGAGGACGAGCTTATATAGCTATTCCTAAAGTGAGATTTGGTAGGAGTAGCTAATCGCTCCTGCCTATTTAATAGCGGTAATAATTATTATTAACTTAACGTGCTACCTAAGGTGTAGTAAAGTATTTAAAGTACTAACTAACGTGTGATGTAAGTAGCTTATCTTCCTTACCTATAATATTAAACCGAAAGAGGCTAAAGTATTACGCTAAAGTAGCCTATACTCCTTACGTATAATCTTAAAAAAAACCGTAATCTAACAGATCCAGCGTATTTAGGGGAGTTATCTATAGGTATATCGATAGAAAGGACGCGATCTAATAGATCTAGCGTATATACTTAGCACTTTAATATTATAAATGCCCGTAACCGTGCGGAGCTATATAACCTAATATTTAGCTTTATAAGAGATAGCAGCTCTTGAACTTAGCAATAATAGTATAATATCTAGCTTAAGCTATCCGTCTAATCTAGTATATTAGCTTAGAACTTAGATACCGTAGATAATCGTATAGAGCTATACGAGCTATCGTTTAGCTTTATAGTAAATGGCCGCTTTTAAACTTAGCAATAATAGTACTATATCTAGCCTTAGGTTCCATTACCGTATAACATTAAGCGTTACTAGCTAATTATTATCCGTATTTATCCTCCTACCGTATAATATTAACTCCTATATTTTATCCTATTAGCGTATGTTATCAAATCGCGCTAGCGGAGTATCTAACTACTCTATAAAGTAAGAATTCGTTCCACCCTATTAGCGTATAACATTTAACTCTACTTAGTTATTAAGGTTTTTTATTATTCTATTAGCATACCGCTTACACTACTAAATCCTTTAATAATACTATAACCGATATCCTAATAGAAACCCGTACCTATATCTACTATCTTCTTTCTAAGTTATTAAACGCCTTTCGTAATCCTATATCGAACTAAGTTCTTAAGACCTACCTTAATTACCGTTAGCGAGCAATAGTAACACGTAAAAGATAATATCCTATTCTTTCTTTAGCGGTTAACACGAGTAATTCTAAATACGTCTTCCACTTACCTAGTTAGGAGTACCTAGAGTAGAGAGTAGCTCGCCGTAGAGTTAATGCTTCTACTCGTACTATCCGTTATACTTATCTTAAATAGTTACGCTCTATTATACCTATCGCTTAGACGCCTCTAACCTCTCCCGCTCTAATACCTCCGCCTTAATTACCCTCGCTCGCGTAAGCCCCGCCTCTAATACCTCCGCCCGTTTAAGCCTAGTCTTAGATATCTTCCGTCGCTTAAATTCAACCACCTACTCCGGCTCCTCTAATATATTATATACTAGAACCCGAGAAGGATATATACTATATTCCACCTCTACCTCTAGGAACGTTAATACTACCGGAATATCTTTAATAGCCTACTATATCTCCTCTCGACTAGGAACGTATATATACGTAGATAACTAAGCTTAATAATATCTAAATACTCACCTACGACCGTTATAAGAAGTATTAGTTTAATATTATACTTAGCGATGGTATTTACCAGCGATATTATCTTCGTAATAAGAAACGCCTTAAAGGATAACCCTATCTTATATCTTTTAATAATCTTATAGATTCTAGCGATATACCTACTAGCCTCCCCGAGCTAACGGATATAGAGTAGATACTTATTATACTAATATATATTAGTATTCATATGTATTATATTAAAGGGGCTTAATACCGCTATAAAGACTATATTATAACCTTTCTCTATAACGTTCCGGACGTTATCACGACACTACTAAGACTTCCCTAGAAGTATAATACTATACTTATATGGCCTTAGTAGCATCTTAGAGATCGTGGCTTATTAATAACCTACTAGTTTAAGAAGGCATTTACTATACGACGTTGGCGTATCTAAAAATAGCTTAAATACCTCTACGTTCACTATCTAGGCTTTTCTAATATATTAATTAGTACTACGGCGTTAAGTCAGCTACCCGTAGATAATACTATATTTGGTAATATATAGACTATTAAGTTTACTAACACTTATCCTCCTCCTATAGTATCTACATTAGAGTCTATAGAGCTTATAGTTCTACTTAATAATCCGCTCTACGAAGATAATATTAAGTATAGTACCGTTATTAATACCCGCCCTCTAAATACTAAGGTAGAGGACCTCCGTCATAGCACGTCTAATCTCCTATACTTCGTTAAAATTATAGTAATACTTACTCCCTTTTTATACTATAAATTAATATTCTACGCTCTAACATTAAACATTATATATATCTACCTGCTATAGCTAACTATTTAATTTAATGTTATACTATAACCTAAGCGTCCCTTACTTCCTAATACGCTCTATAATCTAATATTATATAGTATAATATTAATTCGCTAATATACTCTAGGACTTCGTGCTAATCTAAGCCATACTATACCTTCTATTTATTAGTCTCGCCTTAAATTACTTCGGTATTCTTAACAAGGCCGTAGTTAGCGTATCTTCTCCCTTACCTTTCCCTATCTCTTTCCTTAAGGCTACGCTAACTAGGCCTTACCGCGTATTTGTTTAAAAGGCTTAACCTTCTACGATTAGGTATAACACCTCCTTCGCTTTTATAACGGACGCTTTATACGGTACGACCGTTTCCGCTATATTATCTTTAACCTCTAGATACGTAAGCTTACTAGCGCACGTTCTCGCTAGGTTATTAATAAAGGATATAGTCTAGAATTAACTCTCGATTAGCTACGTACTACTATTACTACTAACTTAGCTAAGCTAAATGCTTTCGTTAACTAGATCGTATAATACGGTATACTTATTAAGGGAATTCGCCCCTTCTAGACCTTAAGACGTCGCTAGCTACTAGCCTTTATAGAGACCCTTAGTAAACCTATACTATTCTTTACCTTTAGTACTACGGATATATACTAGGACGACCTTTAGAAATATATACCTAATTATCTATAATGGCGGGATGGCTCTAATCCTAAACGCTACTCCATTAATCGTAATAATCTTCGTTTCTATCCCTATATCGCTCATGGCACTTCTATATACGATTTACCCTCTTTCTTAAGTACGTTCTTATACCTAAGTTCCGTATTCGGGATTATTAGTACCGGTATAAGTTTTAAGGCCGTAGAAGTACCTATATTTATAGGTTCGCTTAGTATAATAGGCTTCCCCCTACGCTTAATGGTAGCTCTAATAACTTCGAGGATTCTACTTTCCGAGAGGAGTTCGCCGCGTTTTAGTCCTAGTATATTATTACTATTAATCCTAAGCTAGATCGTCGGTATACTCCGCCGGGGGAGCGTAGCGTTATCGATACTATATCTACTAAGCTCTAGAATACTATCTATAATCTCTCCGATATAGTTAACCGCGTTTAGTACTATATCTATACGGATAAGTATTACCTCCGGCGAAAGAAAGGTTCTACGTAAGATACTAGTATATACTATTGGTTTTATTTCCTTAGATCTCTTACCCCTACTAGCGTAAGTAAGGATCGAAATCTAAACTATTAGACCTTCTCGGTAACCTACAACGACGCGTTTCTAAACTAGTATAACTTACCTACTTCTCTTACCTAGCGGGCGAATAGTAATATTACCCTATATATAACTCTCTACGCCGTAGCTAACTATATAGCCAAGTATTATACGAAAGATAAGCCGTAATTATAGACCTATATAGACATTACCGTATGCCTTACTATATATATTAGCGAGGTTTAGCCTATATTATTAATAGCCGTAAAGCTTCTTAACCGTCTCGTTATAGAGCGTAACTAGTCTACGTAAGAGGTATTATATATCTACTTTAGCCTTCTCTTATACGGCTAGAGTCGTTAGGTTATCTTACTCGACTATCGCGAAGAGCGCCGTATTAGTACTATCTTCGAATTAGATAAAAACGGTAATAAATAGGACTTAGAAGAAGTATTAATACTAGAGAAATACAAGTAGCGGCGGCCGGAATACGAGGATACCTTACTCTATATCTTTCTTACGACCTTTAAGTACGGCGCCCGGCTTATATATAAGTCTCGCCCGCGAGCTCTAGCTCGTATCATTATATATTAGCCTCGATATAAACCCTATAGCAAGAATTATAAAGACTTTTATCGTATAAAGATTATACTTTATCATCTCTTTTGTACTTACCTAATACTACCCTATAAGGATTATACGATATAGTAAGAGATATATATCGGTTATAGAGAGACCTACGAATATCTATTTAATGCCTTCGGGAAGAAGCTTCCTAAAGCTAGTAAGAATAAGTTTGAACTATAGAGTCCGCTAGAGAATATTATCGATAACTAGAAGACTCTTACTAGATAGATAGTCTATTATAATCCCGTAGAGCGACGTAAGAATCTAGATCTACTTAGTAAGCGGGATAGCGATAGATAGTATAACTAGACCTTTTATATTAGAACTTACTCTTATACTTCTATCTACGAAGGACGTACGTAGTAGAAATAGGCCCGTATATAATATCCCTCGCCCTAGTAGGTTAATTGGTATTCGTAAGACGTCGTTAACTCGCTTGCGATAGAGTAACGGACCCTCTATAATCTAGTTATAATATATATATAGTAGCCGATGGGATCTATCCGTCCGTTGTTACTAAATATCGACGGCTAAGTAGAGACTAGTAAATCGTTTATTATATAGGTATTATCTACCTATCTTTAGTAATATACTAGTAAAAATCGCGAGGTAATTATCCGTACTACCCCGACGGGTACCGCTTCTTTTAGTATTAGTAGTAATACCCTACACGCGCTTTTTAAGCTCTCTATCGGCCGAAAATAATAGTAGTATCTCTCGGCCGTATAGGCTATAGCCCTCTAGACGAAACTTATAGGCGTAAGGTATATAGTTATCGACGAGAAGTCCATAGTAGCCTTACTACGCTATTTCGTATTTATAAGCGTCTTATTTAAGTCTTTCCGGAGTATAATCACCTCCTGTTTAGAGGTATTAGTATTCTACTATTTAGTAATTTCTAGTAATTACCTCCCGTCGCTAATAAGGCACTCTACTCTATATCGGTTATTATATAGCCTATCTACGCTAACCTATCCTCTAACGTCTATACTTAGGCTACCGTCCCGGGAAGATAGTTTACTATAGAGAATCTCGGCGGGTTACGACTCTATTAATAATTCGATAAGAGTATTAAGCTTAGGACATAGTAGTACTAAGACGCTAATTAGGTCGAATTCGCCTCTACTCTTTAAGGTCTTCGTAATTAATATATAACGATTTTATATTAGTAAATACTTACTAGCCGCTACTAGGCTAATTTTAAAATAAGGTACAAGAATGAGTTTAACCGGCTATTTATTCGAGAAACTAAAACTAGGAAACGAAAGGAAGAAAAGTAAAAGATAATATAAGCCTAAGTAGAATACCAAGGATCTTAGGGCTATTCGCTTAGCCTTACCCGTAGTTACCGCTTACGTAATTATAATCGTTAGAGCTCTAAATCTAAACCGTTATACTACCCCCCCCTTTAAAAGCGTATAACCCTAGGCG
>Ga0160428_1001377_pt1 | contig 18698 bp, 19 predicted proteins | sample SolpanmetagenomM_FD_108198 | JGI IMG/M metagenome (GOLD analysis project Ga0160428, IMG submission 108198) | Solar panel surface microbial communities from Lawrence Berkeley National Laboratory, California, USA - M | ecosystem: Engineered > Built environment > Solar panel > Unclassified ... | reverse complement strand
AGAGATGGTTCTCTGCATCGAAGAGACTCACAAGTACAAGTGGATTCATCGAGATGTCAAACCCGACAACTTTCTCATCTCATCTTCAGGTCATCTCAAGATTTCCGACTTTGGACTTGCCTTTGATGGCCACTGGGCCCACACACAGAGATACTACAACGAGCATCGACTGTCGTTAATGGACAAACTGGGTGTTAGGATTCGCGGTGATCAGCAGGACCGCGAAGCCGCAGGTCAACAGTTGACGAAATCAAGATCGATGCCGACAATCGCGGGTCCACCTGACGCTGTCGTGAGTGTCACCTCAGAGTCCGTGCGCCGTACTCCTCGCCTGCACCACCGCAAAGTAGCGCGCAGCATCGTCGGAACGAGTCAGTACATGGCGCCTGAGGTCATCAACGGCAGATTGTACGATGGTCGTTGCGATTGGTGGAGTATTGGCATCATGCTCTACGAATGTCTGTACGGTCGTACACCATTCTATCGCGAGGATCGAGAAGCCACCAAGCTTGCTATTGTCCATTTTCCAGAGACACTTGATTTTCCAGATGATGGTCAGCCAACGACACCAGCAGCACGAGATCTTATCCAGGGACTGCTCACTCATCGCAGACAACGTCTTTCAGCCGAACACTATAAGTTCAACGACTTCAAGTACGATGCTAGTGGTCGAGCTATGGTCTGCATTCCAAACGAAGACAAGCTAGCTTGCGATTATGCTGGTCGCGCCGTGCACCCCAACGATGCAACTGCTATTAAAAGACATCCTTTCTTCCGGGGCATCGATTGGAACAATCATCATCGCATGCCAGCTCCGTTCGTGCCTGAAGTCCGTCATGGGGAGTCGACGAGATATTTTGAGTCTGAAGAGCAGATCCTGAATGACTGCTCGAGCCTTGCTGAAAGTATCAAGCCAGATGTCGTGCTTGATGACAAGACGAAAGAGAGGCTGGAGATGAAGCAGCAGCGGAAGCGTCCCAGGGATAGACTGTTGCGAGATCTCGACTTTGCCGGCACTGTCATGGCGGAGAGGACAAAGAGTGCATTCTGGGGCTATACGTGGAAGAGACCGACAACTTGGGCTTACAGCGATCAGTTGAGGACGATGTTCGATGTTGGGTTGGAGTAGGTGTAGTGTTTCATGGCGAAGGTTGTTTGAATGAAATGCGTAGTTTGGCGTAGCGAGCAATGCAAAACAAGTCACATGTCTACTTTGATGCGCTCTTGTGAGAAGTTCTCTTGAAGATGTTTGCGTTCGTGACTTGAAAGTGTTTGTACTGTAATTGAGCTGATGAAACCTTTTCAGCTCAAAGTATCTCATATCTACACGTATTGTGCTATTCCCTGCCAGCCAGCCACTGCAACCAACACCCGACAAATGCAAATGCTTGGAATGCTATGCACATGACCAATTATGCCCATTTCAAACGCCATACAATGCACGAATGCTACCAAAGGATCACGTCCAAATCATAAATTAACATCAAGTTGACGGCCATCTTTCACCGCCTCTTTGTATATCCCTGCGCGCTGCTGTCAGTATGCGCAATGCCATGATGTTCCCGTGTCCTACCTCCACCGTATGTTCCAGAAGCCGGAGTCTTGTCTTCGTAATGCCCGGGAGAGGTGTCAGCCAGTCCTGGGGTGTTGGGAGAGAATCCATTCCAGGCCAAGTATTCATTTTGTACTCTAGCAGTCCATTTTCCAGACATGATTGTAATTCTCGCCGTGCCCAATTCCAACTGGTCCTGGTTTTGGGACTATCTCAACCCTTGCTCCAGTCCAGGTGGTAAAGCTGGTGCTTGTTGCTGTTGCACATGTCCCTGTCCTTGATACTGCTGCTGCTGCTGCTGCTGCTGCTGTTGTCCATGCCCTTGCCCTTGCCCCTGCCCCTGCTGCCCTGCTTGCTGTGCATTCAACTGCGCCGGACTTGGCAATGCACTGATCATTCTTACCAGATATGCTTTCTCATCTTCAAACTGAACATCATCCTTCCTATCCTCTAAGAATCCGGGCAAGAACTTCAAAAGCTTCTCCTTGTTATTCACCAAGATTCGTAACACACTTGGACTCTTCTTCGGATTCGCAACAAACACCTTGAAAATGTGGAAGCCTTCGTAGTTGATCATGCGGCGGTCGTCGCGGAGGAGGTTCATGCAGAGTTTGAGATTGGCATCGGATTCGACGTAGCGGGTCATGAGGGAGTAGTTGCAGCGTTCGAGGAGGAGGCTCGACAAGAGATTAATGGATTGGCGTTTTGTGACGTAAGAGGAGGAATTGAGGAGCGTGTTATTGTAGAGAGGGATGAAGTGGTCGAAATTGACAAGTAGGAAGTGGGCAACGAGCTGTTTGTGTTTGATGAGGATTTCCTGGGCGCAAGATGAATGGTCAGCTGTGGCGTGAAGATACTTGCATTCTTGATACGTACCCTGAATGTTGCGAAAGCGTCTGCGCTGACTTCGAATGCACCCTTGTCAATCCATTCGAAGAACTTCCAGAATATACCTTGTCCCGATACTTTGACGTTGGGATCAAGTTGATGCAATGGCGTCGTCCGTCCAGGCTCGTCGTACAGAATGGTAGCGCAGATGGAATCGTATTTCAGTGCTTCTCGAAGTATTCCACCACAAGGCATGGCACTTTCTCTGTGATCATAGCCATAGCACAGAGCTGAGACAATGTCTGGCCTGTTGTTGACAACATAACTCAAAACTGGGGGATCTGGAGGCGCATTGGGGACATTGGGCTTGTATCGAAACAGGGATGAGAAGATGACTTGGGCGTCTTTTCGAGTTTCGAATGGGAGACGGTGGATGTTACTGGCTAGGGGAAGGAGGACGTCTTCAGACATGAGGAGGTGGACAAGTTGGTAGACTTGTTGCGGACTTGTTTCCATTTCTACTTGATCGTTAGCATCAAGACAAGCGCATTGGCTCTGACTCAACATGCCAGATGTGCCTTGTAGAGTCAACTTCATCTGACCAAGGTTGCGAGCCAGGTCCTCCTCGAAGCGAGGAGTAAGACGATCATCTGTGTTCGACTCCAGCTTGAGCAAGAGGTCTTTTGTAGATCGACATAGGTCTGAGTTGCTTCGCTGTCTGTTTCGGCCGCCGAACAGAAAGGCCATGTCTGGATCGAGTAGCGTAGGAGGTTACAGCAGTACGAGACTCAGACGCTTAGATTGAGGCAGTAGGACAATTGCTTGTTTCGAAACTAGCAAAAACTGGCCAGGGGATACTGAACAGGCCTGTATAGGGAAAGGCAGATATTGTAACACGAAACTAACAGGAAGATGTCTTTGACAGAAGTGTTTGGTCAGTAGTAAACAACATGAGACTGCACCCATGGACTCAGTTCCGAAGCGGCTAGTTCTAAAAGGGACTGTCCCCGCACTTCTCATTGACATGAAGTGAGAACCTAAGGATGGCTGCAGATACCGTGACTAGGCCATCTAACTTCCACTCATTCTTCACTATAAGTGCTAGGTAGCGCTCGACCAACCACTTGCGACTACAATTTGTATTTGCAAGAAGAAGTACCCTAATGTGGAGAATCGTCGAGCAAACCACCGCGAGCTTCATATGGGCAATCATACGGGATGGACTGGATTCGATCGCCAAAGCCTCGACAAGGAGGGCAACCTCATTCTTACTGCGGAGCACTTCGACGCTTGAGCAGTTGAGAGTTTGGGGGAGAGTGGAATCGGGGGATCAGGCAATCAATCCAAGATCAGTGGCTTTATGGACTCTTCAAAGATGAAGATGTTTTAGTACGCTAAGATGTGTGGTGTTTGCTAGCATATATGCTAGACACGTACGAGCACTCGATAATAGCCCTTGAGCAGAAGCCATTCAGAACAGTTCTTTTACTTTCTTCACTTCGCGTCCTTGAAGTCGCGTCCTGATTTCCAAAGCGCCATAATATGCTTACGTTGCCGCTGCACACAGTGTTTCAGATCTGAAATCTGTCTTCCCGTCTTTCACGACCTCCGACTTTCCAGTTTCCACCTCCTGGAATGACATCTTGTCGACATCATACACGCTGAAATACAACTTGGTATCAACACGATGGCATCATCCACATCTCTCACAAGGTAAAGCTCATCACTTGCATCAAAGTCCTTCATGCTGACCTCCTACCAGCTCATCTCAACATCTTCCCACCTTACCTACTGAGGTCTGGCTGAACATCTTGAGCCAACTGGACTATCAGACTCTGAAGGTCTGCTCAATGGTCAGCAAAAACTTCAAAGCTCTATGCGAAAGCCCAGCACTCGACAAGACACTCTTTCGACGCGTCAAAGCTCTCGCGCCAAACCACAAGCTTGATGACGCCAATGCAGTGAAGCTTCACCCAGCTTTCAAATGGCTGTCTTGCAGGTGCAACGATCGATTCGAGGATATTCAGTTTGCATCAACCAAGGGCGACAAGACTAAGACTTGGGAGCTTGCAAAAACGTCTGCTGCTAAGGAGTATGCCAATATGCCTGCTTTGAAGAAATTGCAGCTGAAGATTATTGACTTCAAAGAATTCACCATCAAACGCAATACTGGAGTCACGATGATTGACATATTGGCAGCCATTTGGGAGCACGTCTTCAACTCAGGCGCTGTCTACTACCAGGGTGAATTTATGGAACCTGTCACTGGTAAGGCAGATACGACCATTGACTTCGATTAACAGGACTGTAGGCCGGATGACATATTCTTTGCTGACGCATTCTTACCTGGCGTTGCGTGGGAAGGCTTTACCCGGCAATACCTGGACGAGAACGGGAGAATGGTTCTGCGCTGGAATATTGACCGCGACTTTGGAGATCCGCATGGTTACTTGATACAAGGAAGTGGTCGTTCGAGTTATGAAGGTTTGGTATTTGACCCGGATTACGACCCACTCGCAGAAGACGGGTATGATTCGGATTACTACGCAGTCGAAGAAGGCTACTGAAGCATGGTAGGGATGCCTGAGCCAAGAACTGAAACAGTCAATCGAGGGCGAAAATCAGGAACAGGTCGACGCTAGTCCTGCTAACGATAGAGAGTTTCTACTGTTATATTATGCATCTCTGAATATAATATGACATCCCCGATCATCGATGGGACTATTCCTGTTACTCCTGAATCTGCTGCCTATACGAACAGCCTCCTTGACAACACTAAACCTTGCCCACTCTCTCTTCTACAAGAAGGCTCTCCTAGGTCGCCTCGTTCCAGTCCGCCATTCCCCTCCACCATAAATCAACCAACCCAGCAAGACGTGGCCTTTCATTCTAATCCAGACTCATACGTCTATCCACCATCCCTCCACGGCATCGGCACATCGCCGTCCCCACTACACTCTGTCACAAGCTCATCAGGGTGCTCAAACTCATACGCAGCAAGTTCGTCCCTAATATTAACGACACCTTCTAGGTTGACGGGTGCAGCGAGTTGCTTTCGCTGACGTTGTCGTCAGTGGAATTGCTGACTGTAGGCCTAACCATTGTTGACATCGAAGGGGAGGAGGTATACTGCGGTAATTGCTCTGAATGATGCTGTAAACATACTGCGTTTAAGGTTGTTGATGATGGTGGAAGTGATTGGATCGATGTCGTGTCCGATATCTTTGACAAAGTCATACTTTAGTTCCCTGGCTTGACTGTGTCGTGCCTGCCGTTGAGAGGGAATACCCGAACTTATATTGTTTCTGGTTGCATTGGTGTAACCAAGGTTCACAACGCTAGCCAGTTTTGCGTGTCATTGCAACACCAGTCGAAGTTTATGTCACGCCAATGTGAAACAGGTCTTAAGTCGCACAAAGCTCGATTTGGGCAGTTTGGGCAAGATGGAACATGAAGCCACAGCAGAATTTCTAAGCAGCACTCTCAACCTCACAACCAAGTCGTAGTAGAAGATAAAACAAGCCTGCAGACTCGTGGCAAGGATGTCAGCGAGAGATAGCGCGTAGTGCAAAGGAAGGCGCTGTATTATACCACGGCTGTTCGGATATAAGCAGGTTAACGAGGTCAATAAATGCTGAAGACTGCCTCGTCAGATGGGACAACGTGAGTCTTTTTTGCAGGAATTGCTTACAATGTAAATGATATAAAAAAATGCTGGAAGTTGAAACATGGATGTCCCTGAATTCTCAGGCGCCAAGTCTCCACCTCGTTTCAGGTAAACCTGAAACATCGAGCTCTGGATCTTGAGCCCACGCTCGCCATGGTCCTCTCATTCGTCCTCGTGCAGAATCGCCAGTCAGTCAATCTACAATCTCCTGGTCTGTATCTGCTAATAGCCATATAGAGGCAAGACACGCCTGGCGAAGTGGTATGCGCCGTACACGGTGAGTACAGGCATTGGTTCATCATGCACGGACGATACTGACTGCGCAACAGGACGAAGACAAGCTCAAGCTAAAAGGCGAGGTACTTACCATCCCTCACCCATCCACCACACTCCCACACCACCTCCTCTTCCCCATCCCAACCTAACACCTCTCCCCTCCCAGGTCCACCGCCTAATAGCCCCGCGCGACCAAAAGCACCAATCCAACTTCGTCGAATTCCGCTCACACTCCCGCATCGTCTACCGTCGCTACGCCGGCCTCTTCTTCTGCGTCTGCGTCGCCTCCGACGACAACGAACTCGCCTATCTCGAAGCAATACACTTTTTCGTCGAGGTGCTGGACACCTTCTTCGGCAACGTGTGTGAGCTGGATTTGGTGTTTAATTTCTATAAGGTGTATGCGATTTTGGATGAGATCTTTTTGGCGGGGGAGGTGCAGGAGACGAGTCGGGGGGTTGTGTTGGGGAGGTTGGGGGAGCTGTTTGCGCAGGATTGATGAGGGGATGTGGATGTGTATTTGATGATTGGCGTTCGTGGGCTAGGACGGTCGAGCACGGGTGTGCAGATTAGGAGGAAATGCAGGTATACGACGAGGGACAAGAAACAATGGCGTCACGAACACCACGGAAGAGAATACGCTAAAGGCCGTGCCAATGGCAAATGACAGTCGAGGGACAATGACATGGAGTCAAAGCAATGAAGAGAGAGATGTCAGGCATTTCAAGTCGCTGGTCCAGCCTCGCATGGTCCGTGAGCTGGACGTCGAACAGAGGCAGAGCGTTAGCTAAGTTAGCAGACCTCGTAACAGGAAGATTTCCAAAGCGCAATACTGCATTGGTGTGTCGTATAGGATAGCGAGACAACTGAATAGAGTTGGTTCAAACCGAGAAGCCGCACTGATGTGTCGAACAGGATAGGGAGACTGCTAAGTAGCTTTGGTGCATGATGGAATATCGTTATTTTTTGAGCATCTTGAGACGACTGGAAGATATCTTTAGTGACCCTCCTGTGCTTCATCTTTGGATGCCCTGTGCTACCACGGTCATGCCTCCTCGCAAGCTGACATCATAACATGTTTTCCGATGAAATTGTGTCCAGCATGCAGCTCTTCTGTAATCTATTGCCAAGTACAGTCAAGCTTCCCATACTCCGTCGTAACAAGAATAACCTTTCAAAACCCTAGATACATGTTAGCCTTAACCACCAACACTGTTATCGTCTTTCTATGCGTACTCAAAGGAGTGAAGAACCATCTGTTCTTTCCACTCTGGTATCTCTCGTCCAATGCCTTCTTCACTGTCTTCTTGGCGTCCTCCCTCTGTGAAACCTCCTTGAAAGTGTCTGCGGTGACGGCACTCTTGAGACCCTCGAGCTCAAGAGTGTAACGGGTGGGCATCATGTGGTTGTAGTTGATGCACTTGATGAAAGGCTTGACCTTGGAACGCTTGGTCTGTCTTGCCTTTGACATGCGCTTGGTGATCTGTTGAGGGTAACGCTCGATACCGGCGACGAGGGCGTGAGGGAAGGGGTGCGACTTGCTGCCGTTGTCGACGGGCTGAATGATCACGACCTAATGTAGACGAATGTCTTAGTTTTGGTTCTCATTTCTCTTTCCTGTCTTAATTCCTTCAACATCACTCCCCTCCATCTTCTGCATATCTTCCTTGTCTGTTTCTCGGTTTGTGCTGCGGTTCTTCTGTCCATGTCCAATCCACTTCATCCTCTATTTCCATCTTCCATCAATCAAGAGATTATTGTCGTACCTTCTTTCCTGCATAGCGTCCACGGGTAATGATGGCGACACGGCCGACCTTGAGGACTAAAAAAAGCGCATCAGCACAAGCCTGTATGATTAGCGATACAACCAGACATACACTTCACCATTTTGACGGGATGTGTGCTAAAAGTTAGTATGATCAGTTGTTGCTTCGAGGTGCGAATTGAGACTACCAAATTCGTGGAGAGGTGCGGAAACAATTCCAAAGAGATTTTTTGGCTTGGCAAAGCTGGGTAGGTGAATCTTGACTTGGTGAAAATTCCCTAGTCAATTTTGCGACTCCGAAGGGCCCACTTCCGTTTGTTTACTTCCCCACATGAAAAACAAAGGGAAAAGCAAGCTCCTGTATTGAAAGCATGTCGACATCGGACTTTCTTACAACGGTGTACCGCTCGTGGTGAAAGAGAACGTGCTTGATCCTCTCCCTGAAAGAGTCTTGACATTGTTCGTACTCTTCGCTATCTGGAGGAAGATCGTTTCATTCACCATCATGCGCGTTGGCGCTACAACATAAATCTGCATATTGAAGATCATACCACACCTCATTACATTCCTCATATCAACCCACCAATCATGAGCCTCATGGAGCGCATCAAGTCACGCGAAAACGAAAGGCCGGCATTGCGCCACAAGTCCTCTATGGAATCTGTGAAGTCAATACCTATGTAAGACCATTGGCATGAACATTGTGCATCTTGGAACAGTATGGAGCTTATGGTGAAAAAATCGCTAACTAACTTGAAAACCAGGTGGGATAGCTCAGACCCAGAACGTGCACCTCCTCCACTTCCTCTCAATCCCAAATATGGCGAATCACCCACTCGAGGCAATGCATCCGCAACCATCGAGGCAGCAGCCAAAGCACTGCAAGAAAGAGCGCGCGCCAATACTGGACCTAGTCCTTACTCTTTCGCTTCAACGTTAGACAGATCACCCGAGAGGTCACCCACACGCACACCGCAGAATAAACGTCTACACAACCTGCAAAATGGAGGACAAAAAGAAAACAGAATGATGTTGGACAACAAACCTGCAGAATGGAGTCATTCGCGCCCCAGTACACCTGATGTCTTCAACTCCTCACCGGATAGATCGCCGACCAGATCAGGCCTAGCACGCGCTGACAGTGGTAGGACTGAGAAAGACCTATTTGGCTCCACACCAAGTCTTGCTAGAGGCGCAAGACCTTCCATCCGACCACTTCTCAGTGGAGGAAGTCCACGCTCACCGACAATGCTTGCACTGCAGAACATGCCATATCGCGATGCGGATACTGCTCCACCAAGAGAAGCTGCACCAGTAAGAGACATCAGCGTGTCATCAGCGGTACCAGCTATCTCTTATCCTACACCATCAAACCTCGAAGCAATCCACGCACAAATGCTGAACCTTACAAATATTGCGACAACTCTCCAGAAAGAAATGTCTGCTCTCAGCAGGCGAAGCAAGGACAATGCGACTGACCTAATAGGTCTGAAACAAGCCACCAACAGTCGGGACGAAGACATCAGAAAGTCATTGAAAGATCTGGTAGCTAGTGTCAAGTCAACTGACAGTGGCCTGCTCGGCATGGCACCTGCTTTCGCCAGCTCTTCAAGACCGGCTAGTGTCTTCGCATCTCACTCACCCCAATATCTCGACAGCAGAGCCTACCATTCACCACCAATAACCAAGTCCACATCTCTGCCCAGACTCGACTATAGCCTGGATGGAGAACGAGCCGTATCACCATACTCTGTAGAAAGTGCAGCGAGTGTTGCTATGCTCGAGAAAATACTTCGTGATATGGTCACGAAAGAAGGACAAGATCACTTACTATCAACATTGTCGAACATGCTGGAGAAAGCTAACCAGGAATCGAATGGTACTGCGAAAAAGGTTCAGGAGCTATTGGAGTTCGTAGAGCAAGGTTCCTCTCAACGAAACGCATTGGTGCGTATAGGTGGTGCTACCAAGCTTGATTCAGACCTTGAGGGTTCTGGAGCACAAACTCAAGATGGTACCACCAATGTGCTTAGCACAGAGCTGCAAGAGGTGCTGCGAAAGCTCAAGGACAGCGTAGCCCAGAATGGTGGCATGACTGGAGAGGTCAAGAATCTTGTTCGTGAACTTCGTGGGGAGGTATTAGGTATGGGCAGAGAAATCGGCAGGAAGCTCGAAGAGATGCCCTTGAGCAAAGGTGAAGATACGCACGATGCAGAACTCAATCAGCAACAAATTCGAGCTGTTATCCAAGAAGGCCTTTCGGAGCTCAAGGAGCAGATGGCTGAGGTTGTTCAAGCAAAAAGACGTCAGTCGACTGGTTCGGTTGCTTCTCGAATGACAGTGGACAACTCTTCCGTATATGCTGTTGTGAAGCATGCTCTCGCTGAGCACACTGCAGAAGGTCAGGTTAACCAGGAAGCAATACTTACAGCAGTAAAAGAAGCATACGAAGCATATAAGCCTGAAATTGAGCTGCAGCAATTTGGCTTGGAAAGAGACGAAATCTTGCTATGCTTGAAGGAGGGGCTCGACGACTATCAATCATCTCGAGCACCGGTACCAAGCAGCATTAGCAGAGACGAAGTGCTTGACGCTGTACAAGAGGCTCTTCAGCACTTTCAGCCTCCAATTGCCACGACTGCAAATACCGAGCTCAAGGAAGAGTTGTTCGCCGTAGTCAAAGAGTGCCTGGAGGATCACACTGCAGCCACTCGAGAATTGACTAGTATATCTACCAGCCAACTGACTGCCGACCAGATTTCAGAGACCATCAAGACTGCCATTGAGCAAGCTCAAGAAACATCATCCACAGAGCAAGTGCTTCATTCTCTACACGACATATTGTCTGGCTTACGCGAAGAGCTCGGGAACTACTCTGCAAGTGCTGGTGAACAGAACGAGCATGTCCTCCAAGCAGTCAACACTGGCCTCGAGACTCTTCGCATGGACGTTGCCGGCGTTGTGGAACGAGCCCATGATAATGCCGGTGCGCCCGATGTCAATCAAGCCTTGAGCGAAGGTATAGAGCACTTGAAGACTGTCCTTGCTGATCATACGACAAAGACTACTAATCCAGATACATCGACATCTTCAGAGACACTGGATCTGATCAAACACGAATTCGACAGATTGCATGAAGTACTTACAGCCCAATCAAGTTCGCTGGGTGGCGAGCGTAGTGAAATTTTGTCTGCCACTCTTGTCGGCAGTATCGCAGAGCTGAAGAGCACTCTGGAATCTCGTGGTATGGATGAGGCTATGGAAGAGATGAGTGAGGCCATCAAAGCAGAACTGGACCAGCTCCGAGAGAAAATACTTCAAGGTACAGCTGCTCAAAAAACCGAGCTGCTGGAAACTATGCAAGAGATCGTGGAGAATGTGCAAAGCAGGAATGGTAATGATATGACCAGTGACAACACCAACGAAACGATCACGACTCTGATTAAGGATGAGTTTGATGCTCTAAAAGAGAGTATGGCAACGTCAATGATGCCGGTCACTAACCTAGACAACAAGCACGATGTCACGAGCACTCTTCGAGCTGCTCTACAGGATATGACTGAGCAATTATCTGCGAATCAAAGTGATGCTGCTGCGGAGACGCTTGGTGTGCTGAAGGAAGAGATCCAGAACTTACGTGAAACGATGACCACTTCCAGTAATTCTACTACATCAACGGGCGCTAACATCGAGCTCCTTGAGGCGATCCGTGATGGTCTGGATGGCATGCGTAACTATAGTAGCAGGAGTGAGGTAGATGCGGGTACTGCTGATGCGCTAGATTCTGTTCGCGACGAATTGGAGAGTATGCGTGAGGTCGTGAAGACTGCATTCATCAATACAGGCTCTACTGTGTCGTCAGGAGACACTCTTGAAGCTATTAAGCAAGGTCTGGATGATCTCAAGTCGAAGCTGGAAAGCGACACTGCCAATGGCGAAAGGAATCTCGATGGTGCTGCCGATATGCACGAAAGCCTCAGTGACGTTCTCACAGAGCTCAAGACCAGCATCGCGAAGGTAATCGACAAACCCATCGACATGACGATGTCATATGAGACACTGGACCTGCTTAAGAGTGGGCATTCAGCTATCCTGTTTGAGATTGAGCGACTTCGCACTGATTTTGAAAGTGCTCAGAAAGAGAAAGACAATCAAGTTGCCCTATCTGAAGCAACCTCTCGCGAAGCACCGGAGTCTCTACGTCCCGTTAGCGGTGAAGACCTGGAGAAGTTAGAGGTCATGCTTGCGCAACTACAGATCAAGATTGAAGTGATGGATCAGAACATGCAAGGCAGTGCGAACACAGCAGGTAGCGCAACAACTCTGCAAGCCATTGCCAATCTGGAGGCCATGCTCGAGGTTCTCCAGGCTACTGTTGCTGCCAACGCCAATCGAGGACAAGCCATAGCTGGTGGCGCCACAAAGGAAGATACGGACGCGATCGAAGTACTTCTTCTGAACACGAAGGCTCGACTTGAGGAGGAAATCCTGCCCGCTATCAAGGCCAACGTCACCAAAGAAGATCTTGATAACCTTGAAGCACTTGTGCGGATGACTGGTGGTTCCATCGAGAACGTCTCATCAAAATTGTCTGGTCCTATCCTTACGAAGGACGACCTTGTTGCACTAGAGGCTGTGCTTCAAGACGTGTCTGGCACAATGAAAGCCGCCAAACTCAACGATGGTGTGTCATCTGCTGAAATTGCCGCACTGCAGGATATCTGCAACACGATGAAGGACAGAATGGACTCTTTGCCAGTTGATGGTCAAGTCTCGGCAAAGCAAGATATTGAGCATGTCACAGGACTCATCGCAACAATGCAGCAAGGTATCGACAAGCTGCACGCTCTTCACGAGAACGACATTGGAGTCACTGCTAAAGCCTTCGATGACAGGAAAGGGGAGTCGCAGAATATTGTCGATCAGATCGCAGAGCTCAAGACTGTCATTGAGGAAACCCAGGAGGAGGTCAAATCTCGCATTAAGAAGAGCAACAAGGATGTTCGTGCGCTTGACGAGATACTTCAAGAGATCGAAGACAAGATGGACAACGCACCGAATGCCGTCGCAAATGTTGAAGAGCTTTCCGAATATGTGAAAGCCGAGCTTGGTCGCACAAATACGACTCTTCATGCATTGAGCACTAGTTTGGACACCAGCTCAAAGGAGATACTGGACAAGCATACCGATGTTCGCGCAGCCATTGTTGTAGAGCTTGGCATGAAGCTTGACGAACAGAAGGCGGAAACAGCTAGAGTTGCTGACTCAATTGAAGAGGTCGCCGAGCATCTGACAAGTCGTGTCGGACAACAAGAAGCCATTCTGGCGGAGTCAAAAGCTCTTTCAGATGAGCTCAAGCTGACCATCGACACTCTAGGTGCTTCTGTGACCGCTATCAGCCCCGCACTTGCAGAAGCTACCGAGAAGATGACGGACGATTCAAGAACAGTATTCAACAAGATCGATGCGATGCACGCCAAACTCGAAGCCGATCATACTGAAGACCAAGGTGAACATGAGCTTACTCGAGCTCATCTTGCCAAGTCACTTTCTGCCATCAGCCTTCTACGTGAGCAGCTGTCCGAGGATCATCCTAAGGTCATGGAAACGCTTAAGAGCCTACTTACCGTCGTAGGCGAACACTACGACCACTCGAAGCAACATTTTGAACATTCCAAGGACCAAGGACAAGCATCTAGTAGCAAACTGGATCGCGTTCTAGCTTTGCCAGGCCTGGAAAGATCTGCAAGCTCTACAGATGCGACTTCAGGCAACCTTGGTGACCAATATCTGCACAGTAAACTCGACGATCTTCTCAAGCATGCTGCAGCATCCGAGAGAACCGTCGGCAACCTTGCGAAGCTTGACGAGATCCATCAACAAGTGACTAACACTGCTGGCGAAGTATCAGCTTTTGTGGCATTCCAGACCAAGATGGCAACTGCAGTGCATGATAACAAGGAAGAAGAGGCCAAAGAAGCTGCGGTCAATCTCAGCAGATCGATCGCCGAAACCCAGCAGCTTGAAAGCAAGATCACCAATTTGCAGAGTGCTAAGAATGAGCTCGCTGCCGATGTTGAGGCATTGATGGCTGATCGTGATGCCCTTACTACACAAAAGATGCGTCTTACAGCAGAAGTAGCTTCCTTGCAGACCGCAATGGAGATTCGCCGAGAAGAAATCGAGATGATGGACGCTCGTGCAGATGCTCTTCATCGCCGCATTGTCGAAGGGGTCATGAATCAGTCTCGAGCTCTTCTGATGTCCAAGCCTGGCAAGCGTGCAGTAAACATGAACTTGAAGCGTGTGAGCAGCAACATCTCCCGCGATACAGATGTCACAACAACTCCATCAATGCTTGTGTCAACTGGCGTTGGAATGACCTTGCAGAACACGTCACCCAAACGCAAAGATGGTGCTGCGTTGAGTTCAGGTGGTAGAAGAATAGTGTCCTTGGGTCAAGGTTCTGGTAACGCACTACCGATGGGACAAAGACCTATGAACATCTCACGCAACGTCACCACTGGACCTTTGAGCTTGAAGCGTGTACAATCGATCAAGAGTCAGAAGCTTCGCAGCTCTCCAGCTCATGTCGGCAGTCAATTCGATCATGATAAGGAAAATAATGGTGTTGACACCCAGGACTTTCAGCAACTGGCCAACCCTACCCAAGCGCCATCTACGATCAGATCTGACTCATACGCCGAGTCCAATGGTGGTCGCAGCTTCAGCTATGGCACTCAGCCCAGTGACTATTCTTATGCTTCCGGCTCGTATCTCTCTGGCTCAGAAATCAGTGACAGACGCACCAGCTATGGCTTTAGCGAAGCAAGCGTAAACCGACGTGACAGGCAGAGTGTTGGTTCCACGATTCGAACTGATCAGGCTGGGCAATCTGAATACGCCGGATCCATCTACGAGGACGATGAAGAAGAAGAGGAGGAGGAGGAGGAGGAGGAGGAGGAGCAGCATAAAGATCAAGCTGAACAAGATTGTACAGGCTCGCCATCCACTGTGCTGAACAACGTCGAGCAGAATCATGAAGACCTTCAGACGCAAAAGAAAGAGGGTCGTCGAGTTGGAGATAGTGACAGTGGACTTGGCTCAGACCTTCCTACAGCAGCCTTGTCAGCAGGAGACTTTGACGGGTACTTTCCGGAGCATCAGCACGAAACTCTGGAAGCATGAGGTGTGGTAGGCAATTCGGCGTTTGGGTCAATGACTTCAGTGTCAAAAATGCATGGGAGGTATTCGATTTTGGTGAGCCGGCCTTGTAAAGATTGGTTTGTTGTCTAGGTCAGTGTCATTAATGATTACGCTTTGAATTGGGCAGGCACTTCTACAGTATATTTAGACTTTTGTTTTCGTTCGATACCCACATAGTATGTTTAATTACTCTTCATTAGTCTCTTTATACCCGTGCTATTGTTCGTGAACATTGTTGTTAAAACGAACCACATCAAGATCCGTTTTCTTCGTTTGCATGAGCAAACTTCATCCAAGAATGCCTGATTAGACCTCTTTCTCAGCCTGTGGATGACTGAATCCTTGATTCTCCATAGCATAAAGATAGTCCTTCTTCATCTTATACACACTCCGTGCAGCCTGATGACAATCGTTAGCTAACATCTCCGCCCGAACCAAAAACCACACATCATTGAAACACTCACAGGCAAAACATCCAAATCAACCTCCACAACCTTAACCTCCTCCTCACACCCCTTCGTCCTCCCCACACATCCCTTAAACGGCGCAGCAACGCCACTACACCCCAAAAACCCCTTCTCAGCAGGCCCGCCACAATTCACAAACGCCACAACGCATTCATTCTCGTAGGCTCGCGTGATCACCAAAGAGTCAAGCCACGACTTTTCGCCACTGGCTTCGGGGTCGTGCAGCCGCCCTTCGTCGGTTAAGTCGTCGGCCACCCAGTAGGAGGGCACAACGACGAGCTCGACGCCTTGCATAAAGAGGGCGCGGAAGGCTTCGGGCCAGGCCAGATCCCAGCAGACTAGCATGCCGGTTTTGCAGAGGGAGGAGTCGAAGACTAGGTGGTCGTCTTGGCCGGGGTGAAGGTAGTCTTTCTCTCTGGGTGGGGGAGAGGGAGTGAGTTGGGATGGGATGTGCTGATGGGGTGGGAGTGGGAAAATGAGGTACTTACGGGTGCCAGAGGTTGCGTTTTCTGTACTTGCCTACTAGCTCGCCGTCCTTTTTGAAGTAGTATGCACTGCATACTGTAAGTATGAGCGATCGGGATTCCAAGCTTGGAAACTCGACCTGTGTCGACGTGGATGAAGGAGACTTACGTATTATACGTCTTGACCTCACCCTCTTCATTCCCATCCTTTCTTTCCTGCACTTTCTCCGCAAACGTGCCAATGCAAATATCAATTTGATACTTTACCGCCAAACCACGCACATGCTCTTCCCATTCTCCCTCTTCAGGGATTTTGTGTGGCGCATCTTGAACGATTCCTTGGACGAAGAATTCTGGGAATATCTGAAGCTTATCAACACCTCATCATTTCGTTCATCATTGCCTGCTTACATACTGCTAGGTTGGCCTTTTGCTTAGATACTTCGGCGATTGTACTATCGACTTTGGCGAAGCCCTCTTCTACGCTTGATTGTGAGGTTAATTGGCATAGCGCGATACGGATGATGCGTGGCATGTCTTCCAGAGTGTTTTTGGACTTCTTTGAGATGCATTAGTTTCGTCCTGTCACCTTCCTCGGAGCCAGTATCTGGCCTCGTCTCTGCCCAGCCTCGTCTATACCTGGCTACATCGTCTCTTTTTGACTGCCGAGGCTGCGTCTCGGACTTCGCATAGCTCCCACATTAGAACTTACCTGATGCTACTCGAGGGCCGCTTAGCGGACGGGTATCGGGCTGCTTCACTTCTTGTCGTTTGATGATAATTGGTATGGAATAGTCTTGAGCTTCTACCCCGAACGTCGAGTGATTCTGAGAGCAGTATGCCGGTTAATCCGAAGCAAGATAGCAACGTATAGTGGATGACGTGGCGGGGTCTGAATTGTGGTGGAGGTGTTTAGTGGGGTATTCCGAAGCTCTATCGTTTCGCCACCACAGGACCTCGTCCTTGAGCATAACCTCGGAGTAGATTTGGAGTGAGAGTAGGATACGCAGATGCATAGGTAGTATATAGCCATTCCTTTGAAGATACCTTTGTATCAAAACTAGAATCAATCATTTTTTGCTGAAAATACTATCTCTCCTTCGAATCTGCATCTATAAAATACACAAAATGGCTCCTTCAGCTGTAGACATCATCAATGCATCGCCAGCACCAGTCACAAAGAAAATAGACGCAGAAGCCCGTCCATACATTGGCCCAGCACTATACAAAGTCCCCGAGGACATCGTGGTGCCAAATGCCCTGCAAATAGAATGTGACGAACGACTTTGGGTTCCCCAAGCAGATGGCGTGTGGTTCAGACCATTATGTTTCTCAGGCAAGTCCTCCCGCATTACTATTTCACTGCTATCGTGATCATACACTAATACGTACGACAGTCTCACAAGGCTACTTCGTCAACCTCCTTCGCGTCCGCAAATCAGGTATACTTTCCCGCCATCGTCATACTGGTCCTGTTCATGCCACTGTTCTACGTGGCCGATGGCATTATCTCGAGCACCCTTGGTGGGCTGAAGAAGGGTCTTATGCTATGGAGCCTCCGGGTGATATTCATACGCTTGAAGTGCCTGATGGTGTTGATGAGATGGTAACAATGTTCCATGTGACCGGGGTTAGTTTTATTAAAAAAATGAAGTGAATTGGATATTTACTAACAGAACGACAAGGCTTACATATACGTGACGGAGACGGGCGAAGCTGTTGCGGTGGAGGATGTATTTAGCAAGCTGGATAAGGCAAGGGAGCATTTTGAGAAGGTGGGATTGGGTGCTGGTTTTGTTGACCAGTTTATTCGATGAGCTAGAAGGTTGAGTAGTGTAGACAATTGATGAGATCCATAAGACTTCGCCATTATTTCAGTACCGTTATGACGTATTCTCTTGTAGTGTGTTTCCAGGAGATTAGCTGACTTCCTAGTATACCTTCTGATCTCGTATTCTGTCTACTCGTTATTAGGAGCACGACATTTGTTGGAAGAGGAGGTGTTGAGGTTGCCGGACATTGTGAGGTGGTTAGGATGGAGTATTTGAACCGTAAAGAGTGCTGAGTGAAGTAAACGCTTGAAGGAAACGCACTTGAAAGGTTTCGCTCTGTGGTGAGAACTGACTGAACAATTCGAAAACTCTTATTTCAGGTGAAAAGCAGTGGATATCTTTCAGACACGAGGCAACAACATGTAAGCACATGAACAATCGCGAAATGATAAAAGATGGTCTTGCTTTATCCCTCAAATATAATAAACATCATACAAATCAAACAAACATTTACTGTCTCAATTCGAATTCATCTCCTTTAGCTGATGTCGGGTTGTGACGACAAGCTCGCCACGGTGCTTGGTAAATTCACGAGCAGGAATTCTGTAAAGATGTCAGGACGATGTCCACCATATTTTGTGATACAATTGTACATACCGTTGCTCAAACAAACGATCGATCTCGGCGAAGGTGAATCCCTT
>Ga0160428_1001376_pt1 | contig 18699 bp, 14 predicted proteins | sample SolpanmetagenomM_FD_108198 | JGI IMG/M metagenome (GOLD analysis project Ga0160428, IMG submission 108198) | Solar panel surface microbial communities from Lawrence Berkeley National Laboratory, California, USA - M | ecosystem: Engineered > Built environment > Solar panel > Unclassified ... | reverse complement strand
GCGTCGGTCCGGTTGTGCACGGCGGTCACGTAGCCGTGCCGGGCGATGTTGCGGGCGAGGTTGCGCCCCATGACGGCCAGGCCGGTCACGCCGATCTGCGCCTTCTGCGTCGTCTCAGTCACGTCCGCAGCCTTCCACGGGCGGCCCCGCGCGGGAACGGCCGCCCCGTCGCGGGCCTGCGGGCTCAGCCGCGCCCGCGCCGGCCGGCCAGGTCGCGCCGGATCGCCTCGCGCACGCGCGGGACGACGACGCCGTCGCGGGCCAGCACGGCCCGCGTCTGGCGCCGGCTGACGAGGATGCCCGCGGTGCCCGCCAGCCACAGCGGCAGCTGGACCGCGAAGGCGACCCGGAAGGCGTCGAGGGAGTAGGTGTCCGGGGTGCCCGCGCCCTGGGCGTCCAGCAGGAGCCCGATGACGAGCAGCACGACCACCGACGACAGGAAGCCCATGACGTTGGTCATCCCCGTGGCCCCGCCGAGGCGGTCGGCCGGGTTGAAGGAGCGGGCGTAGTCGAAGCCGATCAGGGAGCCCGGCACCCCCGTGCCCAGGACGCACACCAGCAGGACCAGCAGCGGCAGGGGCGCCGGGCCCGGCAGCGCGAGCACCGCGGCCCACACAAGGGCCTGCGACGCAACGATCGCCAGCACCAGCCAGGACCGGCGCAGCGGGTGTCGCGCCACGAGGCGGCCGAGGACCGGCCCGGTGGCCGCCGAGGACAGGATGTAGACGGTCAGCAGGGTGCTCGCGGCGCCGGGCGAGAGCCCCTCGCCGGAGACGAGGAACGGGTAGCCCCACAGCAGGGCGAAGGCGTTGCCCGCGAACGGCGTCGTGAAGTGCGACCAGAGCCCCAGGCGCGTGCCGGGGTGGCGCAGCGAGGCCCGCAGGTCCCCGGCCACCGAGGACAGCGCCTTGGCCGAGCGGGGGTTGTCCGCGCCCGGCGGCACGTCGCGCAGCACGAGGACGGCGAGCACGGCCGCCAGGACGCTGAGGCCCGCGGCGCTCGCGTAGGCCGTGGTCCAGCCGGCGTGGTGCAGCAGGGTCACGAGCGGGATGAGGCTGAGGACCTGCCCGAGCTGTCCGCAGAGGCCGATGAGCTGGGTGACCACGGGGACGCGCTGCGGCGGGAACCAGTTCGTGGAGATGCGCAGGACGCTGACGAAGGTGGCTGCGTCGCCGGCGCCCACGAGGACGCGCGCGAGCACGGCGCCCGCGACGTCGGTGCTCAGCGACAGCAGCAGCTGCCCGGCCGCCATGGTGACGGCGCCGAGCACGACGAGGCGCCGCGGTCCCCAGCGGTCGATGAGCACGCCCACGGGCACCTGCAGCAGCGCGTAGACGAGCAGCTGCAGCACGGCGAAGCTCGACAGGGTGCCCGCGCCGATGCCGTAGCGGGTCGAGGCGTCGATGCCCGCGGCGGACAGCGACGTGCGGTTCAGGACGGTCACGACGTAGGCGACGGCGCCGATGCCGAAGACGAACCAGGCGCCGCGCACGGGGCGCGGGGCCGCGACGGCGCTCACCGGGCGCTCCGCAGGCGGTCGCCGGCGGGCCGGACCTGGCGGACGGGGCGGCGCACGAGCTCACGCCGGGTCCTCGCGTCGCCCGTGCGGGCGGTGCGGACCCGGCCGGCCGCGCCGGTGGGTGGTGACGGGCGGCCGTCGGCGAGCTCACTGGTGCGCATGGTGCACCCACGGTGCCACGCCGGGAGGCGACCCGGCCCCGCCGGGCTCAGGTCAGCGCGCCGCCCGCGGTGCGCAGGTCCGCGACCAGCGCGTCGTAGGCGGCCTGCCGCTCCGCCTCGGGCACGCGCAGCACGGCCGAGGGGTGGATCGTGCCCATGAACGTCTTCTCCCCGCGCGAGGTCGGCAGCCGGAACAGCTGGCCGCGGTGCTTGGTCACGCGGAAGTCCTTCGGCAGCAGCGCCTTCGCCGCCGTCGCGCCCAGGCACACCACGACCTCGGGGTCGACCTGCGCGAGCTCCGCGGCGAGCCACGGCCGGCAGGCGGTGATGTGCGCGACCTCGGGGCTGGCGTGGATGCGGCGGTTGCCGGGCGCGGACTGGGTGAACCGGAAGTGCTTCACGGCGTTGGTCACGTAGGTCGAGGAGCGGTCGATGCCGGCCTCCTCGACGGCCCTCTGCAGCAGCCGCCCCGCCGGGCCGACGAACGGCACCCCGCGCCGGTCCTCCTGGTCCCCCGGCTGCTCCCCGACCAGCGCGAGGCGCCCGCGCGCGTCGCCCGCCGAGAACACCACCTGCGTCGCGGGTTCCCACAGCTCGCAGCCGCGGCACTCGTGGGCGGCGGCGCGCAGCGCGTCGACGTCGGCGTCGGCCGGGACCCACTGCTGGGCCCCGGGGCGGTCGGGCTTGGGAGTGCTGGCGGGCATCTCAGGATGATGGCGCGATCACCCCGGCCGCGCCCGTCGTCGGTGCCGCGGTCGTCGGCGCGCCCGTCGTCGGGGCGCTGGGTCCCTGCGGCAGGTCGTTCTGCACGGCGAGGGTCGCGCTGGCCCGGCGCACGGGCACGACGTGGCGGCCGGGCACGACGTCGTCGAGGAAGCCGTAGCGGCGCACGAGCTCTCCCGTCGCCACCCCGCGCGGCCCCTGGCGCAGGTGGCTCCACCAGTCCGCGATGTCGCCCCAGCCGGGCGCCGACAGGGACCCACCGAACTGCTGCACCGACAGCCCCGCGCAGAGGTTGGCGAAGGCGAGGCGGTCGGCGAGCGGCCAGCCGCCGAGCGTGCCGGTGAGGAAGGCGGCGCCGAACACGTCGCCCGCGCCCGTGGCGTCCAGCGCCTCCAGGGCCAGGCCCGGCACGTCGGCGCTCTCCCCCGTGCTGGCGTCGACCGCGAGCGCCCCGTCGGAGCCGCGCGTCACGACGACCACGGCGACGCGCTCGGCGAGCGCGGACAGCGCCGCCCGGGGGCTGTCGGTGCGGGTGTACTGCATCGCCTCGACGTGGTTGGGCAGGAACGCGTGGCAGTGCTCCAGCCCCGTCAGCACGTCGGCGGACCACTGCGTCGAGGCGTCCCAGCCGACGTCGGCGAACACCATCGACCCGGCCTCGCGGGCCCGGACCACCCACGGCTGGGGCTCCGCCGCCAGGTGCACGAGCGCCGCGCGCGAAGGCGGCACCTCGGCCGGGTCGGGCCCGGGGGCCGGGTGCTCGTGCGTGACCATCGCGCGGTCGCCGCCGTAGGCGAGGGACACGGTGACCGGGGAGTGCCAGTCGGAGACGCGGCGCGAGGAGCTGAGGTCGACCCCCTCGCCCTCGCCGAGGGTCTGCCAGCAGAACTCCCCGTAGGCGTCGGTGCTGAACGCCGCGGCGAGGGAGGTCCGCAGCCCGAGGCGCGCGGCCGCCGTGGCCATGTTCGCGATGCCGCCCGGGCAGGAGCCCATGCCCGACGTCCACACCTCGGTGCCCAGCCGCGGCTCGGACTCCAGGCCGGTCAGGACGATGTCCAGGAACACCGTGCCCCGCACGTGCACGTCGAAGGGCTCGGCGGGGACGGGGTCGGTGCTCACCCCCCGATGCTGGTGGGCGCGGGGGCGCCTGGCAACGACCGCCGCACCGGCGAGCGCCCCACCGCGACCGGCGCCGCGACCGGTCGCCGGGGTGGGCCCCGGCGGGCAGGATGGGCGCGACCCACCCACGCCACAGATGAGGACCGCAGACGATGGAGTACCGCAACCTGGGCGGCGGCGGCGCCGCCGTCTCCCACCTCGCGCTCGGCACGATGACCTTCGGCGGCGAGACCGACCGCGAGGGCGCCTTCACGCAGCTCGACACCTTCCTCGCGGCGGGCGGCACGCTGGTCGACACGGCCGACGTGTACACCGGCGGCACGTCGGAGGAGATCATCGGCGCCTGGCTGGCCGACCGTCCCGCCGACGTGACCGAGCGCGTCGTGCTCGCGACCAAGGGCCGCTTCCCGACCAGCGGTGAGCCCAACGGCGTCGGCCTGAGCCGCCGCCACCTCACCCGCGCGCTGGACGCCTCCCTCGCCCGCCTGGGTGTCGACGCCGTCGACCTGTACCAGGTGCACGCGTGGGACCCGTGGACGCCGATCGAGGAGACCCTCGCCGCGCTCGACTCCTTCGTGCAGGCCGGCAAGGTCCACTACGTCGGGCTGTCGAACTTCACGGGCTGGCAGCTGCAGAAGGCGGTCGACACCGCCGACGCCATGGGCCTCACCCGTCCCGTCACGCTGCAGCCGCAGTACAGCCTGCTGGTGCGCGAGATCGAGTGGGAGATCGTCCCCGCCGCGGAGGAGAACGGCCTCGGCCTGCTGCCGTGGTCCCCGCTGGGCGGCGGCTGGCTGTCCGGCAAGTACCAGCGCGACACCGTGCCGACCGGCGCGACGCGCCTGGGCGAGAACCCCGAGCGCGGCGTGGAGCGCTACGCGGGGCGCAACGCCCAGCAGCGCACGTGGGACGTCATCGACGCCCTGCAGCGCATCGCCGAGGCCCGCGGGGTGTCGATGGCCCAGGTCTCGCTCGCGTGGCTCGCGGCCCAGCCCGTCGTGTCCTCGATCATCCTGGGCGCCCGCACCACCGAGCAGCTGGTGGACAACCTGGGCTCGGCCGACGTCGAGCTCGAGCCCGCCGAGCTCGCGGCGCTGGACGAGGCCAGCGACCCGAACCCCGCCGACTACCCCTACGGCGGCCCGGGCGAGCAGCAGCGCAGCCGCAAGCTCACCGGCGGTCGCTGACCCCACCCGCTCCCCCGGCCCCGGGTCCCCGCACGCCGCGGGGGCCCGGGGCCTGCACGTCCCCGGCCGTTCCCGAGCTCAAGGGCGCCCCGCCACCGGTCGAGAGCACCCCCGTGATCCCCGCACGCCGCGTCACCCCGCCCTGCCCGCCCCCCGCTCCCCGCGCCCTCCGCGGGTGGCCGGCGTGAGCGCCACCCTCGCCCTCGTGGCGAGCCTGCTGTGGGGCGGCTCGGACTTCCTCGGCGGCACGGTCAGCCGTCGCCTGCGCCCCGTTCAGGTCCTCGCCGTCTCCCAGGTCCTCGCGACCGCCGTCCTCGTCGTCGTGGTCACCGGCGCCGGCGCGGGGCGGGACGCCCCCGGCGGCTGGGCGGGCTGGTCGGTCCTGGCCGGCGTCACCTGGGCCGGCGCCATGGCCGCCCTCTACTCGGCCCTGGCGCGGGGGACCATGGGCGTCGTCGCCCCCATCGCGGCCTGCGGGCTGGTGCTGCCGGTCGTGCTGGGCGTCCTGGGCGGTGAGCGGCCGGGCCCCGTCCAGGTCGTGGGCGTCGTCGTGGCCCTCGCGGGCGTCGTCGGCTCCGCGGGACCCGACCTGCGCCACCGCGGGTCCACGGGGACGCGCGCCGTCCTGCTCGCGCTCGTCGCGGCCGTCCTGTTCGGCGTCGAGATCTACGCGGTCGCCCGCGGCAGCGCCTCCTCCGTCCCCCTCACCCTGCTGGGGATGCGGTTGTCCGCCGTCGTCCTCGTGGTCGCCGCCGCCCTGGCCCGCCGCGACCGCGGGGGGCCGGTGACGGCCCGGGACCTGCCGCCGCTCCTGGCCCTCGGCGTCCTCGACCTCGCCGCCACCGCCGCCTACGCCCTCGCGGCGCGCAGCGGCATGGTCAGCGTCGTCGCCGTCCTGGCCTCGCTCTACCCCGCCGTCACGGTGCTGCTGGCGCGGCGCTTCCACGGCGAGCGGCTCAGCGCGCCCCAGCGCGCCGGCGTGCTCGCCGTCCTCGCGGGAGCCGTGCTCACCAGCCTCGGCTGACGGCGGGGGTGGCACGCGCAACCCGTCCGGCCGATCGGGTGGAGCCGCCGGCGCACCGAAGCACCAGGTGTGACTGTGGAGACCACCGTGCGGAGCGCCTCCCGCCACCGGGCACCCCGGCCCGTCCGGTGGGCCGTCGTCCTGCAGGCCCTGCTGCTGCTGCCGCCCGTGCTGTTCATCGTCTCCACCGTCCCGGGGGTCCGCCCCGCCGCCGGGTACGAGTTCTGGCTCGACGGGGTCCTGAACAACGTCGCCTACGAGAGCGCCGCCGTCCTCTGCGCCGTGCGGACCCGCTCCTCCGGCGGCCACCGCCGCGCCGGGTACCTCCTGGCGGCCGGCCTGGCCCTCTACGGCGGCGGCAACGTGTTCTGGACCGTGGCCGTGCGCCCGCTCGTCGTGCAGCCCTTCCCCTCCGGCGCCGACGTCCTCTTCCTGGCCTTCTACCCGCTGGCGTTCGCGGCGCTGGTCCTCATCGCCAAGCGCCGCGACGCGCGCCACGCCCGCAGCCTCTGGCTCGACGGCATCGTCGGGGCCACGGGCGTCGCCGCCATCGCCGCGGCCGCGACCATCGGGCCCATCCTCGACGCGGGGCAGGGCAGCTGGGCCGCGATCGCGACCACGACGGCGTACCCGCTGCTCGACCTCGTCCTGCTGCTCGTGGTGGCCGCGTCGCTGTCGCTGTACGCCTGGCGCCCGCCGGTGGGGATCTGGCTGCTCGCCGCCGGGCTCGTGCTCTTCGTCGTCGCCGACATGGCCTACCTGTTCCAGACGGCCCGCGACACCTACGTCCCCGGCCGCCCGACGGACGGCGTGTGGGTCGTCGCCGTCGTCCTGACGGCCCTCACCCCGGGCTGGCCGGCGGCGCCCGCGGGCCCCCGCCTGCCCGGCTGGGCGCTGGTCGCGATCCCGGTCCTCGCGACCACCGCGGCCCTCGGCCTGCTCGTCACCGACCACGTCCACCGCTTCCACCCCATCGCGGTCGTCCTCGGCGGGCTCACCGTGGTGCTGTCCCTGGCCCGGCTGCTGCTCACCTTCCGCGACGTGAGCGCGCTCGCCGAGAGCCGTGAGCTCGCCCTCACCGACGAGCTGTCCGGGCTCGGCAACCGGCGCGCGCTGTACCGCGCGGCGCCCCTGGCGATCTCCGACCTGCCCGACGAGGCCGGCGTCGGCCTGCTCCTGCTCGACCTCGACCGCTTCAAGGAGATCAACGACTCCCTCGGCCACCAGGCCGGCGACACCATGCTGCGCCAGGTCGGGGTGCGCCTGCTGAGCTGCGTCGGCGACCGCTCCGAGGTGGTCGTCCGCCTCGGCGGGGACGAGTTCGCCGTCCTGCTCTCCGCCGTCGACCTCGCCGGGGCCGAGGCGATCGCGCGGGAGGTCACCGCGGCGCTGGCCGAACCCCTGCCGCTGGACGGCATCCCGGTGCGGATCGGCGTGAGCATCGGCATCGCGCTGCAGCCGGCCACCCAGGCCGACCTGTCCTCGCTGCTGCGCCAGGCCGACGTCGCGATGTACCACGCCAAGACCCACCGCCTGGGGACCTTCGCCTACCACGCCGACGTCGACGAGTTCGCCTCCGGCGACCGCCTGGAGACCGCGGAGCTGCTGCGCGACGCCATCGACACCCACGGCCTCGTCCTGCACTACCAGCCCAAGATCGACACCCTCACCGGCGCCGTCGAGGGCGTGGAGGCCCTGGTCCGCTGGCCGCACCCCACCCGCGGGCTGCTGTTCCCCGACCAGTTCCTGCCGCTGGTGGAGAGCGCGGGCCTCATGGAGGCCATGACGCTCACCGTGCTGGAGCAGGCGCTGGACCAGGTGGCGCGGTGGTGGCGGGCGGGCCGCGTCGTCCCCGTCGCGGTCAACCTGTCGGCGTCCTCGCTCGTCGACCGCGACCTGCCCGACCGCATCGCCGCGATGCTCGCGAGCCGGGGCGTCCCGGCGCAGCTGCTCGTCATCGAGATCACCGAGGACTTCCTCATGGCCGACCGCCAGCGCGCCCAGCACATCCTCGCCGGCCTGCGGGCGGGCGGGGTGCGCATCGCGGTCGACGACTACGGCACGGGCTACTCCTCGCTGGCCTACCTGCGCGAGCTGCCCATCGACGACCTCAAGCTCGACAAGTCCTTCCTCGTCGGGATGACGGGTGACGACCGGGCGCTCGCCATCGTCCGCTCCACGATCATGCTGGCGCACTCCCTCGGGCTGCGCCTGGTCGCCGAGGGCGTCGAGGACGACGACACCTGCCGCGAGCTCGAGCAGGCCGGCTGCGACGTGCAGCAGGGCTGGCTGTACTCCAAGGCGCTGCCCGCGGGCGACGTCGAGCGGTGGATGGACGAGCGCCGCCAGGTGCTCGCGCTCACCGGCGCCCGGGGCGGTGCCGCGTGAGCGCCGAGCTCGAGGTGCGGGCCCTCGTGCCCGCGCAGGCCGCCCCGGTGCCCGCCGAGCTGCTCGCGGGACCCGCGACCCCGGCCGGCGCCCACCAGCTCGTGCACGGCCTCGACGCCGTCCGCGCGGTGCTCGCGGAGGTCGACGCGCTCGGCCGGGAGGTGGGCCTGCCCGCGACCGCGCGCGCCGCGTGGGTCGCCGCGTCGCTGGAGGAGGGCTCCAGCACGTTCCCGTGGGCCGTCCTGGTCCGCGGGGGCAGCGGCCGGCTCAGCGCCGCGGCCGTGCTCCTGGACGACCTCGACACCGGCGCCACCACGCTGGCCGGCACGGCCGGCGGCTACCGCGGCGGGCTGGCCGCGCGCGACGTCGCCGGCGCCCGCGCCCTCGGGCTCGCCCTGGCCGAGGGCGCCCGCACGCGCGGCCCCGCCAGCGCCTGGGAGCTCGGCCCCGTGCCCGACGACGCCGTGACCCGGGCCGTGGCGGCCGCCGCCGGCCTCGCGGTGTCCCCGGGCCTGCCCGTGCCCTCCGTGCGCCGCCCGGAGACGCCCGGCGCGCACGTCGTCAGCAGCAACCACCGCAAGACGCTGCGCAAGGCGCGCAACCGCATCGAGGCCGACGGGCTCACGGCCGTGATCCGGGTGACCCGGGCGGCCGCGGAGATCGAGGAGGCGCTGCCGGCGCTGGCCGCGGCCTACCGCGACCGCGACCACGCGCACGAGCTCCCCTGCGCCCTGGACACCCCGCGCGGGCTGCGGACCTGGCAGGCGCGCGTGCGCGCGCTGGCCGCCACCGGGGACCTGGAGCTCTCGGTGCTGGCGCTGGACGGCGAGCTCGCCGCCTACGTGCTGGGCCTGCGCGACGGCGACCGCCGCGGCGTGCTCGAGGGCCGCTTCCTCACGCGCTTCGCCCGCTACGCGCCCGGCCGGCTGCTCGAGGCCGACGTCCTCGAGCGGGCACTGGCCGACGCTTCCGTCCGGGAGCTGGACTGGATGACGGGCGTCGCCCCCGACACCCTCCTCGCGGCCACCCACCGCGAGGACGTCGTCGTGCTGCGCCGCGCGGGCTGAGCGGCCCGCCTCAGGCGGCGGACTCGAGCCCGGCGACGAAGGAGGCCCACAGCTCCGCGTAGCGCCCGCCCCGGGCCAGCAGGTCGGTGTGGGTGCCCTGCTCCACGATCCGGCCGTGGTCCAGCACGACGATGCGGTCCGCCCGCGACGCCGTGGTCAGCCGGTGCGCCACGACGAGGGTCGTGCGCCGGCTCGCCGCGGCGTCGGCCGCCGCCGCCAGCACCGCCTCCGCCGCCGGGTCCAGCGCCGCGGTGGCCTCGTCCAGGAGCAGGACGTCGGGGTCGACGAGCTCCGCGCGCGCCAGCGCGACGAGCTGGCGCTGCCCGGTGGACAGGTTGCGGCCGCGCTCGCCGACCACGAAGTCGTAGCCGCCGGGCAGCGAGCGGATCGCGGCGTCGGCCCCGACCGCCGCGGCCGCGGTCCGGACCTCCTCCTCGCTCGCCTCGGGGCGGGCGTAGGCGATGGCCTCGCGGACCGTCCCGTCGAAGAGGTAGGCCTCCTGCGGCACGACGCCGAGGCGGCGGCGGAACTGCTCGGTGTCCACGTCGCGCAGGTCGAGGCCGTCGACGAGGACCCGACCCGCGGTGGGGTCGTAGAAGCGGGCCGCGAGCTTCACGACCGTCGACTTCCCGGCCCCCGTCTCGCCCACCAGGGCCACCGTCTCCCCCGCCGCCACGACCAGGTCGAAGTCGACCAGCGCGGGTTCCGCGGACGCCGCGTAGCGGAACTCCAGCCGCTCGAAGCGCAGCTCACCGCGCAGCCGCCCCACGGGGACGGGGTGCGCGGGGGCGGGCGTGGAGGTGCTGGTGCGCAGCAGGTCCCGCAGCCGCCGCAGGCCCACCGCGGCCTGCTGGTAGCCGTCGAAGACCTGCGACAGCTGCTGCACGGGGGCGAAGAACAGGTCGACGTAGAGCAGGAAGGCGATGAGCACGCCGACGCTGACCGTGCCCGAGCGCACCAGCTGCGCGCCCGTCACGAGCACCAGCGCGGCCGTGGCCTCGTTGAGGAACTGCACGAACGGGAAGAACGTGGCGATGTAGCGCTGCGCCCGCAGCCGCGCGTCCCGGTAGGCCCCGCCCCTGGTGCGGAACGAGGCCGTGTCCTCGCCCGTGCGGACGAAGGCCTGCGTGACCCGCACGCCGGCGACGCTCTCCTGGAACTGCACGTTCACCGCGCTGATCCGCTCCCGCGCCTCGGTGTAGGCGGGCCGCGAGCGCCAGCGGAACAGCAGGGTCGCGACGACGAGCACGGGCAGCACCGCGACCACGACCACCGCGAGCTCCGGCTCCAGGACCACCATCGCGACGAAGACGCCGACGATGGACAGCAGGGACACCAGCGCCTGCGCCACCCCGGTCTGCAGGAACGTCGAGAGCGCGTCGACGTCGCTGGTCATGCGGGTCATGATCCGGCCGGCCTGCTCGCGCTCGTAGTAGTCCAGGCCGAGGCGCTGCAGCTGCGCGAAGGTCTTCAGCCGCAACGAGTACAGGACCCGCTCCCCCGTGCGGCCGGTCACCCGCCCCTGGGCGACGGTGACGACCCAGTCGGCCCCCACCACGACGGCCGCGACGCCGACCACCGTCAGCAGCGCGCGCAGGTCGCGCTGCCCGACCCCGGCGTCGAGGCCGTCGCGCACCAGCAGCGGCAGCGCGAGCTGGGCCACGGCGTCCGCGGCCACCAGCGACAGGCCCAGCAGCAGGGCGGCCAGGAAGGGCCGCAGCAGCGTGCGCAGGCCGAAGCGGGGCTCGGGCTGCTCCGCCGCGGAGACGTCGACGTCCGGCACGTCCGTGGCGGGCGGCAGGTCGGCGATGCGCTGCAGCAGCTCCGCGGACACGGGCAGCCCGGCGTCCACGGCCGCGGCGGCCGCGCTGCGTCCCGAGCGCGCCGGGGCCGCGGCCCCCGGCGCCGTGCCCGTGGACGGGGTGCCCGGGCGCGACTGGACCGGGACGACCGGCGTCGCCGCCGCGCGGGCGGACACGCGGTCGGGCGTCGCGGGCCGGGTGTCCTCGTCGGGGTCGAACAGCCGCCGGAACAGCACGCAGCGCTCCTGCAGCTCCGCCTCGGTGCCCTCGTCGACGACGCGGCCGCCGTCGAGCACGACGATGCGGTCGGCCAGGCGCAGCGTGGAGCGGCGGTGCGCGACGAGCAGCGTGGTGCGCCCCTCGACGACGCCCGCGAGCGCCGCGAGGATGCGCTGCTCGACGGTCGGGTCCACCGCCGAGGTCGCGTCGTCCAGGACGAGCACGCGCGGCTGGGCGAGCAGGGCCCGGGCGAGCCCGACGCGCTGGCGCTGACCGCCGGACAGGGTCAGGCCCTGCTCGCCGACGAGGGAGTCCCAGCCGTCGGAGAGGTCGGCCACGAAGCCGTCGGCCGCGGCCAGGCGCAGGGCCGCGGCCACCTCCTCGTCGCTCGCGCCCGGCACCGAGTACGCCACGTTGGCGCGCACCGAGTCGGAGAAGAGGAACGTCTCCTCGAACACGACCCCCAGCGCCCGCCGCAGCTGCGCCGGGTCCAGGTCGCGGACGTCGACGCCGCCCACGCTGACGCGCCCGGCGTCCACGTCGTAGAAGCGGGGCACGAGGTTGGTCACGGTGGACTTGCCCGAGCCCGCGGTCCCCACGAGGGCGACCGTCTCCCCCGCCCGCACGCGCAGGCTGACGCCGTCCAGCACCGGCCGGCCGGGGGCGAAGGAGAACGAGACGTCGTGCAGCTCGAGGTCCAGCGGGCCGGCCGGCAGCGACCGGCGGCCCGGGCCGGTGATCGCCGGGACGGTGTCGACGACCTGCAGGACGCGCTCGACCCCGGCGCGGGCCAGCTGACCGACCGTCAGCACGCCCGCGAGCTGGCGCACCGGGGACACGAGGGAGCCGAGGTAGGTGGAGAAGGCCAGGAACGTGCCGACGGTGATGCTGCCGCGCAGCGCCAGCCAGCCGCCCAGCAGCAGCACGCCCACCTGGCCGAGCGCGGGGACCGCCTGCAGCGCGGGGCCGTAGCGGGAGTTGTAGCGGACCACGCGCATGCGGTCGCCGAAGAGGTCGGCGACGACCCGCTCGAGGCGGTGCAGCTCCGCGCTCTCCTGGCCGAAGCCCTTGACGACGCGCACGCCGGTCACCGCGGCCTCGACGTGCGCGGCGACCTCCGCGGCCCGGGCCTGCGCCGCGGAGTTCGCGGGGAACAGGTCGCGGCGGCTGCGGTAGGCGATCCACCACAGCGCGGGCCCGACGGCGAGCGCCACCAGGGTCAGGACGGGCGAGAGCACCGCCATGACCACCAGGGAGACGACGAAGAGCACGGCGCTGCCGGACACGTTGGGCAGCCAGGCCAGCAGCCCCTGCACCACCTGCACGTCGCTGATGGAGCGGCTCACGACCTGCCCGGTGGACAGGCCGTCGAGCTGGCGGCCGTCCATGCGCTGCACCGCGGCGTGCACGTCGTTGCGCAGGTCGTACTGCACGTCCAGCGACAGCCGGCCCGCGGTGTAGCGCCGGACGAAGCCCAGCCCGAAGATCACCAGCCCCGCGGCGACGAGGAGCACCGCCCACGGCCACAGCGACCCGTCCGGGTCGGGGATGACGACGTCCACGACGTGGCGCACCGCGAGCGGCACCAGGGCCGCGATGCCGTAGGAGACGACGGCCGAGCCGAAGGCCAGGAACAGGTCGCGGCGGTGGCGCAGGCAGTAGGCCGACAGCCGCGTGAGCCAGCCGACCGCGGGCGCCGCCGCCCCGGGCGGACGCTCCCGCGCCCGGGGGTCGCCGGCGGGTCCTGCGGAGGTGGTGGGCACGGACGTCGACGGTAGTCCCGCCCTGCGACACCGGCTGCCCGAGGCCACGACCGTCGCCGCCGGCGGGAGGGGCCGCCGGGCGCCGGGCGACTGGGCGGGACGCCCACGCCGGGGGTCGCCGGGGTGCAGATCGCCTCCTGACGGCGGCGGCGGCGGTGCCTAGCGTGGCGCCATGGCCTACGAACTCACCGTCGAGGACCTCCGCGACCTCGCCACGGGCGCCGCCGTCCTCGGCACCGGCGGCGGGGGCGACCCCCTCGTCGGGCGCCTGCTCGTCCAGCAGGCGCTCGCGACCGGTCACCGCGTCCGCGTCCTGGAGGTCGACGAGCTCGACGACGACGCCGTCGTGGTCGCCTCGGCCATGATGGGCGCGCCGACCGTCGTGCTGGAGAAGCTGCCGCGCGGCGACGAGGGCGTGCGGGCCCTGCGCGGCCTGGAGGAGCAGCTGGGCCGGCGCGCCGACGCCGTGATCCCCATGGAGTGCGGCGGGCTGAACTCGATGGTCCCGCTGCTGGTGGCCGCGCTGACCGGCCTGCCGGTGGTCGACGGCGACGGGATGGGGCGGGCGTTCCCCGAGCTGCAGATGGAGACCTTCGGCGTCTACGGCGTCTCGGCCTCGCCGCTGGCGATGGCCGACGAGCACGGCCACCTCGCCGTCGTGGACACCGGCACGGACAACGCGGCGACGGAGTGGTTCGCGCGCGGGCTGACGATCCGGATGGGCGGCGCGTCCTACATCGCGGAGTACCCGATGTCCGGCGCCGACGTGAAGCGCACCGCGATCGCCGGGACCCTGCGGCTGGGGATGCTCATCGGCCGGACGCTGCGCGAGGCCGCCACCGGGCACGCCGACCCCTTCGACGCCCTCACGCGGGCCCTGCGGGCCACGCCGTACCAGCACGGGCGGGTCCTGTTCCGCGGCAAGGTCGCCGACGTCGAGCGGCGCATCACCGACGGGTTCACCGCGGGGCGCGCCGTGCTGGCCGACGTCGAGGGCGGCGCCGACATGGAGGTCGTCTTCCGCAACGAGAACGTCCTCGCGACCGTCGCGGGCGAGGTCGTGGCCATCGTCCCCGACCTCATCTGCCTGCTCGACTCCGAGACCGGGATGCCCGTGACCACCGACGCCGTGCGCTACGGCATGCGCGTCACCGCCTACGGCATCTCCACCCCCGCCATCATGCGCACGCCGGAGGCGCTGGCCGTCTTCGGGCCGCGCTGCTTCGGCCTCGACCACGACTGGGTGCCGCTGGAGCAGCTCGCGCCGGTCTGAGCCGCCCGAGGACCGCTGCCTCGCAGGCGGTCAGGGTGTGCGCGGCGGCAGGTGGTGCAGCTCGACGTCGCGCAGGGCGCCGTCCTCGGCCGTCGCCGTGAGGTAGGTGCACGTGGGCATCCGGCGGCGGTCGGTCGGCGAACCGGGGTTCAGCAGCCGCAGCCCGGACGGGGTCGTGGAGTCCCACGGGACGTGGCTGTGACCGAAGACGAGCACGTCGCAGCGCCCCGCGAACCGCTCGTCGCAGCGGCGCTCACGCCCCGCGGCCGCGCCCGTCTCGTGCACCACGGCGAAGCGCACCCCGCCCGCGGAGAACTCCGCGACCTCCTCGAGGTGCGCCCGCACGTCCGGACCGTCGTTGTTGCCCGCGACGCCGACGAGCCGCCGGGCGCGCTCGCCCAGGGCGCGCACGGTGGCCGCGTCCACCCAGTCCCCCGCGTGCACGACGACGTCGGCCGCGTCCACCGCCGCCCACACGGGCGCGGGCAGCTGCCTGGCCCGCCGCGGCAGGTGCGTGTCGGCGAGGAGCAGGAGCGACACCACGGGACGGCCCGCCTCAGCCGAGCTGGCGGACCCGGACGGTCTCGGGCAGCTCCCGCAGCCGGCGGCCCACCTCGTCGGAGGCGGCCGCGGCGATGTCGGTGACGACGTAGCCCAGGTCGCCGCGGGTGGCCAGCTGCTGGCCCTCGATGTTCACGCCGGCGTCGGCGAGCACCCGGTTGATGGCCGCCAGCACCCCGGGGACGTTGTGGTGCAGGTGCGCCAGCCGCACGGTGCCCGCGGCCTCGTCCGCCGCGAGCGGCGGCAGGTTCACGCTGAGGGTCGTGGCGCCGTGCAGGACGTAGTCGCGCAGCTTGGCCGCCACGAACCGGCCGATGTCCTCCTGCGCCTCCTCGGTGGAGCCCCCGACGTGGGGGGTGAGGATGACGTTCTCCAGGCCGCGCAGCTCCGACTCGAACGTCTGCCCGCGGCCCTTGGGCTCCTCGGCGAAGACGTCCACGGCCGCCCCCGCGAGGTGACCGGACTCGACGTGGCGGCGCAGGGCGCGGTCGTCGACGACGAACCCGCGGGAGAGGTTCAGGAACACCGACCCCGGGCGCATGCGCGCGAACTCGGCCTCGCCGAACAGGCCCGTGTTCCCCCGGCGGCCGTCGACGTGGATGGTGACGATGTCGGCGATGTCGAGGACCTCGTGCAGCGAGCCGCAGCGGCGCGCGTTGCCGAGGGCGAGCTTGTCGGCGGTGTCGTAGAAGAACACGCTCATGCCCAGCGCCTCGGCCACGACCGACAGCTGCGAGCCGACGTTGCCGTAGCCGATGATCCCGAGGCGGCGCCCGCGCACCTCGTGGGCGCCGACGGCGGACTTGTCCCAGACGCCGGCGTGCATGAGGCGGTCCTTGACGGTGAGCCGGCGCGTCAGCGCGATGATCTCCGCGAGGGCGAGCTCCACGACGCTGCGGGTGTTGCTGTAGGGCGCGTTGAACACGGCGACGCCCTGCACGGCGGCCGCGAAGAGGTCGATCTGGTTGGTGCCGATGCAGAAGGCGCCGATGGCCCGCAGGTCCGGGGCCTGCTCGAGCACCTTCGCGGTGACCTGCGTCGTGGACCGGATGCCGAGCAGCGACACGCCCCGCAGGCGCTCCACGAGCTCGAGCTCCTCGAGGGCGTCGGTGGCCGTCTCGACCTCCCAGCCGGCCTCGGTCAGCAGCGCGCGGGCGTCCGCGTGGATGTTCTCCAGCAGCAGCGCGCGGCGGGGCGCGGCGGGCGCGGCGGTGTCGGGGGCGGGCACGGGTTCCTCCAGCAGCGGACGACGTCGGGGCACCAGTCTCGCGCACGGCGCGGCGGACGCCGACGCCCGCGCGCCGGGGGCTCAGGCGGCGGGTTCCGCCACGGCCTCGGCGACGGCGCGCTCGCCCCCGACGAGCTCGAGGACCTCCCCCCCGCCCGCGCGCCCGAGCAGGCCCACCAGGACGTCGGCGACGTCCGCGCGCGGCACCGAGCCGCGGCCCACCGAGCGCGCGAGCTCGACGCGGCCCGTGGGCTCGTCGTCGGTCAGCGCGCCGGGGCGCAGGACGGTGACGTCCAGGCCGTCGCGCGCCAGGACGTCCTCCTCGGCCGCGAGCTTGGCGCGCAGGTAGGCGACGAAGACCTCGTCGACGCCGTCGGGGGTCGCGCCGCCGCGCACGGCGTCGACGCCCATGGACGAGACGAGGACGTAGCGGCGGACGCCGGTCCGCTCGGCGGCGTCGGCCAGCAGGACGGCGGCGGCCCGGTCGACGGTGTCCTTGCGGTCGGTGCCGCTGCCCGGACCGGCACCCGCGGCGAAGACCACCGCGTCGGCGCCCGCGAGGTCCCCCGCGACGTCGTCCGCCCCCGAGCGCTCCAGGTCGCGCACCACGGCCCGCACGCCGAGCGCGGACAGGTCCGCCACGTGGTCGGGGTTGCGGACGAGGCCGACGACCTCGTCACCGCGGGCCGTGAGCCGCGAGGCGAGGTGCTGGGCGATCTGGCCGTGGGCTCCGGCGATGACGATGCGCATGCCCGCACGCTACGAGCCCCGCCGGCCGGCGGCCCTGCCGGGCGGTGCCGTCGTCGGGTGCCGGCGTCGGGTGCCGGCGCTGGCTGCGGGCCCTGCGGATGCGCCATGCTCGCCCGGTGCCGGAAGCCGCTGCCCCGCCGACGACCACCCTCTCGGCCTCCCTGGACCTCTCCGCCGACGCGGCGACACCGGCGTCCCTGCTGCTGGCGGTCGCACGCCGCGACGGGGTCGACGTCCTCGCGGAGTCGCTCGAGGTGCGCGGCCCGGACGGGCCCGTCGACGTCGAGGAGCTCGACGCCGGCGACGGCACCCGGTTGCACCAGCTGCTGCTGCCCCGCGGCCGCAGCACGGTGCGCTACGCCGCGACCGTGCGCTCGGCGCCCGGTGCGGGGGCCCCGCTCAGCGACGCGCAGCGCTGGGAGTGCACCCGCCCCAGCCGCTACGCCCCCTCCGACCGGCTGGCCTCCTTCGCGGCGGCGGAGTTCGGCGGCGTCGCGCGCGCCGAGCTGCCCACGGCCGTCGCGAGCTGGGTCAACGAGCACATCGCCTACGTCAGCGGGTCCAGCTCGCCCACCGACACGGCCGTCGAGACGGTCCTGGCCCGCCAGGGCGTGTGCCGGGACTTCGCCCACCTGACCACGACGTTCCTGCGGGCCCTGGACGTCCCCGCGCGCCTGTGCGCGGTCTACGCCCCGGGGCTCGCGCCGATGGACTTCCACGCCGTCGTGGAGGCCGCGCCCGAGCGGGACTGGGAGGTCGTCGACGCCACGCGCCTCGCCCCGCGGCAGGGGCTCGTGCGCATCGCGACGGGTCGCGACGCCGCCGACACGGCCTTCCTCACCACGGCCGGGCCCGTGACCCTGACGTCGATGGACGTGCTCGCCGTCGTCGACGGGGACCTGCCCGTGGACGACCTGGCCCCCGGGGTGCCCCTGCCCTGAGGGGCGGCCGGACGCAGCGGTGCCCGGCCAGGCGGGGCCTGGCCGGGCACCGGTCGAGGGATCAGGCCCGCTCGAGGCGGGCCTTCTCCTCGTCGCTCAGGGAGAACTCCACCGCGGAGATCGAGTCGAGGATCGACTCGGGACGGCTGGAGCCCGGGATGGGGATGACCAGCGGGGACTTGGCGAGCTCCCAGGCCAGCGCCACGACCTGCGGGGAGACGCCCCGCTCGGAGGCGATGTCCGCGAACGCCGAGTGGTTCGAGCCGAGGTCGGCGGCCTTCGAGATGCCCCCCAGCGGGCTCCACGGCAGGAACGCGACGCCCAGCTCGTGGCAGCGCTCGAGCTCGACCTCGCTGGAGCGGTACGCCGGCGAGAACTGGTTCTGCACGCTGGCGAGACCGTCCGCGCCGAGGATCTCGCGGGCGATGTCGATCTGGGCGAGGTTGGCGTTGGAGATCCCGACCTGGACGACCTTGCCGGCGTCCTTGAGCTCCTTCAGCGCGCCCACGGAGTCGGCGTAGTCGACCGCGTCGTCCGGGCGGTGCAGCTGGTAGAGGCCGATGGCCTCCACGCCGAGCGCCTTCAGCGACGCCTCGCACGCCGACTTCAGGTGCGCCGGGGAGGAGTCGATCGTCCAGGACCCGTCGCCGGGGCGGAGGTGACCGCCCTTGGTGGCGACCAGGACGCTGGAGGCGTCGCCGGACCACGACGCGAGCGCCGAGGCGATGAGCCGCTCGTTGTGGCCGGTCTCGCCGGGGTCGCGGCAGTAGGCGTCCGCGGTGTCGATGAGCGTGACCCCCGCGTCCAGGGCGGCGTGGATGGTGCGCACGGCGCGGTCGGTGTCGGGACGCCCCTCGATGGACAGCGGCATGGCGCCGAGCCCGATCGCGGAGACGGTGGTGGTTCCGAGCTGTCGGGTGGGCAGCGGCACGGTGGTGCTCCTCACGGGCGGGGGACCCCGCTCTCGTCGTCGG
>Ga0160428_1001375_pt1 | contig 18711 bp, 16 predicted proteins | sample SolpanmetagenomM_FD_108198 | JGI IMG/M metagenome (GOLD analysis project Ga0160428, IMG submission 108198) | Solar panel surface microbial communities from Lawrence Berkeley National Laboratory, California, USA - M | ecosystem: Engineered > Built environment > Solar panel > Unclassified ... | reverse complement strand
GTGTTCACCGCGAGGTAGCGGCGCAGGCCGATCACCGAGGACAGCCAGCCGGTGAGCGGGATCACGATGATCTCGGCCATCAGGTAGGCGGTGGAGATCCAGCTCCCCTCCTCGGTGGAGGCGCCGAGCGCCCCCTGGATGTCGGCGAGCGAGGCGTTGGTGATCTGGATGTCGAGGATTGCCGTGAAGGCGCCGAGGATCGCGCCGAACACGGCGAGCCAGTCCCGGGCGCTCGCCTTCGCCTCGGGCGCCAGGGCCGTCGCGCTCATCGCGGCAGGGCCTCGCTCACCAGGGCCGGGCGCGACCTGCCCTGCCGAGGCTCGACCGGCTCGATCGGGTCCTGGGTATGCACCGTCGCCTCGACCGAGAGGCCCGGACGCAGCCGACCGAGTAGCGGATCCCGATCATCCAGGGCGATACGGACCGGCACGCGCTGCACGACCTTGGTGAAGTTGCCGGTGGCGTTCTCGGGGGGCAGCAGCGCGAACTGCGAGCCGGTGCCGGGTGAGAAGCTATCAACACGCCCCTCGAACTCGTGCGCGCCCAGAGCATCGACCGTGAAGGTGACGTGCTGCCCCTCGACCATTTGCCCGGTCTGGGTCTCCTTGAAGTTCGCTACGAGGTAGATGTCGCGGCCCATTGGCACCACGGTGAGCAGGCCCGTGCCCGCCGAGACGAACTGGCCGACCCGCAGCGAGCGGTCGCCGACCATGCCATCGGTGGGCGCCGTGATGGTTGTGTAGGTTAGGTTGAGCCGAGCCTGCTCCACTTTCGCCTGTGCGGCCTCCAGGCTCGCCCGGGCACTGCCCTCCAGCGCCTTCAGACTGTCGACCTGCTTTCTGGCTGCCTCGAGGGAGGCAACGGACTTGTCGTGCGCCGCTCGCTTCTGGCGCAGGTCGGAATCCGCTTGTTGCTGGCGCTGCGCCGTGCCGGAGCCAGTCTGTAGCAGGTTCTGGTAGCGGGTGTATTCCTTGCCGGCGAAATCGAGCGCCGCATCGGTATTCTCGACCTCGGCCCTCGCAGATTGGACCTGAGCCTGCTGCTGCAGGATGGCGGCGGCGGTGCCGAGAAGCTGGGCCCGGTTCTTCCCGACCTCGGCCTCGGCCTGCTTGAGCATGACCCGATACTCGCGGTCGTCGAGGCGGGCGATGACATCGCCCGCCTTCACCGGCTGGTTGTCGCCGACCAGCACCTCGGCGACGTGGCCGGCGATGCGTGGAGCGACCGTGACCTTGTCCGCCTGCAGGTAGGCGTCCTCGGTGGTCTCCAGGAAACGCCCCACCGTCCACCAGTGCCAACCGTAGCTGCCGCCGCCGCCGAGCACAGCGAGGAGGGCGACCGACAAGATGGTGCGACCCTTCCTGCGCCTGCGCGTAGGAAGCTGCAAGGAGGCTGCTGTCGACGCAGGCGGGGGCGCCACGTCCCAGGAAGCGGGTGCAGCGGCCGGTCGGGAGAGGTCGCTAGGTCGAGCGTCCATGTCCATAGCTAATTTCAAAACGATACGGTAGGGTATGGATACATGAGGGTCGCGGCCAAGGCAATGAGGCACAAGATGGAGGCGGTGGCGGAGCGGGACGCGGCGCCGAAGCGCGGCACCGGTGGGCGTCCGACGCGCGAGGAGGCCGCGCGGCGTGAGGCACGCATTGTCGAGGTCGCCACGCAACTGTTTATCGAGCGTGGTTTCGATGCGACTTCCATCGACGCGGTTGCCCAGGCCGCCGGCGTGAGCAAGCCGACGCTTTACGCCCGGTATGACGACAAGCGCGCGTTGTTCGAGGCGGTGCTGAAGGAGCGCATCCGGGGGTGGCTCGGATCGCTATCGACAGCGGCCGAGGTGCAGGCCTTGCAGGCGGAGCCCCGCGACGCCGGGACAGTGCTGGACGAGTTGAGCCGCACCTTGCTCGCCCGCGCGCAGGCACCAGGGGCATCCAGGTTGACGCGCTGCATCACCGCTCAAGCTCTGCAGTTCCCCGACTTAGCGACGCTTGCCTACGAGGAGGGTTGGCTGCGCGGTGTGCGCGCCGTAACGCGTCTTCTGGAAGTCCTGGACTCCCAAGGGCAGATAGTGATCGACGACGCGGAGGTCGCCGCCGACCTGTTCCTCAACCTTGTTCTCGGTCACAGTTCTCGCTTGGCTCTCTACGGTATCGAGGTTGACCCGGAGGCGCAGGAGCGCCGCCGCCGCGCCGCCATCGTGCTTTTCCTCGCCGGCGTCCGTCCAACCTCTCGTTGAGCAGGATGTCGTCGGTTTACGATGCGGCGGTCCGCAACGCCGTTCGGCATCAGCTCACTAAGGTGCTGACGGCCGCCCGTGCCGCGATCGAGGGGGCAGAGCAAGAACACCTCAACGCGGGCGGGTGAGCGGCGTTCGTCCGCAGCGCCTTCGCCGAACCGTCCCCCCGACACAAGTCTGCGACGCGCATCAGGTCTGATGAGCTATGCGAGGGATTGGGTGCCGACGGGGTATGAGGACGGCGTATCGGGGTGGCTGTCGAGCCTGCCAGAACCTCTCATCGAGAGCGATATGACTACGGAGGCACCCATCAACGTCGTCCGGCTTCGTCAGCCCGAGGACATCGAGGATGCCCTGACCGAGGTGCTGAGCGCCGGTGCAGGCCGCCTGCTCTCCAGGCTGTCGAGATGTAGGCCGAGGCCTTTTTGGGCGCGATGCAGGATTTGCGGCCGCCGCGGACGGACGGGCCCGGCTCGTGCAGCACGGCCATGGCCTGGCGGGGACGATCCAGACCGGCATCGGCGCGGTACCGGTGACACACGTTCGCATCCGGGACCGTGGTGCGACGGAGCCTGCAGACCGGATCCGGTTCACCTCGACGCTTCTGCCGAAGTGGGCGCGACGCACCCGCAGCCTGGATGCGCTGCTGCCGATCCTGTACCTACTACGCCGCGTGTCGACCGGCGACTTCCATGAAGCGCTGGCCGAGCTGCTGGGGTGGAATGCTCCGAACTTATTGTTAGCCGCCATCAGCCAACTGACGGCAGTCTGTGCGGACGAGTATGCGCGTCGGCAGGGGGCTGCAAGATTCGGTGTTGGAAACACGCGTGTCGCGCGGTGCGACACAAGGGCTCAAAGCTCGCGCTGACGTAGCCACTCAGGGAACTCACTGGCGACGATGCGCTCGCCGGTGAGGCCGTCACTCGCCTTCGAGGCTAGGAACACGATAGGGTCGGCCATCACCGCAGGGTTGAGCAGGCCGAATTGAGCCTTGATCGTCTCTTTGTGCTCTTCCGGGATCATACCGGTCTCGGTGGCTCCGCCCGGCAACAGCATGTTGACCTGAACGTTCGCCTCGCGAAGATCCTCGGCCATGATAAGCGAGAGGGAGTCAGTGCCTGCCCGGGACGGGCCGTAGGGCACGAAGCCCTTACGACGCATGGTGGCGTGGTTCATTGTGATATTGACGATCTTGCCCCTGCCCTGTTCGAGGAACAGCACCACGAACGCCTTAGTGACCAGGAAGTAGCCGGTCAGGTTGGTGTCGATGAGGTCACGAAAACCGGCGGCGGAGACCTTGTAGAACGGCTGTGGCTCGCTGAGAAAGTCGGGATTGACCGTGCGCATGCCGATACCGGCGTTGTTGACCAGTAGATCCAAACCGCCCCAGCGTCGCCGAACTTCCTCTACCGCGGCGGCAATGGACTGTTCATCACGAACATCCATCACCCGGGCATGCGCATCTAGCTGGCGCCGCACGAGACAAGCCACAGCAGTCTCGAGCTTTTCGGCCGAGCGAGCCGTGAGTATCACCGTTGCACCTGCCTCTGCCAAGGCTTCGGCCATGGCTAGACCGAGGCCGCTCGACGCGCCAGTAATCAGAGCGCGCTTTCCCTGCAATGGGTAGCCCATGACAGCATAACTCCTTCACGTCTCACCTGAGCAGCCAATCATGGCGCCGATTGAGTGGAGTGCCCTGTGGGGCGTGCTCACTCCGGTGTTCCGGCGCCGTACGCACCGCACGCTCACCGACCTTGGGGAGAAGGGTTGGAGCTCGCTTCGTCATGGGCTCCATCTCCATAAGATCTGGAACCTCCGGGAAGCCCGGTGCGGTTCCGTTATGGCGTAAGCGGATTGGCGTGCGTGATATCGGACGCCGGGATCGAGACTCGGGACAGGACCAGCGGGGGCGTCGGACCCGGCGGGAAGGTGGTCTCCCAGCCGCCGCCGAGCGCTTTGGACAGGGCCACGAAGTCGGTCGAGATCGCAGCTGTCGCCTGGGACAGATTGGTTTCCGCCTGGAGCACCGTCTGCGACGCCTGGAGGACGGTGGTGAAAATTTCGACGCCTTGGGTGTAGCGCGCCCGCGACAGGGCCAGCGCCTGGCGGGCATCGGCCACCTGCCTGGACAGGCGGGCCCGGCGGGCCTCGTCGCCGCGCAGGGAAGCCAGTGCGTTGACGACGTCGTGCCAGCCCTGGAGCACAGCCTTCTGGTAAGCGATGGCGGCCTCCTGCTGGCGGGCGCGCTGGAGCACCAGGTTCGACTTCAGCCGGCCGCCCTCGAACAACGGAATCGAGATCGACGGCCCGATGTTCATGTACTGCAGCGACGAGCCCCGGAAGAGCTTGCCCGGGTCGACCGAGTTCACGGTCGGGCTGCCGGTGAGCGTCACGCTCGGGAAGAACTGCGCCTCGGCGACCCCGATCTCGGCGACGGCGGCGTGCAGGTTGGCCTCCGCCCGGCGGATGTCGGGGCGGCGCAGGACTAGGCTGGACGGTACGCCGATCGGCACGCGCGGCGGCACCGGCGGGATCGCGCGGCCACCCACGAGTTCCTGGGACAGGGCGAGCGGCGGCTCGCCAAGCAAGAGGGAGATCGCGTTGATCTGCTGGATCTCCTGCTGCTGGAGTTGTGGCAACTGCGCCTTGATTGATTCCACCTGCTGGGCCGCGTTGGACGTATCGAGGCCGGTGACCAGTCCCTTCTGCTGACGGACCCGCACGACGTCGAGGATTTGCTCGTTGACCCGGATGTTGGCGAGATCGATCCGGATCAGCTCCTGGGTGCCGCGCAGCTGCACGTAGTCGCGCGCCAACTCGGCCTGACTGGAGACCAGCGCGTCGCGGCGTTGCTCCGCAGAGGCGTCCGCCTGGGCTTGGGCGGACTCGACCGAGCGGCGGACCTTGCCCCAGAGGTCGAGTTCCCACGACGCGTCGAAGCCGAGGGTGTAGCTCTCGAAGCCGTTGGTCAGCGGCGCGGTCAGGTTGCCGGCGGAAGCGCCGCCGCCGCCCAAGCCGCCGAGCGAATTGCCTAGCAGGCCAATCGTGCCGTTCTTGCTGAACTGTTGTCGGTAGGCGCTGCCCTGGCCATTGAGCGTCGGCAACCCGGCGGCGGCGGCGGTCCCGAGCTGGGCCCGGCTCTCGAACAGACGCGCGGTCGCGGTCTGCACGTCGAGGTTCTGCGACGCGATGCGGTTCTCCAGTTGGGACAGGACCGGATCCCGGAAGGCTCGCCACCACGCCACGTCAGGCTCGGCCTCGGTCGTGCGCGCCAGGAGCCGTCCCGCCTTGCGGACCGAAAGCCCGGTGTCGAGGTAGTCGCTCGACTCAGCCAGAGGCGTCGTCGGCGTGGCGAAGTCCGGCCCTACCGTGCAGCCGGAGAGGCCGAGGACGGAGGCCACCACCGCCGCATGGATGCGGTGTTCGGGGGATCGGCGGTGCATCATCTCAATGTCCTCCGCCGCCGCCCTGCGCGGTCTTGGCCGATATCAGGAAGCACAGCGGGACGACGAGGAACGCCAGGAGCGCGGCGTACTGGTAGACGTTGCTGTAGGCCAGAACCTGGGCCTGCTTGATGTAGGTCTGGTAGGTGTGCGCGACGGCTTGCTGATGCACCACGGCTGCGGCGCGCCCGAGGGAACGGAGCGTGTGCTCGCTCTCCTGGATCAGCGTGTTGTAGCCTTGGCGCAGCGGCGTCATGAACGCCGAGAGGTGGGCCTGGTCGGACTGAGTCCGCTCCGTGACCGCGGCCGTGGACAGCGAGATACCGACGGATCCGAACACGTTGCGGAACATCGAGAACAGGGCCGATCCGTCGCTGCGATACTTCTGCGGCAGCGTGAGGTAGGCCACGGTCGAGATCGGCACGAACAGGAAGGCGAGCGCCGCCGTCTGCAAGGTGCGCATCAGGACCAGGGTCCGAAAATCGATGTTGGGGGCGAGGCGGCTCGAATAGAACAGCGCGCAACCCATGAAGGCGAAGCCGAACATGATGATGTATCGGGTCTGGACGACCTTCATCGCCATGCCGACAATCGGGATCAGTACGATTACCGCGACGCCCCCCGGCGACAGGATGAACCCGGCGTCGAGTGCTGTGTAGCCGAGAACCTGCTGGGCGAATTGGGGGATCAGGACCGAGCCCGCATACAGCAGGGCACCGAGGGCGCCGATCAACAGGCAGCCGACGGCGAAGTTCCGATCCTTGAACACCCCGAGGTCGATGATCGGCTTCTTCGCGATCAGCAACCAACAGATAGCGCCGAAGATCCCGAGGAACCCGAGGACGGCCATGGTCCGGATGAACGGCGAGCCGAACCAGCCGTCGTCCTCGCCGCGGTCGATCATGATCTGCATGCAGCCGATGCCGAGGACGATCAGGCCGAGGCCGACGTAGTCGAGGCCGCGGGAGCGCTTCTCCTTCTCAGCCGGGGGATCCTGGACGAGGTAGGCGTTGGCGAACAGGGTGAAGATCCCGACCGGCACGTTGATGAAAAAGATCCAGCGCCAGGTGGTATGCTCGACGAGGTAGCCCCCGAGCGTCGGCCCGAGCACCGGGGCGACGACGGTTGCCACCGCCGTGACCCCGAAGGCCGCCCCGCGCTTGGCCGGCGGGAACGTGTCGAGGATGATGGATTGCTGGCTCGGCTGCAGGCCACCGCCGAAGAAGCCTTGCATTAGCCGGAACATGATGATCTGCCCGAGGCTCTGCGACAGCCCGCACAGGAACGACGAGACCGTGAACATGCCGATGCAGATCAGGAAGTAGCGCTTGCGCCCGATGGTGTCGGACAGCCAGCCGGCGATGGTCAGGACGATGCCGTTGGCGACGAGGTACGCCGTCAGCGTGTAGGTCGCCTCGTCGTTCGACGCCGCCAACGTGCCGGCGATGTAGGGCAGCGCCACGTTGACGATGGTGGTGTCGAGCACCTCCATGAACGCCGCCAGCGTCACCGCGATGGCGATGAGCCACGGGTTGTGGGCGGGTTTCCAGCCGTCCGATGCACCGCTCACTTGAGCATCACCGTCGGCACGACGCTGACGCCGAGCGGCAGGGGCTCGTCCTTCCTCAGGCCGGAATCGATCACGATCTTCACCGGCACGCGCTGGACGATCTTGATGAAGTTACCGGTGGCGTTCTCGGCCGGGAAGGCGGAGAACTTCGAGCCCGACCCGCGCTGGATCGACTCGACGTGCCCCTGCAGGTCGAGGTCGGGATAGGCGTCGATGGCGATCTTGACCCGCTGCCCGGGACGCATGCCGTCGAGTTCGGTCTCCTTGTAATTGGCCGTGACCCAAACGTCGGTGGTGACCAGGGACATCACCTGCTGACCTGCGGTGAGGTAGTCGCCGGCGTTGACGTTGCGCTTCGTCACCCAGCCGTCTTGGGACGCGCGCACCGTGCTCCATTCGATGTTCAGGTTGGCCTGGTCGACCTGCGCCTTGGCCTGCTCCGCCTGCCCCTTAAGCTGGTCGACCTGCTGCTCGGACTGGCCGATGTTCTGCTGGACCGGCATGGCCTGGACGAGGCGCGCCTGAGCCTGCTCGACCTGGGCCTTGGCCTGCTGGTAGCTCGACGCCGTGGTGTCGACCTCCTGCTGCGTGGTCGCCAGCTTCGGCAGGCTCTTCTGCCGGTCGTAGTTGGCCTGCTGCAGGGCGAGGTTGGCCTTGGCCGCGTCGAGGTTGGCCTGAGCGAGTTGGAGCGCGGCGGGGAAGTTCTTCCTGGCGATCTCGACACCGAGTTGCTGGTTGGCGATCTGTGCCTTGTTCGCGTCGAGCTGCCCCTGGGCCTGTTCGCGGCTGTAGAGGAACTGGCGCGGGTCGATGCGGAAGAGTGGATCACCTTTGTGCACGAACTGGTTGTCGGTGATGTCGAGGGCGATGACCTGTCCGGCGACCTGCGGCGCGACGTTGACGATGTTGCCGTCGGTGTAGGCGTCGTCGGTGCTGACCTTCCCGCGGGTAGATAGCCAATAGTACAAGCCGCCCCCGGCCAGCAGCAGCAGGACCACGGCGGCGATCCCGATCACCAGCGGTCGACGCTTTTTACGCTTGTTCGCGTCCTGGTCCTCGCCAGTATCCTGCTTGTTGGGGTCTGCCTCCGATGGCTCGTCCCGTTGGCTCCGCGGCCTGTCTTGGCGTTCATTCTCATCCCGCTCGCGCGGGGCGCGGCCATCATCCTCGCCACGGTCGTCCGAGGAGCTTCGATGCCCTCTGTCCTCGGCATGATCGTCGTACACGTTGTCCCAATCGCCTTCGGAGCGGCGCTGCCGATCGTGCGAGGCCGATCGCTCACTTCGGTTGCCGCCCCGCCGCCCGCCGGGAGCGGACGCACCGGACTGTGAGTCCCCTTGGCTGTCAGCTTCGGATCCGACATCGAGGTAATCGTGCCGGCCGCGAGAGCGGTCATAGGGGCGGGAACGGCTGTCCGCGTCGTCGGTCATGGATGGAAATTGTAATCCTATCGACGGCGTGGTCGGCTGGAACAGTAGGTCGCGCGGCCATCTTGCCTTATGAATGGCCAACATAACCGAACCCATTGGTTCGGATGTGCGCGGGTGAACGGATCGATGTCAAGAGCCGAGGTGCCCGACCAGAAGATGGCACGTGTGCCTATTCCGCGCGGTGCTCGACGGCGCAGAGAGATCGCCTGGGCCGCCGAGCAGGTATTCCTGCAGCATGGCTTCGCCGACACGACCATGCAGATGGTCGCCTTGGAAGCTGGTGCCTCCAAGGAGACGCTCTATCGACATTTTGGCAGCAAGGAAGACCTATTTCTGGAGGTCGTGAACAACAGGAACAACAAGGTTCGACAGATACTTGACGCTGAGCTTGAGAGCGATAGGCCCATTCCTATCATCTTGCGATCTGTTGGTATTTCATTGCTGGAATGCATGTGCAGCCCTACGGTGGCCGCCCTCGCTCGCATCATCGTGAACGAAACACCCCGGTATCCGGCACTCGGGGATGCCTTCTACGCGATGGCTCCTGGCCGCACGCTCCAGAAACTCACTCGCTACCTCACGGACGCCAAAGCCCGTGGGGAGTTCGTCGGCGATGCCCCAGAACTGGCTGCGGAGATCTACACCGGTAGTGTCATGGGAAAATTCATTACGCTTATGCTGTTCACTCCGCACACGTTCGCGATCGACCGAGAGCAGATCGAGGCGCATGTGGACGAGGTGGTACGGACGTTCTCAAGATCGTATATTGTGCAGCGTCAAAATCGATCATCGGGAAGAAATTTCTCCCATATTTGAACGATATACGTACTATGGTTCGCAGAAAATTCATATCGCCCAGCCAGTACACTTTGTTCGCGATGATAAACCTGAAACAGTACACGATCAGCGGGTTCTGCTCGCGCGGTTCGGGAGCCTGAGAAGCCGAAGCCGATCATGGCTTTCAATAATGACGCCTATCGAAGCCCAGCAACGCTGAGAGTGCCTGTGCGTGTATGGATGCAGGCGTCGGGACGATGTCGGATTTTTCGGTCGACGTGGGCCTTGAGATGTGAATCAAAGGAGGCGTGAAGACGCCTGCCGATCTCATCGACAAGGATGCCCTGATCGCTTCTCTGGTTGAGCGGATCGAGGGGCTCATGGCGCAGAACGCGGCCCTTGCGGCGCGTGTCGCTGAGTTAGAAGCCAAGCTCGGCCTCCCGCCCAAGACGCCGGACAACTCGAGCCTGCCGCCTTCGAAGGGGCAGAAGCCGTCGCTGCCCACGATCCCCGCGCGCAAGGCCAAGCCCCATCCCGGTGCCCATCGTCTGCTTCATCCCAATCCGACCCGCCATCACGACGTGCTGGCGCTGGCGTGCCAGGCTTGCGGGGCTGACGTGTCGGGGGCGGAGCAGAGCCCCTGCGAGACCTACGATCGCGTGGAGATCCCGAAGATCGAGCCGGACGTGACGCGCGTGTCGCTGCACGGCGGCACATGCCCGTGCTGCGCTAAGCGGTTCAAAGCGGAGGCGCCAGTGGGCCTGGAGCCGGGCTCGCCCTTCGGGGCCAACATCCGCGCCTTCGTGATTTATCTGCGCGCGGTCCAGGGCATCCCGCTGGCACGGTTGCGCGACGCGCTCCTCGACCTGTTCGGCCTGGCGATCAGCGAGGGGGCGCTCGTCAACATGCTGTCGGCGGGAGCCGCGCCGTTCAAGGCCGCGGTGTCGCTTATCAAGGAGCGGCTTCTTGCCGGCACCGCCATCGCATCCGACGAGACCGGCGTGCGCGTCGGCCGCGCCAACTGGTGGCTGTGGGTGTTCCACCACGGCGACAGCGCTGTCTTCGTCGCCGATGCCCATCGCTCAAAGGCCGTCGCCGAGGCCTTCCTCGGCGACCATCGGCCCGACTTCTGGACATCGGACCGCCTCAGTGCACAGGCGGGTTGGGCCATGAAGGAGCATCAGGTCTGCCTGGCGCACCTGATCCGGGACGTCCAGTACGCCATCGAGGCTGGGGACACGGTGCTCGGGCCTCGCCTGAAGGACCTGCTCGAACGGGCCTGCGCGATCGGACGACGGCGGGCCACTCTCAAGGATTCCACCCTGAAAGCCTACGAGGCCGACCTCGAGCGATGCCTCGACCGCATCATGGCGCTCGATCCCATCCACACGGCCGGGATCAAGCTCGGACGCATGATCCCCAAGGTCCGAGCCCAGCTCTTCGTCTTCGTCCAGAACCGCGATCTGGAAGCCACGAACAACGGGTCGGAGCGGGCCCTACGACCGTAATTACCCAGTGCGCCGGGAGACCGGCAAGGAACAGATGGTGGAAGTCCGTCACGATGAAGGTGTAGCGAACCGCATCGGCCCCGAGCCGTGCGTTGGCGTCCGTGAGGGCGTCGGCGAAGCGTCGGTAGGGGAGCGCATAGGCCAGCTATCGAGCCACGAAAGTTACATCTCCCGGGTGCCGACGGCGTTGGGTAGTCGGAAGGCAACACGGACAGGCGCGTCATCGCGAGTGCCTGTCCGACCCGGCGTGGTCGCAGACCCTGGCATGTGCGGACGTTCCTTGTTCGGGAACCGGGAGATCTCCCGATCGGCCGATGGCCGTCGAGGTGGATCGGTCCGTGGCGGGAAGGCGAGGAGCCAAAGCCGCCGATGAACGATCGGGAGAAGTCTGATCCCGGCATAGTAGCTGAGAAGCCGACGAACAAACCCGGGCGACCGGGGGCGGAGCCGGTGGAGCCAAGGCCGGGAACCGAGGGGAACGCGAACCGGCAAAGCACGCTCCGGACCCAGGGCCGGGCTGGCGTGACACAGGCGCTGGAACGCGTACGGCAAGCAGCAAAGCATGGGAGGACGGAACGGTTCACCGCGCTCCTGCACCACATCGACGTCGACCTGCTCCAGGCAGCGTTCCTGGCGCTCAAGCGCCGGGCCGCCGCGGGCGTGGATGGCGTGACGTGGGAGGACTACGAGGTGGGGATCGAGCTTCGGCTCGCAGATCTCCACGACCGGGTCCATGGGGGAGGCTACCGCCCGCAACCGTCCCGCCGGACGTATATACCGAAGGCGGACGGCCGGCAGAGGCCGCTGGCGATCGCCGCCTTGGAGGACAAGATCGTCCAGGGTGCGACCGCCATGGTGCTGAGCGCCATCTATGAGGAGGACTTCCTCGGGTTCTCCTACGGGTTCCGGCCCGGACGAGGACCGCACGATGCGCTCGACGCCCTGGCGGTGGCGATCGACAGACGCAAGGTGAACCACATCCTGGACGCCGACGTGGAGAACTTCTTCGGGGCGATCGACCAGAGATGGATGATCCGCTTCCTAGAGCACCGCATCGGTGACCGGCGCATCCTCCGCCTGATCCAGAGATGGATGAAGGCGGGGGTGCTGGAAGACGGGATCGTCACCGTCGACGACAGGGGGACGGGGCAAGGATCGGTGATCTCGCCGCTCCTAGGCAACGTCTACCTTCACTACGTCTTCGATCTCTGGGCCGAGCGCTGGCGACGGCGGGAGGCCCGGGGCGCGATGATCGTGGTGCGTTATGCCGACGACCAGATCGTCGGCTTCGAACGCGAGGACGACGCCCACCGCTTCCAGCAGGCGATGCAGGCGCGGTTGGAAGCGTTCGCCCTGAAGCTCAACCCGGACAAGACCCGACTGATCGAGTTCGGCCGCCATGCGGCTGCACGCCGATCCAGCCAGGGCCTGACCAAACCGGAGACCTTCGACTTCCTTGGGTTCACGCATATCTGCGGCCGGTCCCGTAAGGGACAGTTCCTCCTCAGGAGGATCACCCGGGCCGATCGGAGACGTGCCAAGCTCAAGGAGCTGAAGGTCGAGCTTCGGCGACGCATGCATCAGCCGATCCCGATCCAGGGAGCATGGCTGAAGCAGGTGGTCACCGGCCACTTCGCCTATTATGCGGTGCCGACCAACAGCCGGGCGCTCTCGGCGTTCCGGCATTGGGTGGGAGACCTCTGGCGACGCACGCTCCGGCGACGCAGCCAGAAGGATGCACTCACGTGGGACCGTATGGCGAGGCTGGTCGGCGACTGGCTCCCACCACCCCGCATCCGTCATCCCTGGCCCAACGTCCGCTTCGCCGTCAGACACCCGAGGTAGGAGCCGTATGCGGGAATCCCGCACGTACGGATCTGTCCGGGGGGCGCTCCGCAAGGAGCGTCCCTACCGGGAACGACCCTGCGCAGTCTACCGCAAGATCACCAACGGCTTCCGCCAGGAGTGGGGCGCTCATCTCTACACCGACATCAGGTCCGTCATCGAAACGGCCCGACGACGCTCTGTTCGCGCCATCGACGCCATTCGGCTCACGTTGCGTGGCCAGCCCATCTCCATACCCGCCTGAGCGTCATCTCAGACCCCTGAGCAATTACAAAATTTGGATCACATCCGGTAAGCCGAAGATCGTTGCTATCACAAAATATAAATTGAAAATCTTAAAGCCGTAGGCTATCTTTGTCGTGCCGAGGGTATAGATGTATCTTCTAGTGTGTTTGCAGCAATAAAAAATTTCTTGAACACGCTGAACATGTCGATAAGAAAGGCCACAGTAGTCTTTGAACATTTGACCTGCAGATTGCTTTGGCTGGCGCGGTGTTCAAGGCCGCCGCTGGAACTGTATGCAAGGCTGCCTTGATCATCGCAGGCGTCTCCCGTCCTCGGGTACCGCCGATAAATCAACGTTGTAGCCCTTCGCGGCTAGAGCTTCGAGCACGAGGTACTTGACCGTAACCCGACGGTTTAGCGCCTCCTGACGCAACGCCATCCACACTGTATCTGGCACCTCGAATTTGAGGGCGGTACCCTTAGTAGGGGTGACAGGAGCAAATGGGGCTTTGGGTTCTTGGGAGGTTGGGTTTATTGAAGTTGCCGTAGGTGTGGGTTCGGCTAGTGGTTGCCCTAGCCCCTCGACCCGTGCCTGGGGCGCGGACGAGGAGCGGGTGAAGCCTAAGTCGCTGGTAGCCACAGCGAGTTGCTGGGCATCCTCGGGTGAGATCCGAGGCCGCGGGCGTGGTGCGGGCTGGAAAGCGGGCTTCGTCATCGTGCTCAGGCCGCCTGCTGCTGGACTGCCAAGACTTCAAGAAGTTCACCCAGCGCACCGGCAACTTCTTGAAGGGCTTTGGGATCTCCGTCCGGGTGAGCGGGCGTAGCGCCAGTGAAGTGGATCGCCTGATAGGCCGCTCGTTGGATGACCTCAGTGCGCAGGACCGGAATACTGGCGGACTGAATCTCCTTCCGGGCGTGCTGCGCCACACGGCTCTGCAGAGGTGACATCTGCGTGAGAGCCACCCGAGCCGGGATCGGCCGCCGCAGCATCTTCTCTGCACGCTGCACCACCTCGTACGTGCGGAACACCTCCTGTAGGTCCATACCTGAGACCTTAGAAGGGATCAGCACGAGGTCGCTTTCGGCGATAGCGTATGTGACAGCTTGCGAGGCCGCGCCTTCGAGATCTACGAACACGAGACTGTAGCGCGAGGCGGCGTCGGAGATCCGGTCCAGGATCGTCTTCTCGGTCACATCCGCGATAATATCTACACGGCAGTCCTCGCCGGCCCGCTCGCGCCATGAAGCGACATGTCCGTTTGGGTCGGCATCGATAATAGCGACGCTACCGCCCTGCCGGGCGTAGGCATCCGCCAGACAAATCACGAGCGTCGTCTTACCGACCCCACCCTTGGTGCTGCAAACGCTGATCACAGCCATTGCCCCAGCTCCATGTTATACGATCTCCCCAGTGCCCAAGTGAACTGACGCCCAAATGATCAACAAACCATTAACCCGAGAGCCCTGATGGGCAAAAACCCCTTTGGTCTACTAGACTGGTGGGCGAAAGCCCATGCACCCTTGTACCCATTGAGGCAGGTGGGTGCATGGGTGACAGGCCTAAAGGGCATCTGGGCGAAAGCTCAAGTGGGCAGATGGCTTCGAGCCCGTCTGCCCCTTAGGACGCAAGGTACTGACGGACCAGTTCACGCGGCAGCGTTGACTTAGCAGTGCTGCCCAGACGACATGAGCAGTCCCGGCTACGCCCGAGCAGTCGAGTCGTGAGCCGGAGAAGGAGATGATCGCCGCGGAAACGAGACCCTAAAACGACTACGGGCTCCCCGTCGCCAAACGAGGAGCCCGCGAAATCGAGTGGTCTGTGAGGACCTGTTCCAACTCCTCACAAGCCACATGGCGCCCCCGGGTGTCAAGGCGGAACGCCAATTCCGCCGCCGATGAAGTCGTGCTTTGTGGAAAGGGGACCTACTGGGTGGGTCCCCTGGCTCTGCCGCGGCCCTGCGAAGGGCCAGGACGATGTTTGCTGAGGAGATCCGCCGACAGGCGGAGATTGCCCCCCAAGCCGCGCTGCCGGCCGTGACGGCTGCGCTTTGGCGTGCTTACGGGGAGGGAAAAGTCACAGAGATCGAAGCGGAAACTCTGTCGGGGCTGATCGCGGCGCGCACCATTTCCACGTCACGACGGCGCGAAAATCCGCCGACGGGGCAGGTTATGCACTCCCCCGTTCCAGGAGTTTCAACCAACGTCGGGAATGCAGGCATTGCTTCGGGGAACGTAGGATCACCTAGTAAGGCCATCGGCTCACGCCCGCGCACGGATGCCTCTCTAGAGCGCCGTCGCCGCTGGGCCGCCTCGGGGCGGCTCCCGCCGGGACTGGCGGCCCGGTTCACGCTGGCCGAGCAGGCGGTACTTGCCCTAGTGGCGGCCGAAACCGTGCGCCGGAAGGATTGCCGGTTGGCGGTCGGGCACATCGCGGCGATCGTCGGTGTCGCCGAGACCACAGTCCGCAACGCCATCCGCGAGGCCGTGAGGCTCGAGCTGGTGACGGTGGAGGAGCGGCGGATTACCGGCTTCCGCAACGATACTAACATCGTGCGGATCATCTCACCGGAGTGGCAGGCGTGGCTGCGGCTGGCGCGCAAATCATCGGCGGGACCCGGTGGCCTTGCGGATGTGCGTCGTGACCCGGCCAAGGGGGGAGGGTGCAAATCCGCGCAGCGCACGTCTACTCAAGTTCTAGATTCGGGAATTTCGGAGACAACGGCACCGTCGAAATGCTGCCGAAGGGCAGCGGGCGACCTCGACCGATCAGACCGCCCGGGAATCCGCGCGGGTCGTAGGACCAGCGCAGCCATGCGCTGACGGTCTGGCGCTGTACGATCTGGCGAACGCGATCCCAGCCTCATCGGATGGGCTGAAGCTCCACGGCCAGAATCTGGATGGGGCAGGGCGGCTCACACCAGTTGACGACGAAGCCCTGGGCGACCGGTCCGTGCTGTTCTACGGTCACGCTTCAAATTCGAGCGTTCGAACCGCACCATGCCGATCCGGCGCGAGCACCGCTTCTTCTACCCGATCGACTGGCCACAGCTCTCGATCGCGATCCGGTTCGGGCGCGCCCAGGGGGCTTGCGAGGGTTGCGGCCGGCCGCACGGGCGAACCGTCGTCCATCTCGGCGACGGTCGCTGGTGGGACGACGCGGCCACCGTCTGGCGCGACGGACGTGGCCGGCGGGTGCGGGTCGCGCCCGGGTCTGTCGACATCCTCGGGATTGCACGTCGGACCCGGGTGGTGCTGGCAGCAGCCCACCGCGATCACGACACGGCTAACAACGCCGGAGCCAATCTCGCCGCGTTCTGCCAGCGCTGCCACATGATCCACGATCGGCCCGAACACCGCCGCCGTCGCTGGGCGACCCTGTTTCGGCGCAAGGCGCTGGGTGACCTGTTCCGCGGGCCCTACGGTTGATCCTGGGCGACCGGGATCGTCGAGCCCAGGGTCCATGACCGGGCACAGGGCCGACCGATCGCGTTCACCGCTCGATACCCTGCCCGCGACCGAGTTCCGGATCGCGGCGGCTGAGACGGCGCGTGACCTGCGCGACCAAGCTGCGGACCGCCGGGGCCGGCGCACGGCTCAGCCGGCGTCCGTAGGCGTCGACCAAACGCCAGGCCGGCACGATCAAGCGCTCGACCCCGAGCCACGCCGCGGCCTCGCGGAGCGCTCGCGCCGCGCGCACCGCCCGACCGACGTCGATCCCCGGGGCGACGCGCTCGGGCAGCCTGAGCAGCCCATCGCGCACGAACGCGACCCGATCGGCGGCGTAGTCGATCACGTTGGCCTTCTCGTGGTAGCTCAGCGCTTCCCGAAACAGCCGCTCCAGGACCATCGTATCGGTGGCCGGCATCCGCGGATCCGCTTGGCGTTGACGGCACAGGGCGTCGAGCCGGTCGCGCTCGACCACCACCCGGGCCTCGTGCCGGTGCCGCGTCAGCCCGACGTAGATTTCGCGCGCGTCGGTGCCGGACCCAAGATACATCACCGCCGCGGAACATGTCCGACCCTGGGCCGCGTAAGTTGTTCCGGCATAGGCGTGTACGACCTTTGGATGGGCGGGCCGGCGGCCGAACCGCGGGACCCGCCGCAGTTCGTTCCATGCCACCTCGATGACCCTGTTGTCCTCCAGCGCCAGGCGCAGGTGGGCATTACCGTCCGGTTCCGCGACGATGGCCTCGACCCGGGCGCGGGAGCCGTTGCGGAGCTTGAGATGGGAGAGGCTCTCGCCGAACCGGAGCTGATCGCCGACGGCGAGCGCGAGCGGCACGACTCGGTCCTCGCGGTCGCGAGCCGGTGGGGTGATCAGGTCGGGGCCGAGCTGACCCTCGGCCCGCAGCACTGCCCGCGCCCGAGCGTTCAGCGCCGCCGCATCGGCGTTGCGCCGGGTGACGATGAGCACATCCCCGCCGTGGCGGACGCGCTGCTCGGTCCACGCTGCGATCACCCGCCCGCGCGCAGCCTCGATGCCCGGGACCAGCTCGACCCGATGCTCGGCCGCGTAGGCGCGCAGGCCCGCCTCGGCGTCACCGCGCGCCATCACCACCGAGGCGGCGCGCTGCCAGTCCACCGTCTGCCGGCGGACCTCCCCGAGCACCGCCGAGCGCCCGACCACCTCGGCCACCGCCCGCAGCGCGCTCGCACCCGCGACCGAGGCCAACTGCTTGCGATCGCCGATCAGCACCACCTTCGCTCCGGCGATCTGCGCGGCGCTCAACACCGCCTCCAGATCGCGGCTCCCGACCATGCCCGCCTCGTCGACCAGCACCAGGGTATCGCGGTCGAGTGCCGCAACGTCGGTGTGGCGCTCAGCCCCCGAGCGCGTCGCCCGGGCGCGGTCGTGGCGCCAGCGCGCGATCGCCTGCGCCGGGATCCCGGTGGAGCGGGCGAGTTCGTCGGCCGCGACCCAGGAGGGGGCCAGGCCGACCACCCGCATCCCAGATTTGTGCGCGGCGTCGACCAGGGTCGCGGCCGTGGTGGTCTTGCCGGTCCCGGCACCGGCTTGGAGCAGCCCCACCCCATCCGGGCCGGCGGCGTGGCGCACGGCCTCGGCTTGCTCCGGGCTGAGGCGGTCGTCCCGGGCCAGGGCCGTCGCCACCGCCTCGGGGGTGATCCAGGTTCGCTCCAGCGGGCGATCGGCGGCGCGCAGCATCGCTGCCTCGCTCGCGGCGATGCCTGGGCTGGTCCAGCAGGCACTCGCCCCCGGCACCATCTCGGCGGCGGCGAGCGGCAGCAGCGTGCCGTCCTGCTCCATGCGGGTGAGCTCCGCCTCGACCTCTCCGACCCCGAGGCCCTGTAAACCTGCGAACTCCAGGGCACGCTGAAGCAGATCCTTGCGCGTCAGGACGCTCTCGTGCCGGAACAGGGCCGAGGCGGCGCGCGCCACTGGACTGTCGCCGGGGATCTCGGGCGAGTCGAACGGGGGTTCGAGTTCCGCCGCGCGTGCGGCCGCGAGGGCGGGGTCGAGCTCGGGATGGTGCGCAGCGTCCCATGGATCGAGCGCGCAGGCGGCCAATTCCTCGCGCCAGCGGGTCTCCAACTCGGGGCCGGTCGGCAGCTCGTGCTTGCCCCGGCGGGTGGCGAGCGCGGCGACTTCGCGCTGGGCGGGCGTGGCCCCGGCGCCAGCGTAGTCGAGGATCTGCTCCGAGCGCTTGGAAAAGTTCGCTAG
>Ga0160428_1001374_pt1 | contig 18748 bp, 16 predicted proteins | sample SolpanmetagenomM_FD_108198 | JGI IMG/M metagenome (GOLD analysis project Ga0160428, IMG submission 108198) | Solar panel surface microbial communities from Lawrence Berkeley National Laboratory, California, USA - M | ecosystem: Engineered > Built environment > Solar panel > Unclassified ... | reverse complement strand
TCGGGACCCTTCAGTTAACAAGCAGGCCGTCATTCTTCAGTTTACCAAGTGTGGATCGCAATAGATCTTTTACGGCTTGGGTCGTAACGTCCGGCTAACCTGTTGGGCGCGGCTTGCTGCTTCAGTTGCAGCCTTGGATGTCGCCGATGGTCCTCCTTTCGGAAAGGCCGTCATCTTCTGTCGCATTGCGTCTCGATCCGCCTGCGTGGCGGGTTGAGACACGGGACGCGGCGCCAGTGCGATACCGTGTAGGCCCAGTGACCGCGAAGCTGTGCAAAATGGCCATCGGTCAGGGCTATCCAGAGGACATCAGCGTCGGCCGCTTCTCGACGCTTCGCTGACTTGGCCCCAGAAGCCGCTCTTCCGGCCATGCCTAGCACGCAGGCGACCGACAAAGGCATCATGCGTTTCGAAAGCGCCGAAGTCCTGGATACATGGCGCAAGCGACGCGCACTCGAGCAGGTGCCGGGCCGCATGCTTGTAGCGGGTCGACTTCGCGCCATTGAGCGTGTCCTCAATCATCGCTCGCCGGAGCAGGGTGGCCGCCAGTGGGTGCCTGCCCTCGATCAGCCGCGCCGCGGGATCGAGCAGGAAATATAGGTTCCCGTCGATCTCCGGCGCTCGCGCGAGCACGAGCTGTGCAGCGCCGGCTTGGTCCGGCCATTCTTGGAAGAAGTGCAGCGCGTGGGAGAAGCTCCGGAACCCGAGCGCGTGCCGCTTGGCCCGGTCCTCGGCCTCGACGTCCTCGAAGTCCGGCAGCCGCTTCAGGTGAGCGTGCAGCTGCGTGGTGGAAAGCCGATCCTCGAACGCCGCCCAGCGCAGCCGCTGCGCCTGCTCCGACTGGCCCGTTGCGTCGAGCGCCTCGGTGTAGGCTTCCTCCCACCCGCTGTCGCTGTTGCCGTAATTGTCCGCCGCGAATTGCAGGTCCTCGTCGTCCCTTGCACGGGCGGCGCGCTGCTGCTTCGGCCTCGACGCCTCCAGCGCGGCAAGCGCCTCGGCCGCCCGGCCAGCCGCGAGAAGGCGGCGGCCGATTTCGGCGCCCGCGTGCGGCCTGCTTCGCTCCGCTGCGGGCACCAGCGCGACAAAGGCATCGATGTCGCCCTGGCCGTCCGCGATGTCCTGCAAGGCCCGGCGTGCGGCATCCGCCCGCCAGTCCCGTCCGCCCGCCTTCCGATCCGCCAGCGCCTGCGCCAGCCGGCTTTTCAGGTGTGCCGTCCCTGCATCGCCGAGGGCCGGGAGCATGATCGGCACCAAGCGGTCGTAGATGCCATACTCGTTGGCCAGCAGCGCGGTGAACACCCGGTCCGCAAGGCCCAGCGGATCAGGCCTGGCCTTGGCCGCGATCGCGCCCAGATCCTCGCAGGCCAGGTGGAAGACGTCCCCCACCGAGCCGGAGCTGTCGTCCACGCGGTTGAGCACCGGTTCCGCGAGGTCCAGGAAGCGCCACATCAGGTCCAACGCCAAGTCGGGGCGACTGGGCGCGACCCGGTCCGCGATCATCGCCCGTTGCAGGTCGAGGTCGCGCACGAAGTCGCGCCGCTTCTGCCAATCCACGAAGGACCGGGCGGACCGCAGCGCCGTGAGGCGCTTGCCGATCTCGGCGGCGATGCTGTCGCCGCCCTGCTGAGCGGCGAGTTCCAGGCGCAGGCGCCGCTTGACCTCGGCATCGCCGTCCGCGAGATCGACCAGGATCGCGGCCAGGCGTTCCGCCCCGAGCGCCGCCAGGTTGTCCAGGCCTACCGTCTTCTTCGACGCTGCCATGCGGTGATCAGCGGCCCCAGAGGCCTTCGAACCGTCGGCCTGCCGTGCGGGTGTAATGAACGGTGTGTCTGGGGTCGCGGTGGCCGAGGTAATCCTGGATGAGGCGCAGGTCATGGCCCTTGTCGGCCAGCGCGAAGCCGCAGGAATGCCGCAGCGTGTGTGGGTGGCCGATCATCCTCGCCCGGCTAGTTGCGATGCCTGCGTATTCTTCGCGATGCTCCCGCCTTCGTCTGAGCCTGGCCGGAAGCGGCTGGGCGATGATGCTGGCAACTGCCGGCGACATGCGCCAGCGCCGGGCTTGAATGAGTTTGAAATCGTCTTCTGGCCCGTTACCGGCCGGCAGGATCGGTGCGGCCAGGGTGCTGCCGTCACAGACGAGGAAGGCCCGAACGTGACGGCTTGCCGCGACTGCATTTTCTGGCTGCAGCCAAATGGCGAACCGGTGAAACCGCATTACCGGGCGGGCCTTACCGCAGAGTGGTGGGCGGAAAGTGGGTATTGCGTCCACACGGCCCCGTCGCCTTCAACGGACGAAAGCCAGCGTGCGCGGTGGCGGGTCACTCACGCTGCGCAGGGATGCGGTAATGGCGAGATGGTCGACCCCGCATAGTAGGCACGGCATAGAACATGCACGCCAGCACATTAGGCGAGGCGAACCGAAAACATAGCTACCGCTGTAGTCGACACAAAGCAGACCCTCGCTATGCTTCCAACAGTGCGCCGGCTTTCCCGAAAAGGATGGATGGTGTTTTGGGAAAACTCGATTGTGCGGAGATCACATTTCCTTAATTTGCTTGTGTTAGAAGTGTGCCATGAAGCACCGTTCCAATTTCGGCGAAGCGGCTGGACGTACTAACCCTGCTTCACCATTGTCCAATGCTTTGAACGAAGCCGCGAGGCTCTGCTCGGTGCATCGGACCCAGCTTCTCGATACACCTCCTGACCCTCGCTTCGACACACCGATACGCCTGGCTGCGCGCCTCTTCGAGGTGCCGATCGCGCTCGTCTCGTTGATGGATAGCGAACGTCAATGGTTCAAAGCCGCGGTCGGCTTCCCGCAAGGGGGCGGCACCCGCCGATCCGATGCATTCTGCGCCTACACGATCCTCGACCCGACGCAGCCCCTCATCGTGGAGGATGCCTTGGAGGATGAGCGCTTCGCTGCCAATCCCCTGGTCACCGGCCCCGAAGGTATTCGCTTCTATGCGGGCGCGCCGGTCCTTGATGCGGAAGGGCAAGCGCTCGGCAGCCTGTGCATCCTCGACACTCGGCCGCGCCATCTTTCGCCCGAGCAGATCAAAACCCTAGTCGACCTTGCTTCCGGCGTGTCCACCATCCTGCAGATGGAACAGGCAGCCGCAGCCCAGCGAGAAAGCGAGGAACACCATCGCTGGGCGGTCGCGTTGAGCCCGCAAACTCAATGGGTGGCCGACGCGGCAGGGCATATCCTTGAGGTCGGGCCGCAACTGCTTCAGCAGCTCGGAGCAACCCTCGCGGAGGTCAGCGGGCACGGTTGGATGCGGGATGTGCCCTTGGAAGAGCACGGCTTTGTTGAGAAAGCTTGGCACCACTCACTTCAAACGGGAGAGCGCCTGGATCTAGAGTTCCACCTTTGCGTGGCCGACGGGTTGCAGCGCTGGGTTCGGAGCCGCGCCGCGCCGCGCCGCAATGAAGCCGGCGAGATCATTCGCTGGTATGGCACCATAGAGGATATCGACGACCGCAAGCAGGCCGAGATGGCCGTCGAGGAAGCGCGACAACGTCTCCAATGGGTGTTGGATAGCACCTCGGATTACGTGGCCTTCTTTGACCATCAATGGCGCGCAACCTATCTGAACTGCCATCTCCGTCGCATCGAGGGCTACTCCAAGCTGCCGGGCAGAGTTCTGTGGGAGGTGCTTCCGGATCTGGTCGGTACTGAGGTCGAAACGGGGCTCCGGCAGGCGCAGGAAAGCGGCTTGCCCGTAACCCTGGAACGATATAGCCCGCGCCTAGGGGGATGGGTGGATGTCCACGCCTACCCGACCACGCGGGGTGTCTCGCTATTCATGCGCGACATATCCGAGCAACACCGGCTCAATGAACGGCTGTTGCATCAGGCGCAGCATGACCCTTTGACTGGCCTACCCAACCGCACCTTCCTGCAGGACACACTGCACAAGCGGCTGGAGGCACACGTAGCAGGCGAGGCAGGAACCGTGCTGCTGCGGCTCCGGCTGAACAACTTCCGTGCCGCCACGGACACATTCGGCCCGGCGCTGGGTGAGACCTTGATGCGGTGCGTTGCCGAACGCCTGACCCACTTTGTGGCGCGGGGCTGCTTCGTGGCATGCCTTGATGGGCCGGAGTTCGCGGTTATGCCATCCCGCAGTCCGGAGGCCCGAACGCCGGAACTGCTCGCCGACCAATTGCTCGACGTGCTAGAGCGCCCTTACCTACTCAGTGGCAGCACGGTCCGCCTCCGGTTGAGCATCGGCATTGCCAGTACCCCGGAGGACGCGCAAAGTGCCGACAAACTCCTGCAAGCGGCAGAGATCGCCATGTCGCGGGCCCGGCGCGATAGCGGGCAAGGATACCAACACTTCAGCGCCGACCTGCTGAAGGGGCTGGAAGACCGGCACCAGCTTCTCCTCGACTTGCGCGAAGCCTTGGCAGGCGGCCAGCTCAGCTTGGCCTACCAGCCACTCATCGATCTCCCACAGAATAGGATCGGCGGCTTCGAGGCACTCATGCGCTGGACCCACCCGGAACGCGGGATCGTGTCCCCGGCCGAGTTCATCCCGGTGGCTGAGCAGAGTGGCCTTATGGTGGAACTCGGTGCCTTCGCCCTGCGCCAGGCGTGCGAGGACGCAAAGCGCTGGCACCAGCCCATGTGCGTGGCAGTAAATCTGTCGCCCATCCAGTTCCGCGACCCAGACCTGGTCGCAACCATTGCTCGCACCTTGAAGGAAACTGACATCCCGCCATCCCGCCTCAAGCTGGAGATCACGGAAACGGTGCTGCTGGACGACAGCGAGGCGAACCTCCAGACCCTCCATAAGCTCAGGGTGCTCGGGGTGTTGATTGTTCTCGACGATTTCGGAACGGGCTACTCGTCACTTGGTTACTTGCAGAGATTTCCATTCCACAAGCTGAAGATCGACCAGAGCTTCGTCCGATCCCTGATACAACGGCCGGATTGCCAAGCCATCGTGCGCTCCATTCTCGATCTCGCGCGCGCCTTGGAGATAGGCACGACGGCGGAAGGTGTTGAAACGCCGGAGCAGTTGCAGTGGCTGTCCCGAGAAGGGTGTGGTCAGGTCCAGGGCTACCTGCTCGGGCGCCCAATGCCGGCCGGACAGGTTGATAAGTTCGTCCATGAGTTCGTTTGTCAAAGCATTGAGGAACTCAAGCACTGCTAACGAGAGCCTCGCCTTCGGGGAGCCCCCGAGTTTTGGTTAGCAATATGTTATCTTGCACCGCCCTTAGAAGCTTTGACTGAGGGCTTGGACGTGTAAGATTCCCTCTTTCTTACGTAACCCAACTAGGGAACGACTGATCAGAATCGTTCGGCTCGGCTTCTCGCCAAGGAACGTATAGCGGAAATGCCGACACTTATGGGGTAGCGCGGCAGGTGCAGGCGTCGCTTTCCCGAAATCTGTTCCCGAACCGCCTTTCCCGAAATTGCTTGATCGAAATGGAGAAACGGGAAACTGCTCAGGCGCGGTTAACCCCTTCGCCCGCCTCTGAGCTATGACCGCTTTCCACACATCTCGGCGGTAGCCCTATGGCGTGACGCCGCATAAAGGGTGGACGTAATTAAAGCCGTGGGCGTGCGGCCTTAGGAAGTTGCGCAGCCCTGGCCGCATCTGCGGCGCTTTGATTTGCCGATGCAGCCTTCCCGCCTGGAAATGCCGTTGACCGTTTCCATGCCGCGTCCCGGTCGGCTTGCGTCGTAACCTTTGCCGCTGGCTGGGCAGGTAGGGCAATTCCAGCCAGGCGCAATTCCTTCTCGATCTGCGCTCGCACGCTCGCCTTGCCATGCTGGGCTGCATAGTCGTTCCAGTCCGTTCCTTTGTCGACCGGCGCGAAAGATGGAGTTAGCGCGATGCCGGCGACGGCCTGCGCTGCAGCTGTAGCCTTCTCCAACCCGACGTTGGGCAACGGGGTATCCCGGCGCGGCAGGTGGTGGTCGTTGTCGCCGGCTATGATGATCGGCCGGGCGGGATCGCGTTCGCGGAAGGCACGGGCAGGCGCCTGACCTGGCGCATGATGGCCGGGTGGTTGCGTGGGCGAAGATCGCGGACCCGCAGGGCGGCGTTCGCCTTGTCGGCGAGCTGGTCGGCGATAGCTTGGAAGCGGTGCGCGCGATGCCGCCGCCTGGTTTGGAGCGGTTGGAGCGTACGCCGTTAATGCCTGAAGGCGTGGTCGAGGCTTGGGACGAACCCTAGCGACATCACCGTACAGCCTACGCGCGCGAGGCTGAACGCCGTTTGTTAACGAGAAAAAACGACATTTTCAGTGAGGCGGAAAGCCGTTTTCTAACGATGGAAAACCTTGGCCGCACCATCTGTCCGGTTCGGCCGTCGCGATCATTGCAAGCAGATACGCGCGTCATGCGCGCGAGCCAACTGCTCTGAGAACAGTTGGTTGATTTCTTTGTCTTATCTGGCCCGATCAGTCGGTCACAAGGTCTTCAATCCGTACGCGGAGCGCCTTGGCGACCTTCGCGAGCACGCTGACCGTGCCGACCCGTTTGCCAGTCTCGATCTGTGCGAGGAACGCCTGTGACACGTCAGCCTGTGTCGCCAGCGTGGTTTGCGTCATGCCGCGATGCTTCCGCCAAAACGCTAGGGGTGTGCCGGCCTCAAGGTAGGCATCAAGTTCGGCCTCACTGAGCGTTTCCATCGCGCCGGTAGCAACGTCGCGCATGGCAACCGCATGGTCGCGTGCGTCGATGATGTCCTGATACTCGGTTCGGCTCAGAGTGATGGTGTCCATGGTCGGTTCCTCTATTCGTATGCTTCGCCACGCGGGGCGATCTTAGTGACGATGATCTCAGTCTCGCCGTTCTCAAAAATCACCCGGAAATCGCCGACCCGCATCCGCCAGGCAGTAGAGCCGACGAGCTGAGTGACGTTGTTCGAGTGCGCGCCCGTTACGGCATATTCGTTGATGGCTTTGCGAATCCGAGCAGCCATGTTGCCGTGACGCTTTAGATCCTTTGCTGCATCGGCGGTGTAGCGAACGGTTTTCATAAGCACTGTATAGCATAGTGCTATAAGACCATATATAACATTATGCTATTATTTAGGTAATTGGAACTCGGCCCTTCCATCCCAAGGCCAAGAAATCCACCCTGGCCCGATGGCCTCAAACACATCGCAACGCAAAGCACAGACGATCATCCTGGCGTCCAACGTCGCTGAGTATCGGGAATGGTGGCTGACGGTCGACTGTGGCTCGTGCGGGCCTCGCGATGTCCCTCTGGCTACGCTCCTGCCTGATCAAACAATCAGCGAAGTGTTGCGCCGGCTCCGCTGTAGATCGTGCCGGGGTGTGGCGACCAGTGCGGTGATATACAATGGGCTGACGGACTGGCGAGGGCGCACAATCCGCGTGTGGGGGCAGGGAAGCCATGGGTGAGCTGCAAGGTGTTGGCAGTGACAACACCTTTACAGGCTGAGTTTTCTAACTCGGGAAAACTGGCGGCAGCTGCGCTGTAACTTGTGAGGCGTCCTAATTTCGGACACTTGCCGGCTGTCCGCGCCGAACCGCTGGCGTCCTGCACGCCGTTGTTCGTCGGCGGCCAGGCCCCTGCCCTGTCAACACCCGCTTGGCTGAGCGCACCGCCCCGCTCTGCTACCGCGCCTATGCCGTCCTAGCCTCGGGCGTCACCCGCGGCGCGCTACGGTTGGCCGAGCATCCCACGGCAGCCGGCCTGGCCGCGGCGTGCCAAACGCAACAGGTCAATCTATTCCATCCCGAAAACGGCCTGCCGCCGGCGGACCGGGCCGAACTTGCCGACTACCTCCGAAGCGGGCTCGATCGCAGCAACATGACATCGAGCAGCGACATGCCGGATCCCTTGGCACAGCAGCAGAGCTTCTCCCTGGCCAACATCGTGCCGCAGACGGCGAAGCTGAACCGCAGCGTGTGGGAACGCATCGAGAATGCCGTGCGAACCCTGGTCAAGCGTCAGGGCGAGGCATACGTCGTGACCGGCCCGGCGTTCCAGGGCGCCAACCTGCAGCAGATCGGCGGACGCGTGCTGGTACCGAGCTTGACCTGGAAAGCGATCTACGTCCCGGCCACCGGCAACGCGGGTACCTGGTCGTGCACCAACACGGTGGTGCCGGCGTGCACCGTTCTATCGGTCGCGGCTCTCGCAGCGCAGACGACGGTGTTCCTGGCGGCGCACCCAGTTCTGCTTCATCATCAGCGAAAGCGAACCGGAGGAAACATAATGCGCCGAATGACCCTGTCGCTGGGATTGCTCGCCCTCGCCTCGCCGGCATTGGCCCAGGTCTCCCGTTTCGACGTCATTGAGGACGTGCCCGCCTTTGCCGGGCGCAGCTTCGGCAACGCCGGCACGTATCGCCGGATCACCGCCCGGGCCACGATCGCGCTCGATCCGGCCGATCCGCACAACGCCGTCATCGCGGATCTTCTGCTGGCTCCGCGCACGCCTGACGGCAAGGTCGAGGCCACCGCCGACGTGGTCATCCTTACCCCGGCCGACCCAGCTTTCGCCAGCGGCACCATGCTGCTCGACGTACCGAACCGCGGCCGCAAGCTGGCGCCCGAACTGTTCGATGATTCGCCCCAGCCCGGCGCGACCCGGGCCGACCAGGCGAGCGATGCCGGCAACGGCTTCCTGTACGGCCGCGGCACCACCTTGGTTTGGGTGGGGTGGCAAGGCGACATCCCTTCCGCATCCGGGCAGTTGGCAATGCAGGCGCCGGTGCTGGCGGGCGTGACCGGACGGGTTCGCGAGGAGTTCGTGTTCGACAACACCACCAGCCCAATGACGGTCACGCCAGAGTGGAAACTGGCCACCACGCCGGACCTTGCCGTCTCGGTGCGTCCAGCGTGGGCCGACCCGCGCCAAACCCCGGCTGGGCTATCGGTCCGGGCAGTTGACGACCAGCGTGTCGAGATCACCCGTCCCGATACGGGCTTCGACGCCGGCGCACTCTATGAGCTCACCTACACCGGCCGTGACCCGGCCGTGCTCGGCATGGGTTATGCCATGACCCGCGACGTCGCCACCTTTCTGCGGCGCGAAACCGGCACGGCCAATCCTCTGGCTGCGCATGGCAAGTCGCTGGTGGATCGGGCGATCCTGTTCGGCGTCTCGCAATCCGGGCGGTTCGTGCGCGACTACCTGTATTTCGGTTTCAATCAGGACACCGCCGGCCGGATCGTCTTCGACGGCATGATGCCGCATGTCGGCGGCGCCCGGCGCATGGCGACCAACGTCCGGTTCGGCCAGCCCGGACGTAATGCCCGCCACCCACAGGATCCAGCCTGGCAGGCAGACGAGTTCCCGTTTACCTACGGGGTGCTCGACGACCAGCTCTCCGGCCGCCGCGACGGGCTGCTGCTGCGCTGTCAGCTCTCCAATAGCTGCCCGTTGGTGATGCAGACCGATAGCGAGCACGAATGGTGGGCCTCGCGGGCGTCGCTGCTGGTGACGGACACGCACGGTACGCCGATCGACCTGCCCGCCAATGTGCGGGCGTATATGCTGACCGGGACCACGCATTTCGAGACCCCGGGCGGCACATCGCGCCGGATCGCCGCGGCGGCGGCGCCAACCAATCCGCTCCATAATGGCCCGACCATGCGGGCGTTGTTCGTCGACATGGAGCAATGGATCCGCGAAGGCCGGCTGCCGCCGTCGACGCGGGTGCCGATGCGCTCGCAAGGCACCCTGGTAACTGCATCGGAGGCCTTGCCGCAGTCGATTCCTGGCCTGCCCTACTCCGGGATCTACACCCCAGCCGCCTTCTCCGACCAGTCGGTGCCGCCGCCCCGAGAGATCGGGCGCTACCCGGTGTTCGTGCCGCGGCTGGACACGGACGGGATCGCCATCGCCGGCATCCACCAGCTCTCCGTACTTGTGCCACGCGCTACCTATACCGGGTGGAACCCGCGCGCGCCGGGCTTTGGCTCCACCGCGCTCTTTCCGCTGCAGGGGACGATGCTGTCGTTCGCCAGGACCGAGGCGGAGCGGCGCTCGAACGGCGATCCGCGTCAGTCGATTGCCGAACGCTATGGCGACGATGCGGACTACCAACGCGCGCTTAACGAGGGAGCGGCAAGGCTGATGGCCGAGCGGCTGCTGTTGAAACAGGACGCGCCTGCCGAGCACTGACGAAGCAGTCGTGTCTCAGCGCTGCCGTCCGCGTTCGGGACGATAGCAGCCCGAGTAGGCCATCACGCCGACATGAACAACTACAGGGAGATCAGGATGAGGATATCCGTTCCAGCGACCATTGCCGCTTTGCTGGTGAGCGCTGTTGGTCACGCGCAATCGGCCCGGTCTCCGGTGAACCCCGGCACGCCGGAGCCGGACTGCACGATGCACGTCAACTACGACCGCAATGCCGACCTGCCGGGCTACCGCCTGGGCGCATCCTGCATCCCGTTCACCCGGACCTATCAGTTGATGCCGGCCGGCCAGGGACGCGAGTTCTACGTCGCCGGGTTCAGCGACGCCGCGATCCGGAAGCGATGGGAAGCGTGCCGGCAGGACACCGCTTGCCATACCGCAGCTCTGGCAGGCGCCAAGCCGTTCATCGCCTACGAGCCGCGGCTGACGGGCACAGTGGACTCGTTCGGCAAGATCGATCCGGAGAGCGACGTCGATCTGAAGGCAATCCGACGTCCGGGCTATTTTGGTGCTCCCCGTTACGCCGAACTGGTCACGCAGGCGGAGGTGAGGACCTACACCGTCGAATTCACCGTGCCACGGGACAGCTACGAACGCCGTTATCTTGGTAAGACCGGCACCATCAAGCTGCGAGGCTGGTATCTCGAGGGTGCCGGCATCGCCGAAGGCGACGGCCCCAGGCGCCGTGCGCTGGTGATCCTGAACAATGGCGGCGGTAGTGAGCTGACCGCGATCGACGACCCGAGATCGCCGGGGGTCGAGCGCGCCGCATCGGGACAGTATGTCCTGAACAAGCAACCAGACGCTTTGTCCGAACAGTATGGCATGCGCCATTGGCGCGGGTTCGTGGGCATTCTCAACGAAGCCGGGTTCGACGTGCTCATCACCGACCGCCGCGGCAACGGCATCTCCGGCGGCGTGGCGGGCTTCAACACCGCCGAGCAGGCCAACGACATGGTGCGCGAACTCGACCAGATGCAAAGTGGCGACGGCTTGCGCATGCTGACACCAACCGGCGAGCTGCTGACGGGTCCGGCTGCGGCGGGCAAGCTGATGGCGGGCATGGCGGCCACCGAGATCCCGGTGGTGTTGGCCGGCTACTCGCGGGGATCCTACGCCGTATCCTGGGCCATGCAGAAGAACTTCGTGCGCGACTGCGACCTAGATGTGCCAGACGGCGGATGCAAGGCAGCCTGGGGACGTTCGAACATCAAAGGTGCCATCCTGTATGGGCCGAACTCGGGCGGGCTCGGCTACCGTCCAGCTGGCCATGACATGATCGAGGCGGCGCTGCGGACCGAATACAACACCACGTACTACCCTGATTCCGACGTGTTCTCGAACATCGACAAATGGCCCGGCTTGCTGATCGTCAAGGGTACTTGGGATTACGTGGAGAGCATGGAAGGTTCATTGGAGGCCTTTCGTCATGCCCGGGAGCCGAAGGAAATCTACCTGTTCCGTGGCCCGCATCCACTGGCCACCCAGAACCCCGAGAACATGCGGTTGGCCGGGGCGCGCATGGTGGCTTTTGCGCGGGCTGCCGTGCTCGGAAAGCCCAGAGTCGAAGGCGCCCGCGTACCTGCCGATCTACGGGACTTGGTGACCGCCAGCCCCGATCACTGGGAACGCACCACCGCGCCGTCTCAGCCCTGAGGAAGGAGCATGAGATTAGTCGAGGAGAATGATTGCACGTTTCCATCGTACAGGTCCCTCCCCTCCATGATCCGACTTTGACAGTCTTCCCAAGTCGGGCGATCCGGACCTGATGTAGAACCACTGGTTTGCGACATGAGCAAGGGCGCACGCGGGATGCTTCGCCAACGCCTGATGTTCCTGAGGCGATGACCACACTCGAGCAACTCCGCGTCGAAGCGCGACGTGCAACGCTGTTCGCGCCCACTACACTGGCTGAGGCAGTCCGCCGACTCGGTTTCGTGCAGGCTGATCCGCTCCGGGTTCCAGAGCGGGCACAGGACTTGATCCTGCGGCACCGCGTCAGCCGCTATCACGCTGGCGATCTCGAGCGGCTTTCCCCGCTTGGAGCTTGAGGAGGATTCCTCCATGCCCATGGCTTCATACCGGGCGAAACCTGGGGATTGCTGCATCCGCGGTCTGATCCGTCGCACCACGGACTGCTACGTGTGGCGGGGCGACCGAAAGGGATCCGCGTCTATACGGCGGCGTCGCCGGTGCCTACCACGCCTGAGCCGGCCGAGAGGGCGCGGCGGTTGATCCTGCTCGTCGCGCCGAGCCTGGCCCCGGTCTCGGTCCCGAGCCTACGCGGAGCGCTGGCTTTGATGGCGCGGCACAACCCCGATCTCGGGTTGCTGGCGCCGGCGATGCACGCGCTGGTGCTATAAGGCGAACTCGAGCACGCGGAGGTCGACGGGGAGCGATATCTTTGGCCGACACCGCAGGCCGGTGCGAGCCACGGCGAGGCGCAGCGCGACGTGCGACTGTTGGCGCCGTTCGACCCACTTGTGTGGGATCGAAGGCGGTTCAAGCATCTGTGGGGATGGTCGTACCGGTTCGAGGCGTATACGCCGCCAGCCCGGCGCAAGCTCGGCTACTACGCGCTCCCGCTGCTGTGGGGCGATACGGTCATCGGTTGGGCCAACGTCTCGACGGTTTCAGGGCTCAGCGCCGAGTTCGGCTTTGCCGGACCGCGGCCGCAAGGTCGACCGTTCGATCGGGCGCTGGAGGCTGAGATGGCGAGATTACAGCGCTTTCTGGATCCTGTCTTTTAGGCGGGATCGCGAGTTGCTCATGGCAGATGTAGCCGCGACCAACGCCACGTTCTGATTTCGCAAGACGGACATTGGTGACGCCTTAGATATGTTGAGTGACTTGAGGTGTTCATCGTCAACAGTGCGAAGTGCATATAGAAGTCGCTGTGACCGACATCCAAAGTCTGTAAGATTACAAGGTTTAGCAATTGCCGATCATATGACCGTATCGTCATATGACAATACGGCATATTGACGCGATGGCCACTTTGCGATATGGCCGAGATGCAACATGGCAAGAGGGCCGCATGGTCGTCGTTAGCATCCTTGCTCGCAAAGGTGGGACTGGAAAGTCGACGGCGGTTCGCTGCTTGGCCGTCGAAGCTTTGAAATCCGGCAAGCGGGTCGTCATCATTGATGCAGACCCGCAGCCGACTTGTCATCGCTGGTGGCAGCGGAGGGGCGCTGCAGGGATCCCAGTGCCGCTGGTCGTGGTCCCCTCCCCGGCTGGAATCGCCGCCCAGGTAGAGCAGTTCAGGAAGCAGAACGTGGACCTGATTCTGGTGGACACGCCTCCAACGGCCACACCGGCCGTAAATGCGGCCCTGGACGTCTCGGATGCCGCGCTGGTCATCACCAGACCGAACCCCGAAGACCTCGAGAGCGTCCAGGAAAGCTTGCGTGTTGCGTCTGCCCAGAAACGCAGGACGGGCATCGTCTTGTGGCAGGCACCTCCGGACAAGCGGGTGCGGGCTGTATCGCTCGCTCGGGAAGCTCTCGGGGCTATGGGTGCCGCCGTTTGCCCAACGGCGGTTTCTGCATCCATCGCTTATCCATATGCCTACGCCGAAGGGCTCACCCCGCAAGAGCGGGAGCCGGATGGCAGAGCTCGGGCAGAACTGGCCGAAGTTTGGGCGTGGCTACAACGTGAAGGCATAATGGCCTTAATGTCATATGACACAAAGCCCATATCGTCAGATGGCCAACCGGCCAAAACGCCACCAGAAAAGGCGGCCTTACGGTCGCTAGGTAGCGCCTCATGACTCGGCGACCTGCTCCAGTGTCGTATGCGGCATCGCTGGCTGTTGAGGTGCTTCCTGCTGTTGGAGTTAGCAAGCCCGTTCAGGTGCCGTCGGTCGAACCACTTATCGATGGCGAGAGTTCGTCAACAGGACAGGGCAGGGTGCGCCGCCCCCTGGAGGAGAGGGCGGACCCATCAGTCCTTTATCTCCACCCAGCGGGGAAGAAGGCCCTCCGCCTATATGCGGTTGAGAAGGGAGTGAAAGTCCACGATTTGCTGCTGGACGCTGTCGAGGAGTGGGCAGCAGCAAAGGGACTTCAGGGCCCATGGCGAGTGCCTTCAGCAGGACCGCCGCGGCGCAAACGAACTTCGTAATGGCCATGTTGTCATATGACGCGTTGGCATTAAGGCGCGCAGGGTAGCGTATGAGCCACTTTGGTAGATCTTACCTGCCGCTTGTCCGAAATGGATGGACTCAAACATGGATCGGCTCGATGGCGACCTGATCTGCGAGAATGTCGTGATGTCCATCATAGGCGCGACGCACACTCAGGCTTTCTGCAGAGAGCGACAGCAAGACCCCTCTTGGCTTGTTGTTTGAGGGTGCTATCGCGCATGACCTGAAATGGTGACCGACGGTGTTCGATTGCTATCCCTGGTTTGTGGACTTTACCAGGGCCCTTGCTATCCGATCGCTGCCTTGTCCTTGCTTACAGGCGGCCTGCTTGGGTGCATGACGATGCCCTGGTCGTTCTGCTCGACCTTGGCATCAGGGTAAACGGCCAACGCCAAGCGTAGGCTTGCTGCGAAGTGGGAACGGAAGTTGTCGCTACGGCCAAAGCCCGCACCGAACTGAACGCGTAGCGCGCGCCAGGTAACCGGGGTAGGACCCTTGAGGCTATGCAGCCGATAAGCGAGCCATACATAGGCGTCTAGGGCCATCGAGTTGTTGGAGACCGCCTTGATCGCGCTCTCCTCGAGCGGCACGGGGTGCCTTTTGAGCTGTTCGAAAAATCCTTCCGACAATCGCGCACGTTCCACGAAGCTGCTAGCTCCGGTACCCTCGTCGGGTTCTAGGAATAGCGCACTGTCCACGATGGATTGGTTTACTAGGCCGCTGCTGCTTCCTTTGGCGTAGTGGAACGACATCCGGCACCGGGCTATGCGCTCGGCTTGGTCACGCACGGCAGCGACGCTCTTGCCCCCTACAGGGATCCCCAGGCGAGCCAACCAGGATCTCAAGCTTTTCCCGAGTTCGACCTCTCGGTTTCCCGTCTTGATCGCTTCCGATTGCAGATAGAGCAAGATCAGGCGGGCTCGGCTGCCATATGGAACGCCTACGGGGACAGGCTCTCCCTCAGGCAAGACACGGCGACCGGGCTCGACCAGAAGGGTTAGGCGTTCGCCACGCAGTTGCCAGATGGCGTCATCTGCGAGCTTCCGGTGGGGTAGGGCAGATTGGCACCAACCGGAGTATAGGAACCCAAGCGCGTTATCTTCGTCGGAGAGGTAAGCTGCTGCAGCTTCGACCTCCCGTCGATCTAGAGAACCTAGCGCCAGAACGCCTTGTTTTCCTTGCTCCTCAAGCAGCTTGTGAACGGTGCCCATGAACCAACTCAATGCCACGGCCGGGTCTGGCATGTCGCCGTGGACTTTGCCAGGGACAGACTATTCGAAGGTTAATTGAAGAAGTTCTATTAGTATGTCCTGGCAAAGGCCACGGGATGACCTCGGCTAAGAATCTGATTGTGCAGTATTCTCGGTTTGGGCTCTCCTGGTATAGGCCACACGGCGCCTGGCAAAGTCCACGCGCTGCCTGTGGGAGATACGGGTCGCAAATCTTAGGTCCTGGTAAAGTCCACAGACTTCCAGCGTTCCGATTCGCGTGCTTCGACATGCGTTACCGCCTTGTCGTCGGCGCTAGCCTACCATACCGCCCATGGCCACAAATGTACTCGCCCGGGCATTCCGCAGTGCCGTTTTCCAGTGCCTGGTCGACAATCTGCTAGCTATGGAGCTGAGGGCTTTGACAAGTGCTCTGACTGCCGAGAAATCGGGATTAATCGGAGAATAAAGGAACATATTACGCGAGCGGGACCGGCACGGCTACAACATGCGGATGGCGTGCTTGACCACGCCCCAGACCTCGAGCCCGGTCTCGGCCGAAATTTCGATGTTCATGAAGCGCGGGTTCTCCGCCAGCAGCACGATGCCGCCACCGGCCAACAGGCAGTAGCGCTTGATGGTGAACTCGCCGTCGATCAGCGCCAGCACAATGGAGCCGTTCGACGGTGTGAGCGAGCGGTCAACCACGGCGACGTCGCCCGGGAACAGCCCGGCGCCGGTCATGCTCTCGCCGCTGATACGGACGGCAAAGGTGGCGGCCGGGTTGCTGACCAGCAGCTCGTTGAAGTCGAGCGGGCTGTCCAGGTAGTCGTCGGCAGGGGAGGGGAAGCCGCAGGCCGCAGTGGATGCCATCAGCGGCACGGCAAGTTTTGTTTGCGCTTCGACGTCGAGGAACTCGTTAATGTCGCCGGCCCGCAGCGAACCGGTCTTCAGCCGGCGTGCCAGGGCCGCGATCGGCAGCGGCAGGCGCACAACCTCGGACGGGCCGCCTTTGCGCCCGCGCCGGGGCGGGCTCCGCCGTGAGTGTTTCTTTGCGTCATTGTGCTCACCCACAGCTTGATGGCGTTACAAAATCAAGTCGTGGGCCAAGAGTCCAGCGGCAAAGCTTCCTGTGCGGCAAACAGGCGGGTAGGGCAGGGGCTCGGCGGTAGCTAATTCGACACCCAGCGTTAGCTTCCCGGGCGTTGCGAACAGCACGGTGGCGCTGACCGGGCTATCGAGTCAGGCTGCGGTGTCGGCAGGCTCCAGCACCAGGGGTGAGCGGTCACCTGGCAGCTTATCTGTTGGACATGGGTCGATTTTGGCTGGGCTGGGCGAGCCTGGTCAGCAAGACCCGCAAGGCGGCATGTTCCGGCCCGGCGCCGTTGATAGACAGGAACTCCTCGACGAGCAGGTCAGTGACCCGCCCGCCGGAAGCGGCATTGGCAGTATGACGCACCAAGATGCGGGCGCTCGGCGCCTCACCCAGGAGGTACCAGGCGTCGCCGTTCTGGCTGCAGTAGATCAGGTCGGTGTGCAGGGTCACCGTCTCATGCTACCCTGCATCCAAGAGGAAAAGCAGCCGTCCTTCACGTCTGACAGTGTTGACCATGAACATCCAGGACGGCTCAGATGCACGGACGATCGGGCAGGCCGGAGCTAATGGTTCTTGCCGCGGCCGGTTTCGTCCTGCAACTTGTCGATGCGCTTGGAGGCTTCTCCCTTGGTCAGCGAGGCATCGAACTCCTCGCCGGCCTCTTCGCTCAAGGTTTTCAGATATGACGCTTGAGCGCCGGTCATGCTTTCACCTCCGGTGGTCCAGTTGTCCGGGTCTTTGACCGCGTTGGTGGAGGCTGAGTCGTCGGTGGTCTTCGGATTGTTGCTCATGTCTGAAAAACGGCTATGTTCACGTTTAGTTCCGTAAATGCGGAAGGAAAACCTTGCTTCCACTTTCGACCCCATAACGGCCGCTGTAAGGCATGTGATGAGGCTTTCATCCCGCGGCCAAGAATTCCAGTCTGGCCGGATGGGCTCAAACGCCTCGCAGCGAGAGCGCAGAGAATCAGTCGGTTTACCAGCGGTGCTGACTATTAAGAATGATGGCTCACGACTGGATTTCGTGACGAACCGGGCAATTATCGGATCTCTGAAATCGCGGTCAGGCAAGTCCAATACCGACCTGACCGCGATGGCATCCACCTGTTATGCGCTGTGACGCTTGCGGCGAATGAAGCCGACAGCAGCCAGGCCGCTGCCGAGCAGGGCAAGCGACATTGGCTCCGGAACTGCAGTGGCGGTGGTGCTGGCGTTGCTGGTGAAGGTGAAGTTGACGTCCGAGGACAGGCCGTTCTGCGAGCTGGTCGCCAGCGAGAACATGCCGGTGCTGGTGTCGGCGTCGATGCCGTCCGTGAACAGGGCGCTACCGGTGACCGTGACGCTGGTGCCGAGCGGCGAACGGGTCAGGGCGGCATTGGTAAAATTCAGGACGATGTTGCTGGCGCTGCCGAAGCTGATGAAGGGATTGGTCATGAACGGGTTGGCCGTTGTGGTCCCGAGCGCAATGTCAGAGATGCTGGCGATGATGCCGTTCAGGCCGGCGAAGCTGCCCTTCGCGTTGCCGACCAGCGCGCTGCCGTTGGTGCCGTAGCCGTTCCCAGTGCCACCGAAAACCTCGCCAAAGTCGAGGCCGGTTGCGGTTGCTGCGGTACCGTCGACGTAGCTGCCGCTGAACGAGGCCAGCGAGAAGGAGCCGCTGATCGGGGAGGCGGAAGCGGCGCCGATGGAAGCAACGGTGACAACGGCGGCGAGAAGAGCGTTTTTAAACATGACAATGTCTTTCTGCAAAACTTATGGTTGCATTAGCAATCGCCGTGCCACCAAAAGGAGGCAATTAGAATCAACTACTTACACGTTATGGTAGAAATTGTGTCTCAATATTTGTAAAATATTCTGACAAAGATACTTTCGGTCAGGTGTGGGCCTGCTGAAGCGTTCAATGCATCGGCAACGATCTCTTTCACCCGATAGGCAAGAATTCCACCCTAGCCGGATGGCTTCAAACACCTCGCAGCGTAAGGCGCAGACCATCATTCTGCCGCCAATGTCGGTAGTATCGGGACTGGTGGGTTCCGGTCGACTGCGGCTCATGCGAGCCTCGTGATATTCCTCTGGCGACCCTCCTACCCGATCAGACAATCAGCCAGGTGCTGCGCCGGCTCCGCTGCAGGTTATGTCGGGGTGAGGTTGCCAGCGCGG
>Ga0160428_1001372_pt1 | contig 18758 bp, 13 predicted proteins | sample SolpanmetagenomM_FD_108198 | JGI IMG/M metagenome (GOLD analysis project Ga0160428, IMG submission 108198) | Solar panel surface microbial communities from Lawrence Berkeley National Laboratory, California, USA - M | ecosystem: Engineered > Built environment > Solar panel > Unclassified ... | reverse complement strand
TGCTCGTCGGCGGCGTGTGCATCATCACCTCGATCATCGGCACGTACATGGTCCGCCTGGGCAAGGGCGAATCGATCATGGGCGCGCTCTACAAGGGATTCTGGACCACCGTCATCCTGTCGATCCCGGCGATCTACTTCGCCACCCGCTACGTGCTGGGCGACATGCATACGGTGATCGGCGGTGCCGCATTCCTCGATGCCGCGACGCCGGGACCGACGCCGGAAGCGGTTGCCGGCACCGGCGCGTCGTTCACCGGCATGGCGCTGTTCTGGTGCATGATGATCGGCCTCGCGCTGACCGGCGCACTCGTCTGGATCACCGAATATTACACCGGCACCAATTACCGCCCGGTGCGCAGTATCGCCAAGGCCTCGGAAACCGGCCACGGCACCAACGTCATCCAGGGCCTCGCCGTCAGCCTCGAAAGCCCGGCGCTGCCGACGCTCGTCATCTCGGTCGCGGTCATCGCCACCTATCAGCTGGCCGGCGTGATCGGCATCGCGTTCGGCGCCACCGCGATGCTGGCGCTCGCCGGCATGGTCGTCGCGCTCGACGCTTACGGTCCGGTCACCGACAATGCCGGCGGCATCGCCGAGATGGCCGGCCTGCCGGACGACGTCCGCCACCGCACCGACGCGCTGGATGCGGTCGGCAACACCACCAAGGCGGTGACCAAGGGCTATGCGATCGGCTCCGCCGCGCTCGCCGCCTTGGTCCTGTTCGGTGCCTATACGACCGATTTGACCGAATTCTTCCCCAACCTGGCGGTCGATTTCAGCCTGTCCAACCCGTACGTCATCGTCGGATTGCTGCTCGGCGCGCTGTTGCCGTTCAGCTTCGGCGCGTTCGGCATGACCGCGGTGGGTCGCGCCGCCGGTTCGGTGGTGGAGGACGTCCGCGCGCAGTTCCGCGACGATCCCGGCATCATGGCCGGCACCAGCCGCCCGAACTATGCCCGCACCGTCGATCTCGTCACGAAGGCAGCGATCAAGGAGATGATCGTCCCCAGCCTGCTGCCCGTGCTCGCCCCGATCGCGGTCTACTTCATCATCACCGCGGTCGCCGGCCAGGCCTCGGGCTTCGCCGCACTTGGCGCGCTGCTGCTCGGCGTGATCGTCTCCGGCCTGTTCGTCGCCATCTCGATGACCAGCGGCGGCGGCGCATGGGACAATGCCAAGAAGTATATCGAGGACGGCAACCATGGCGGCAAGGGATCCGAGGCGCACAAGGCCGCCGTCACCGGCGACACGGTCGGCGATCCCTACAAGGACACCGCCGGCCCGGCGGTCAACCCGATGATCAAGATCACCAACATCGTCGCCCTGCTGCTGCTGGCAGCGCTCGCGGCGCACTGATTGGCGCATCGATCAGGGCGGGGATCGGCGCAAGCCGGTCCCCGCCATGACCGCGCGTGACGCGACGAACCTAGCCCCGCCCGGCATTGCCGGAGCGGGGTCCTTTACCTCCGAAACGGGCCAACCCCGCCTTTCCGCGAAGCCGGTCGCTGCCGACGCTTGAGTCCTCAACGACTCGGGTGTCCTTCATGATCTTCCTGTTCTGTTCACGGCTCTGCTCCGACCATGCCGTGGATCCGCGATGAACATTCAGTCCTATCTGGATGAGGTTCGCGCCAAATATGCCAGCGGCCAGGCCACCGAACACAGTTACCGCCCCGCGCTGGAGACGCTGTTCCGATCGATCGACCCCGAACTCGAGGTGATCAACGAGCCGCGCCGCGTCGCGGTCGGTGCGCCGGATTTCGTCTTCAACCGCAAGGGGCTGAGCATCGGCTGGGCCGAAGCGAAGGATGTCGGTCGCGACATCACGCGCTTCCGCCCCAACGACTATGGCAAGGAACAGAAGGACCGGTACCGCAAGGGCCTGCCCAACCTGATCTATACCAACGGAATCGATTTCGAATTCCTCCGCGAGGGGGACCGGATCAACTTCGTCTCGATCGCGGATCTGCTGCCGGCGCTGCCGGGCCGGCCGGATCGCTTCGACGAACTGGCGCGCAACCTGCGCTCGTTCGCGCAGGCGACGCCGATCAGTATCCGGTCCGCCGCCAGGCTCGCACAGATGATGGCCGGCAAGGCCGCGATCATCAAGGATGTGCTGGGTCAGCTGCTGCGCGACGACACCGCGCTGCGCAGTGCCCTGGGCGGGCAATATCGCGCGTTCAAGGCGGAGTTGCTTCCGCATATGGATACCGACGAATTCGCCGACCTGTATGCCGAGACGATCACCTACGGCATGTTCGCCGCGCGCCTGCACGACGACAGTCTGGAAACGTTCAGCCGCAGCGAGGCGCTCCAGCACCTGCCGCGATCGAACCCGTTCCTGCGCAGCCTGTTCGGCTATATCGCCGGCCCGGAGCTGGACGACCGCATCCGCTGGATCATCGACGATCTCGCCGATATCCTGCGCGCGTCGGACCCGCGCATGCTGTTTCGCGACTTCGGCAAATTCACCGCGCGCAACGATCCCTTCGTCCATTTCTACGAGGATTTCCTCAAGGAATATAACCCGAAGAAGCGCAAGAGCCGGGGGGTGTGGTATACGCCGGAGCCGGTCGTGGATTTCATCGTCCGCGCGGTCGATGATGTGCTCAAGAGCGAATTCGGCCTGCCCGACGGTCTCGCCGATACCAGCAAGGTCACGGTCGACTACGACACCGGCACCAACGACGCGAAAGGGCGGCCGCGGCTGATCCGCAAGGATATCCACCGCGTCCAGATCCTCGATCCGGCCACCGGCACGGGCACCTTCCTCGCCAAGGCGGTGCAGACGATCGCCGATCGCGTGAAGTCGCGCGCGCCGGGCAAATGGTCGGGCTATGTCGAACGCGAACTGATCCCGCGCATCCACGGCTTCGAGCTGCTGATGGCGAGCTACGCAATGTGCCACATGAAGCTCGACATGCAGTTGCGCGAGACCGGCTACAAACCGGGTCCCGCCGCCCCGCGCCTGTCCGTCTGGCTGACCAACGCCCTGGAGCCAGGGGAACGCGAAGTCCGCGACCTGTTCTTCACCGCGCTCGCCGACGAAGCCCGCGGCGCCAGCGAGGTGAAGCGCAACACCCCGATCATGTGCATCATCGGCAACCCGCCCTATTCGGGTGAAAGCTCGAACACCGGCGCGTGGATCACCGGGCTGATGGACGCCTACAAGAAGGAGCCGGGCGGCAAGCTGCGTCTCGACGAGCATCAGTCGCGCTGGCTACTCGACGATTACGTCAAGTTCATCCGGCTGGCGGAGGCGACGATCGATCGCAGCGAAGGCGGCGGTGTGTTGGGCTTCATCACCAACCACGGATATCTCGACAATCCCACGTTCCGGGGAATGCGCTGGCACCTGCTGCAAAGCTTCGACGCGATCCACGTGCTCGATCTGCACGGCAACGCGAAGAAGAAGGAGAAGAGTCCGGACGGATCGCCGGACAAGAACGTTTTCGACATCCAGCAGGGCGTGTCGATCATCATCGCCGTCCGCCGTCCGGGCAAGAAGGGCGCTGCGCTCGCCACCGTCCACCACGGCGACTTGTGGGGAAACCGGGAGGACAAATACGATGCGTTGTGGGATGGGACTCCGGCGGATCTGGCCGGAACGAAGCTGGCGGCGTCCGGCCCCGCCCATGCCTTCGTGCCGCGCAATGCCTCGAAACTGGCGGCGTACGAACGGGGCTTTTCGCTCGGATCGCTGTTCAAGACCGCGTCCGCCGGCATTCTGACGGCGCGCGATGCGCTGTCGATCGATCACGACAAGGACGCTTTATGGGCGCGCATGAACGACATCGTGGCGAGCGATGTCGATACGCTGCGCAGGCGCTATTCCGTCGGCAACGATAGCCGCAGCTGGTCGCTCCAGAACGCCAAGGCCGATGTCGCCGCGAATCTCGTTGGCAAGCGCGTCTGCCGGGTCGTGCATCGGCCGCTGGATCTCCGTTGGACGTTCTACACCGGCACGACGAAGGGACTGCACTTCTTTCCGGCCGACAAGGTTTCGGACAGCCTGTTCGCCAGGGAGACGCTCGCTTTGCTGACACCGAAGCAGACGAAGGAACAGAGCGGCGCCTTCGTGATCGACACGATCGCGACGCACAAATCGTACAGCGCCTACGACATCACGTCCGTCATGCCGCTCTACGTCACCGCGCGCCCGGAGAAGGCCGGGCAGAAACGCATCGCGGGGCTCGGTCGTGCACTCAACTTCGATCCGAAAATCTATGCCGCGATCTGCAAGGCCGCGGGTCTGAAACCGTCCCCTGACGCGGGAACGGGCGACGGCTTCCGCACCGCTACCGGTGCCGCCCGGCCGAGCGAGGTGCAGGTGTTCGACTATATCTACGGCGTGCTGCATTCGCCCGGCTACCGCGCGACCTATGCCGAGTTCCTCAAGATCGACTTTCCACGCATCCCCTATCCCGAGGATGCGCGATCGTTCGCCCGAATCTCCGAACAGGGCGAGGCATTGCGCCGTCTGCACCTCATGGAACCGGCGGCGATCGGCGACACGCCGTATCGCTTCCACGGCGACGGGGACGATATCGTCGCGCCCGGTTTTCCCAGGTTCGACGCCGGTCGCGTGCTGATCAACGCGACGCAGTATTTCGATGCCGTGCCGGACGAAGCATGGTCGGCCCATATCGGCGGCTATCAGCCGGCGCAGAAATGGCTCAAGGATCGCCGCGGCCGGACGCTGTCGTGGGACGATATCGGCCACTATCAGCGGATCGTGAAGATCCTCGTCGAAACCGACCGGATCATGCGGGAGGTCGAGTTGCCGACGGGATGAGATCGCGGCTGTAGCGGTGCGCCCTGTCCTACACAGCGACGGCCTGCTACGTCCCGGTCCCGACGCGCTTGCTCTTTCTCATTCCCGCCACCCGAATGAAGCGCGCCCCGTTCACGCGAACCCCGATACCGTGTGACCTGGTGTGAACTTAGCCGCCACGACACGCCGCGATAGTGTGACCCTAGTGTGACCCTAGTGTGAACTTACCTGCCGCGCTTCCCTTTCGCGCCCCGATCCGCTAAGGGGCGCGCTCACGATTTCCCGATATTTGCTAGAGGTTTGTTTGGCCAAGGAAGAACTGCTCGAAATGCGCGGACAGGTGGTGGAGCTTTTGCCCAACGCCATGTTCCGCGTGAAGCTCGAAAACGATCACGAAATTCTCGGCCATACCGCCGGCAAGATGCGCAAGAACCGCATCCGCGTCCTGGTGGGAGACGAAGTGCTGGTCGAATTGACGCCCTACGATCTGACCAAGGGCCGGATCACGTACCGCTTCAAGTAAGCGCACGGGCAGCGTCGGCCGGTCCGGCCTGGTCGACCGGCCTGCCCATCGGCCGCGTCGGACCAGCGACAGGCTTCACCCGAACGGTATCGCGCCAGCATGACGGCCAGTCCCCCTCCGACCCTCGTCCTCGCGTCGACCAGCCCGCGCCGGCTGGAACTGCTCGCCCGGATCGGCATCGTTCCGGCGCGCCTCGCCGCGCCCGACGTGGACGAGGATCCGCGCCCTGGCGAAGCACCCCGGCCCTATGTGCTCCGCGTCGCCACCGCCAAGGCGCAGGCGGTGGAGCGCGCGCCGGGCGAGGTCGTGCTGTCCGGCGACACGACGATCGCGGCGGGCCGCATCATCCTCGGCAAGCCGGTGGACGAGACCGACCTGCGTCGCATGCTGCGCCTGCTCTCGGGCCGCCGCCATCATTGCCTGTCCGCGGTCTGCGTGATCGATGCCGCCGGCACGGTGCGCACCCGCCTGTCCGACACGATCGTCGCGTTCAAGCCGCTCTCGGAAGCCGAGATCGACGCCTATGTCGCGAGCGGCGAAGGCATGGGCAAGGCCGGCGGCTATGCGATCCAGGGCCGGGCCGAGGCCTGGGTGCGGAGGCTGTCGGGCAGCCATTCGGGCGTCGTCGGGCTGCCTTTGTTCGAGACGCGCGCCCTGCTGTCCAGCGCCGGCATCCCGCTTGCCTGAATGGCTGTACGAGGCGGGCATCGGCGAAGCCCGCGCCGCGCTGGTCGCCGACGGGCGCATCCTGGCAGCACGGATCGAGCTTGACGGCGCGCAGGTCCGCGTCGGCACCGTCACCCCGGCGCGCCTGGTCGAGATCACCACCAAGGGGCGCGAGGCGCGGATCGTGCTGGAAGACGGCGGCGAGGCGACCTTGTCCCCGCTCCCGCCGGGCATCACGCAGGGCGCGCGGCTGATGGTGCGCATCGTCCGCGAGGCGATTCCCGAATCGGGCCGGCCCAAGCGCCCCCGGGCGATGCCAACCGACTCGCCCCCCGCCCCGGGCGACGATCTGCACGCCCGGATCGCCGCCACCGGACATCCGATCCGCATCGTCCGCTCGCACGAGGCCGACGCGCTGGAAGCGGCGGGCTGGTCGGAAGTGCTGGAGGAAGCCACGGGCGGCGAGATCGCGTTCGCCGGTGGCGCGCTGCGCATGACGCCGACCCCGGCGATGACGCTGTTCGACGTCGACGGCACCGGTCCGCTGGAACCGCTCGCCGTCGCCGCCGCGACCGCCGTCGCCGAAGCGATCCTGCGCCACGATATCGGCGGATCGATCGGGATCGATTTCCCGACGATCACCGGCAAGCCGGCACGCCACGCGGTGGCCGCGGCGATCGATGCGGTGCTGCCGCTGCCGTTCGAGCGCACCGCCGTCAACGGCTTCGGCTTCCTCCAGATCGTCCGCCCGCGACTGCAGGCCTCGCTGCCCGAGCGGCTGCGGGCGGATCCGGCCGCGGCCCGGGCACGCGCGCTGCTGCGTCAGATCGAACGCACGCCACCGCCCGTGCCGAGCCGCCACCGCGTCCCGCCGCGTGTGCTTGCGGCGCTCTCTGCGCACCCCACATGGGTGGACGAGCTTGCCCGCCGCACCGGCGTGGCCCCGATCTTCGAGCTGGAATGACGATGGCCAAGACTGACGCCTGCCCGATCTGCGGCAAACCCGCCTCCGCGACTCACAAGCCGTTCTGCAGTCAGGGCTGTCGCGATCGCGATCTGCTGCAATGGCTGGGCGAGGGATATCGCATCCCGGCCGGACCGGCGAGCGCGGACGAAGCCGATAGTCTGGTCGAACGCACTCAAGATGGGCTGGACAGCCACGACACCGCCGACTAAGAGCGCGCTTCCGATCGAGAGATTGGATGTGCCCGAGTAGCTCAGTTGGTAGAGCACACGATTGAAAATCGTGGTGTCGGTGGTTCGAACCCGCCCTCGGGCACCATTCCTTTCTTATCTGCGAGGGTTCGCGGAAAGATGTTGTTGCTTGAGGCAGATCGGCCTTGGCATGCTGAGCGCCTCTCAATGCTAGATGAGCGAGTGAGAACAAGGCTTCACGATCTTTCCCGTTGGCTTGCTAGCCGTAGTTGGCTGGAGGAAGCGTTTGGCGCTGCCGACATCGTGATGGTGACGGTTTTGCGCCGGCTAGGCGGGTCAGGTCTTTTGGAAGAGCAGCCGACTATCGCTTCGTACGTCGCAAGAGGTGAGGCGCGATCCGCTTTCGGGTGCGCGCTTGAAGCGCAGCGCGCGGTGCTCACTGCGGCGGCGACCGCGACTTAGCTGACCCGTAAACAGACATTCACGCGACCAAAGGCGCGTCCTGCCTTCGGCCACTCGTTGACCTAAATAGAAGATGATTTTGCAACTGCCGATTAGCTGTCCGTAGCCCCAGTTGTTGGAACTGGGTTAGCCTGCTCCTGACGCAGTGTCCGCTACTGCCACCGCTCGAGCGTCCGTGGAAAGCGATTCTAGCAGCAGTCGGGGCACCCGAATTGGCAAAGGGCACTCGATTATCTAATGGGCACCGCAGATTGTGTTGAATCCACCGGCCATGAAGGCTGCCATGCGCTGACGCACGGCCGCGAAGTCGTCGGATCGGCATATACCGCCCGACAATTTGTCGATCCGGCCTGTCCGGGCCAAAGTCAGCATCAGTGCGCCGGTGACGAAATGATAGCCCCAGAAAATATCTTCTTCGGCACAATCCGGGAGCGCTTTCTTCAAAATAGAGATCAACCGCAAAACTACCGGATCGAAATGCTCGTCCATCAAGGTCGCGCCCCATTCCGGCGTGTTTGCAACCTGCGCTCCGAGCTTTGCGTAGTTTCTCCAGCCTTCACCACCTTCAATATAGGTGTTTAGATCGGTGTCGAGGAACGCGTGCAGCGCGCCCTCGACGGTCGGGATGCCGTTAACTGCAGCCTCATACTCGTCGAGCGCCCGCATGCGCCGCTCGCTCGTGACTACCGCACGACGGGCAAATACCGCGTCGAACAGCGCCTTCTTGTCGCTAAAGTAATAATTGAGAAGGGTGTGATGGACACCGATGCGTCGCGCGACGTCCTTCAATGTGACACCGTGCAACCCGTGCTTGGAAAAAAGCTCCTCTGCCGCGTCGTAGATCGCCTCGGTTGTTTCGGCGCGCTGCTCAGCCTTGCGCGATAGGCGAACGGGTTTTTCTGGCTGCATCACGCCTATGGTCTTCCAGCTTAATGCTGCCGTGGTCAACCCGCCCCTCGATATTCACACGCAAGTGAGCGTGCGTTGACAGCCACCGTGAACTGCTGTCAGATCGCCCCATAAAATACGGGAGAGGTCATGGCAGTCCACAGCACAGCGAATGATGCGCCGCCGAGGCGCGTGCAGCGGCCGGCCATCGTTCTGACAGCCCTGACTTTCGTCTATGTCCTCAATTTTCTCGATCGGCAGTTGCTCGGCATCCTCGCCAAGCCGATCCAGGATTCGCTGCAGATCAGCGACGGGCAACTGGGCCTGATCGGCGGGCTGTACTTCGCGATGTTCTATTGCTTCATCGCGATCCCGGTCGGCTGGCTCGCGGACCGCACGCACCGCGTCGGCGTGCTCTCGCTGGCCTGCGCGATCTGGAGCGGGGCGACGATCTGCTGCGGGCTTGCGGGGACCTATCCGCAACTGGTCGTCGCGCGGATGGTGGTCGGGTTCGGCGAGGCCGGGGGTGTCCCGCCCTCCTATGCGATCATCAGCGACACCTTCCCCCCGGAACGCCGCGGTATCGCGTTCGGGATCTTCAACCTGGGTCCGCCGATCGGTGCCGCGCTCGGCATTGCGCTCGGTGCGTCGATCGCCATCATGTTCGACTGGCGGCAGGCGTTCATCGCGATCGGACTGGTCGGGATCGTCACCGCGATCGCGCTGCCGTTGCTGATCCCGGAACCGGTGAAAGGCGCGACCGATCCGGTGGGCCGGACCGCGACCGAACATAGCGACAAGGCGCCATTCTGGGCGACGGTGCGCGCATTCTTCGCCAATCCCGTGCTGACGCTGGCGGCGTTCGCAAGCGGCGCGACGCAGTTCGTAACCTATGGCCTGGGCAATTTCGCGGTCCTGTTCTTGATCCGGGAAAAGGGCATGACGCTGGAACAGATCGCGATTTTCTACGCGCTGGTCATCGCCATCGGGATGAGCGGCGGAATGATCTTCTCGGGCAAGGTGATCGACAGGCTGTCGCGGCGGTCCAAGCGTGTCTACGCGGTGGCGCCCGCGGCGTCGCTGGCGGTCGCGATGCCGTTCTACCTGGGCTTCGTATGGGCGCCGTCATGGCCGCTGGCAGTGATATTGCTGACGATCGTCATGTTCTTCAATTACTTCTACCTCTCCGCATCGGTGGCGCTGGTGCAGGAAGAAGTTCGGCCGAACCAGCGCGTGCTGGCGGGGGCGTTGCTGCTGCTGGTGATGAACTTCATCGGGCTGGGACTGGGGCCGACCTGGGTCGGGGCGGCGAGCGACTGGTTCCAGATGCGCGGCGTTCCGCATGCCTTGCAGATCGCCCTGTACACGCTGACGCCATTCTACGTCGTCGCGATCATCCTTTTCATGATCCTCGCGAACGTCATCAAAAAGCAGGAGAATTCCCTATGATCGCGTATCGTGGAGTCGCGTTGCTGGCGCTGTCGGCAGCGGGACCGGCACTGGAGCAGACCCCCGCCCCGCTGATCGACGCCCCCGCCGGACAGGTGCGCGGCACGACCGATGCGGCAATCCGGGTGTTCAAGGGCATCCCTTATGCCGCGCCGCCGGTGCGCGGCCTGCGATGGCGAGCGCCGATGCCGCTGCCGCGCTGGAGCGGTGTGCGCGAGGCGACGGCGTTCGGCCCGGCCTGCGTCCAGCCGCAGGGCAAGTCGACATTGGTCTATTCGAACGATCCGATGCCGGTCAGCGAGGACTGCCTGACGCTGAACGTATGGACCCCGGCGAACGCCAAGGGCGCGCCGGTGCTGGTATGGATTCACGGCGGCGCGCTGGTGACGGGATCGAGCCGCGAGCCGATGTATGACGGGCGCAGGATGGCGGAGCGCGGCGTGATCGTCGTATCGATCAACTATCGGCTGGGCGTGCTCGGCTGGCTGGCGCATCCGGACCTGAGCCGCGAGAATGACAAAGGCGTGTCCGGCAATTACGGGCTGCAGGACCAGATCGCCGCATTGCAGTGGGTTCGTGGCAATATCGGTGCGTTCGGGGGTGACCCCCGCAACGTGACGATCGCGGGAGAATCCGCCGGCGGACTAAGCGTGATGTATCTGATGACGTCGCCCGCGGCGCGCGGCCTGTATGCGCGTGCGATCGCACAGAGCGCGTACATGATCGCGATGCCCGATCTGAAGAAATCGGCGTTCGGCGCGCCGTCCGGCGAGGCGATGGGCCAGATGCTGAGCGCCGGGATGCAAGCGACGGGCATACAGTCGTTGCGCGGGATGGATGCGCAGACGCTGACCGACAGCGCCGCGAAAATGGGCTTCGGCCCGTGGGGCACGGTGGACGGGGTGTTCCTGCCGCAGCAGATGGTCGATGCGTTCGATGGCGGCAAGCAGGCGCCGGTGCCGGTGCTGGCCGGGTTCAACCAGGGCGAGATCCGATCGCTCGGCATGCTCGCGTCCAAGCCGCCCGCTTCCGCCGAAGCGTATGAAAAGGAGATTCGCGGCCGGTATGGCGATCTGTCGGATGCGTTTCTGCGCCTCTATCCCGCAGCGGACTATCGCCAGAGCATTATCGCGACGACGCGCGACGCGCTGTACGGATGGACCAGCGAGCGGCTGGTACGCAAGCAGACGGGGATCGGCCAGCCATCCTACCTCTATATGTTCGATCACGGATATCCCGCGATGGATGCAGCGGGGCTGCATGCCTTTCACGCGAGCGAACTGCCATATGTCTTCGGGACGTTCGGCGGCACCCCGCCCAATTGGCCCGGGGTGCCCGACACGCAAAACGAGCGTGCCATGTCCGACGCGATGATCGATTATTGGACGAGCTTCGCGCGCGACGGCAAACCGGTCGCGCAGGCGGCTACCGCCTGGCCCGCTTACGGCACGACGCGGGCGTACCTGCACTTTGCGGACAAGCCCGAGGCGAAGCGCGACCTGTTTCCCGGCATGTACGCGTTGAACGAGCAGGTGATGTGCCGCCGCCGGGCGACCAGCAAGATCGCGTGGAACTGGAATGTCGGGCTGGCGGCGCCGAAGATGCCGGCGGCGGTGGCGGCGTGCGGTGGGCTTTAGGCGGCGTGGTGATTCCGGGCGGCTAGGGGTTGGATGGAGGTCGGCATTCCCGTGAGGCGGGGATCCATACTGGCTGAGCTATGACGTTTTTATCGGAACAGGGTGATTATGGATCCTCGCCTGAGCGGGGAGGACGGGGTTGGGTTGTGGCTCCGCCTCCCCCCACTCCACTCCGCTCCGTTCGTTTCGAGCGTAGTCGAGAAACCTCTGCGGAGGTCTATGGGGCCTGTCTCTCGGCTTCGGCCGAAACGAACGGTGTGAGGGCGTCGCGGCATGTCTGTTCGCTTGCCCGGTTCCGCCCGTTCCCGTCTCAGGCGGGATGTTCGATCGTGCCTTGGGCGTAATCGGCGCGGAGGCGGACCTTGTCGATCTTGCCGGTGGCGGCGAGCGGCATGGTGGCGACGGTGGCGACCTGATCGGGAATCCACCAGTCGGCGACTTTGCCGCGGAGCAGATCGAGCAGGGCGCGCGGATCGTCTCCGGTTGCCTGTTCGACGATCAGGACGGGGCGCTCGCCCCATTTCGCATCCGATCGCGCGATAACGGCGACGTGACGGACGGAGGGGTGTGCGCCGATGATCGTTTCGATCTCAGCCGGGTTGATCCATTCGCCGCCCGACTTGATCAGATCCTTGGCGCGGCCACGGATGGTGAGATTGCCGGCGGCGTCGATCGTCGCGAGATCGCCGGTGTCGAAATAGCCCTCCCCGTCCAGCGCATCTTCGTCCGCCAGGAAATAGCGATCGACCACGCTGGCGCCGCGCACCTTGAGGTGGCCGAGCGTGTTGCGTTGTTCAGGCAGCGTCGCGCCGTCCGCATCGGTGAGTTTGAGATCAAGCCCGATCGGCGGGCGGCCCGCCGTGCCCGGCGTCTCCGGATCGCGGCCGGCGGGTGCGATCGTCCCGACGGGCGAGAGTTCGGTCATGCCCCAACTGGTCTGGACGCGCGCGCCGAGCTTCGTTTCGAGGTGGCGGGCGAGTGCCTCGGGGCAGCTTGATCCGCCGACCAGCACGCGTTGCAGCGCGGGCAGCGTCTCGCCCGTGCGATCGAGGTGATCGACCAGCCCAAGCCAGACGGTCTGCACGCCGACCCCGACGGTGACGGATTCATCGCGCATCAGCCTCGCAAGGCTCGCGCCATCCAGATGCCGGCCGGGCAGGACGATCTTCGTGCCGGCCGCCGGTGCCGCGAAAGGGAGGCCCCAGCCATTGGCGTGGAACATCGGCACGGCGAGCAAAAGAACGTCCGCGGCGGTCAGCGCGATGGCGTCGGCCTGCAGCGCGCGCAGCGTGTGGAGGTAGTTCGACCGGTGCGTATAAAGCACGCCTTTCGGCCGGCCGGTGGTGCCCGACGTATAGCAAAGCCCGGCGGGGGCTTCCTCGAGGAAATCCCCCCAGGCATGCGCGGCGCCGTGATCGTCCAGCAGACGGTCGAGCGGCATGACCGGTAGGTCGGCCCCTCCCGCCCCTGCTTCGGGGACCGCATCGTCGAGGCAGATGACGTGGCGGATGCCGGGACAGGCGGCGACGAGTTGCTGCGCGAGCGGCATCAGGTCGGCCGAGACCGCGAGCAGGCGATCATCCGCCTCGTCGACCATCGCCGCGAGTTGCTGTGCGGTCAGGCGGGGATTGAGCGTGTGGCAGACCAGCCCCATCCCCATTGCGCCGTAATAGACTTCCAGATGATGCGGCGTGTTCCAGGCCAGCGTGGCGATCCGGTCGCCCGCGGTCAGGCCCAGGGTGGCGAATGCGCCGGACAGGCGGTTGGCGCGATCGTGCAGGTCGCGATAGCCGTAGCGCGTCGTCGCGGGGCCCGCGGCGCCGACCACTTCGGTCGTGCCGAACCACTTCGCCGCATGGTCGAGAAATTTGTCGATGGTCAGCGGGTAGGTCTGCATGATGCCCAGATTGCCGGAGGAAGAGGATCGGCCCCCGCGCGCCGGACAATGCGCCGGACGACAGGCGGGGGCCGGTCTTGGATCAGAACACTTTCAGCACCTTGAGGCCGTATTGCCGCGGCGCGCCGGCGAAATAGAGCCCGCTGTTGAGCGCCGCCGGATAATGCTGGTTGGTCAGGTTGGTGGCATAGCCGGTGAACGTCAGGCTGCCCTTGGTGAAGGCAACCTGCGCGTTGAGGATGTCGCGTGCCTCCAGCCGGTCGCCGAGCGCGCGGGTCTGGAACAACGTCGCCCATTGCTTGCCAACATGACCGTAATTGGCGCGCGGCGTCAGCGTCATGCCGTCGCCCAGTGCGATCTCGTACGACGCGCCGACGTTGAACGTGAAGTTCGGCGCGTAGGTCTGATCATTGCCCTTCAAGTTGCGGCACAGCGTGTTGGCCGGGCCGGTATTAGGATTGCAGGGCGTGAAGCTGAGCGTGCCGCGCGGATCGAGCGCGAAGAAGCTGCCGATCTCGCTGTGCAGCACGTTCATGCCGACGTTGAACGCGAACGCGCCGAACTTCGCCTCGGCCTCGGCTTCGAAGCCGTAGATCTTCGTCGTATCGGGGACGTTGATCTGCGCCCCGAACACCGGCAGCGTCGGGTTGGCGATGATGACCTGGAAGTCCTTGTACGCGTTATAGAAGCCGCTGATCGTCGTGCGGATCTTGCGATCAGCGAAGTTCGATTTCCAGCCGGCCTCATAGGAGGTGACCGTCTCTTCCTTGAAGAAATCGGGTGCGGCCAAGCCGACTGGTGGATTCAGGCCGCCGGGTTTGAAGCCGGTCGCGACGAAGCCGTAGAGATAGTTGTTGGCATTCGCTTCCCAGCCAACCGACGCTTTGTATGAGAAGTTGTCCGACGTCGTTTTCTGGATCGCGGTGAGCGGCGTGCCGAATTGCAGGATCTGGATATCGTTTTCGCTGCGGCTTGCGGTGTAGCGGCCGCCGACCTCGACCTTCAGTTTCGACGTCAACGCGAAACCGAGCTGGCCGAACACGGCGAGCGAGCGGTTGGGGTTGGTGCCTTGCAGGCGATATTCGCTTGCCGCGCCGGGGGCGGACGAATTGTCGCTGACGAACTGGAACGGCGGCAGGAAATTATACTTGTTCCACACGCCGAACACGCCGAGCTGGTAGCTGAGCTTCGCATTGTCGGGCGACAGCAATGTCAGTTCCTGCGACAATTGCCGTTCGTTGACATTGTCGAAGAAGGTGCGGTCTGCGGTCGGCAGCACGACGGGCGTGACGCCGGTGGCGGTCGCGATGAGCGCGGTTCCGTCAAGATCGGCGCGGTATTTCGTGTTGCCACGCGAAAAGCCGGTGATCGAACGAAGCTGGATGCCGCTGTCGAACTGATAGTTCACGCGCAGGATCGTGCGGTAGAACTTGTCGCGCGCTTCCTGCGGCGAGTTCAGCGAGACGTCGAACAGGTCGCTATATTGCGTGACGGGCGCGACGCCGACCGGCCGGTAATTCTGGAACGGCGTCGCGACGTAGGCGCCCATGTCGAGATAATCGAGATCGGTCTTGGACGAGATCGTCAGCTGTGCGGTCGGCTTCCACAAGAGGCTGATGCGGCCGGCGATGTGGCGCTGATCGCCATTGTTGCCGGTGTAGCGCGTGCCGCCGGGACCGCTAATATCGTAAAAGCCGTTACGGCGGGTTCCGTAGAGTGCGACGCGGGCGGCGAACGTATCGCTGATCGGCAGGTTGATCGCGCCCTGAGCACCGGCCTCCGAATAATTGCCGACGTTCGCGTTCAAATAGCCGTGCAGGCCGCCATTGATGATCGGATCGTTGCTGTTGACGAACACCGCGCCGCCGGTCGCGTTCTGGCCGACGGTCGTGCCTTGCGGGCCGCGCAGGATCTGGACGTTGGCGACGTCGTAATAGGGTTCCTGCTGGAAATAGCCGGGGAAAGTCGGCGCACCGTCGCGGTAGGTGATGACGCCGGTCGCGGTCTGGGTATTGTGTTCGCCCTTGCCGATGCCGCGGACGTTGAAATCAATCCCCTGCCCGAAATTGTTGACGACGATGCTGGGCGCCGCGAACTGGAGCGCGTCGACATTGGCGACGCCCTTGTTGGCGAGATCGGCACCGCTCAGCACGGTCGCCGCGACGGGCGTGGTGGACAGGTTCTCGCTGCGCCGGCGAGCGGTGACGATGACTTCGCCGTCCTGCGATGCGGTTTGTTCAGACTGGTCGGCGGGCACCGCGGGCGCGGTCTGCGCCTGCGCCGCGATCGCGCCGAACGTCAGCGCCAGAACCGACGCGCCCAAAAATATCCCCTGCACTTTCATCACCTTCTCCTACCTGCGCCGTGCGATCTCTGCCGCTACAGGCGTTCCTATTGCGCCAATCATTCACGGAATTCAACACTCATTATCTTCCGAGTTAACGTTCATGACTCCGATCTTAGGCGGAGGCGCTTGGTTACATCTTCCCGGCGTGGCGTTCGCTTTCGCTCGTTATCCGCCTTGAAAAACCGGCTTTGAACACCTGTTCAGACTTAACAGTTGCCGCAAAAAATCGCGTCGAAGGGATTTGATCGGCCACTAGTCTGTCAGCTTTGCCCGAGCATCAGACGACTTGTCAGCATCGGTGCCCGTCCAATGGTCGTGGACAGTTATCTGGATAATTGCTTCGATGGACCACAGCGTCGATTGAGCGAAAATTAGACCTGCGCTATGTCGTGATAGGCGCGTTGGCGAGCGGCGGCTCATATCTCGAGTCATCTGGCTGGAGCGATTGGTGATACTGATCATCATCCGGAATATATACGCGCTTCACGATCAGAGTATCTGGCATCGCTCGGGTTCGATATTCAGTGGAATGTCCGGTTACACCGCGGCTCCTTCGAAAGCAGACCGCCGGCTTTCCACCAATAGGCGGTCCTTCAGACCCCTATGCCGCTACCTGAACGAACGGCTATTTACGACGTTCGCTGCCCAATAGCGGCCAAGCCACCGCCCCGTCGCCGTTTCGTCCAGCGACCCGACGGTCAGCCCGTAGCGGAACGTCCCGTCGGCGCGCAGGAGGATCTCAGCGCCCATCTCATGCTCGGAATGGCGATAGGCACCGACCAGCCCGGTCGCCACCGCCGAAGCCAGCGGGACGATCGGTGCCGGGGGCGGCGGCGCGGGCTTGGTCTGGCCGGCAAGCACCTTGCGCACCGCATCGCGTTTCTCCGCCGGTACGGCATAGGCGTCGAGCTGCAAGTCGAGCGATTCCGGGTCCCAATATTTGCCCGTCGCCAGCCCGCTGGCCGGCTCGCTCTCCAGCCCGAGCGCGAGCAGGCCGAAGGTGGAACTGACCGCCATGTCCGGGGGCACCTCCATCGGCACGCCGTTCATGCTGTCCTTGCCCCATTTGCCCGAACACATCCGGTCCCGGATCAAGTCGCCGAGGCTGTTCGGCAGGATTTTCTCGAGCGTGATCTTCTGGTCTTTCGTCAGTACGCGGCTGCCATCGGGATGCACGTCCTGCAGCCCGGGCGTCTTGACCAGCTTTCGGACGCAGTCGAACGTCGCATCGCCGACATTGCCGATCGCCCCGTCCTCGTCCGGCTTCTGCCAGCGGATGAGAACATGGAACGAGAGCAAAGGACCGGTGCGTTTCACGGTGTTTGCATCGACCAGGACGACGGCGTCTTCGCGAGCGATGACCATGCGCCATTCTTCCGCGCCGGCCGCACTCGGAATGCCGACGAGCGCGAGCATGCTCGCCGCTCGCATCGTCGCGCTCGCACGCTTCTTGGTCACCGTCTTGAGCATAGCGCATATATCCTTGTCGATCCGGTGCGGTCCGCGTGTAACCAGCGGGTCCTGCGACGGCGGCACTTCACTGGAACCGCAGCGTCTTCTCGAAGCCGTCATTGGCCTTCGTCATCCGGGCGATCTTGCGCAGATGCCCGCGCACGTGGCGCTGGAACCGCGAATCGTCGTTGATCCCCGCCGCCGGATAGTCGTCCGCCGCGATCAACGCCTTGAGACGGCCGGCGAATCCCGCCTGCGTCTCGGACCAGTCGCCGGTGCGCAGCGCAGTGCAGACCCAAGCCTCCGCCGCCGCGACGTCATACTCGTCCGCCGCCTGATAGCCACGCCGGTCGGCCGCCGCCTGGTCCAGCTTCGCCGCGGCGATCCGGCGGTCGAGCCACGTCCGGACCAACGCCCCGTCCCACGCTTTCAGCGGATCGCTCATTATATTTCCGCTCACCCGATCATTGCTCAAGGAAATGCGGTAGCACGAAGCCATGACTTCAACCGACGACAAACTCAGCGAACTTGGCTGGCGGCCATATTTCAGCGCGCAGGTCAGCGACGCCGAGGCGCAGGCGCTACGCCCGGCCCGCGTGATGGCGGTCCATCGCGGCAAGATCGCCATTCGCGATGCGGAAGGCCCGCGCTTGATCTCGCCCTATCTGCCCGGCACGCAGCCGTCGGACGATCACCCGACGGTCGGCGACTGGCTGCTGACCGACGATAGCGAGCAGCCGACACGGTTGCTGGATCGGCTGAACCTGTTCACCCGCCGCGCGCCGGGCGATCCGCGCCGCCGGCAGATGATCGCCGCCAATATCGACACGGTGTTCCTCGTCGCCTCGTGCAACCAGGATTTCAGCGTCGCCCGGCTGGAACGCTATCTCGTGCTGGCGCGCGAGGTCGGCGTCACGCCGGTCGTGATCCTGACCAAGACCGATCTGAGCGACACGCCCCGGCAGTTCGTCGACGCCGCGCGCGCAATCGAGCCCGGCCTGCACGTCGAGACCGTCGATGGCCGCGATCATGCGAGCGTGGCGCATCTGGCGGCGTGGTGCGGCACGGGCCAGACCGTCGCGCTGCTGGGATCGTCCGGCGTCGGAAAATCGACGCTGGTTAATACGCTGACCGCATCGGACAGTATCGCGACGCAGCCGGTGCGCGCCGCGGACGATACCGGCCGGCACACCACTACGGTACGCGAGATGCACCGCCTCGCGCTCGGCGGCTGGCTGCTCGATACGCCAGGCATGCGGGAATTGCAGCTTTCCGAGGCGGCGGCGGGCTTGTCCGAAGTGTTCGACGACTTCATCCTCGCGGCGGAGGAGTGCCGCTTCTCGGACTGCGCGCACGGCCGCGAACCAGGCTGCGCGGTGCGCGCGGCGATCGACGGCGGTACGCTGACCGAGGAACGCTTCGATCGCTGGCGCAAGCTGAGCCACGAAGATCGCGGCGAACCGGCCCGCCCCGCGCGCAGCCCGCGACCGCGCCGTTAGCTCCGGG
>Ga0160428_1001371_pt1 | contig 18760 bp, 22 predicted proteins | sample SolpanmetagenomM_FD_108198 | JGI IMG/M metagenome (GOLD analysis project Ga0160428, IMG submission 108198) | Solar panel surface microbial communities from Lawrence Berkeley National Laboratory, California, USA - M | ecosystem: Engineered > Built environment > Solar panel > Unclassified ... | reverse complement strand
AGGTCGCCGGCACCCCCGACGCGATGACGGTCAACGGCTCCGCCAAGGTCATCTGCGGCAACGTGCAGACCTCCAACGCGACCGTCTACCTCATCGACTCGGTCCTCATGCCCCCCGCCTGAGGGACCTCCGCCTGAGGGACCTCCTCGCGACCTGCGCCGGTGACTGCTCCACGTCACCGGCGCAGTCGCGTCCGGGGGGTTCAGGCGAGCAGGGCGAGCGAGCGGTCCCACAGCGCCTGCGCCGTCGCCGGGTCCAGCGCCCAGCGCTTCACGCCGTGGGGGTGCTCGGCGAGCGTCGCGGTGTCCGGGACCGGGTAGGCCTCGCGGCCGTCATCGAGGTAGCGCCCGCCGACGCCCGCGAACTCGGGCGCGACGGCGGCGACCAGCGTCGTCGCGGCGCCCTGGCCGAGGGACTTCCAGGTGAACGTGCCCGCGGCCTCGGCCGCGGCCAGCGACGCGCGCTGCGCCGCGGAGAAGCTGCGCTGCAGCCCCGTCGCCACCCCGCCGGGGTTCACGGCGTTCGCGACGACGCCGTCCGCCGCCCAGCGCCGGGTGGCCTCCACGGCGAACAGCGCGTTGGCCGACTTCGACCGGGCGTAGGCGACCTGCGGGTCGTAGGGGCGGCGGTGGTGGTCCAGGTCGTCGAGGTCGACGGGGGCCCGCATGTGGGCGGTGGAGGACACCGCGACGATGCGGGCCCCGCCGCGGCGGGCCGCCGCGACCGCCAGGTGGGGGTGCAGCCCCACGGCGAGCGCGAGGTGGCCGAGGTGGTTGACGGCGAACTGCCGCTCGCGCCCGGCGGCGGTCCGCTCCAGGCCGGCGGTGACGACGCCCGCGTTGGCCACGAGGAGGTCCAGGGGCGCGTCCCACGCCTCGACGAACGCGCGCACGCTGCCGGGCTCGGCGAGGTCGAGGGCCCGGACCTGCGGGCGGGGCCGCCCGGTGGCCGCGGCGATGCGCCCGGCCGCCGCGTCGCCCGCGGCGACGTCGCGCACGGCGAGCACCACGTCGGCCCCGGCCGCGGCCAGCGCCCGCGCCGTCTCGGCCCCCAGGCCGGAGGAGGCGCCCGTGACGACGGCGCACCGCCCGCACAGGTCGACGTCGCGGACCACGTCGTCGGCGGTGCTCGTCGCGTCGAAGCGGGTGGTGACGAGGTGTGGCACGGGGACCCTTCCGTCCCGGGGATGTCGCTAGACAGACTAGACCCGAACGGTAAAGCGGGTACAGCATCGGTAGGGTCGCCCGCGTGACGGAGGAGGCGGGCCCGGGCCGGGCGGACCGGCGGGACGCGGTGCTCGGCGCCGCGCTGGAGACGTTCCTGCGCCACGGCTACCGCAAGACGTCGATGGAGGACGTGGCGGCCGCGGCCGCCATCTCCCGGCCGGGGCTGTACTTCCTCTTCGCGTCCAAGCAGGAGCTGTTCGCCGCCGCCGTCGCGCGCGCCCTCGCGCTCGACCTGGCCGCGGCCGCCGGGGCGCTCGCCGAGGAGGCCCGGCCCCTGCCGGAGCGCCTGCTCACGGCCTTCGACGCCTGGACCGGGCGCTACCTCGGCGCCGTCGGCGGGGAGCTGAGCGAGGTCGCCGAGGCCCACCGCGACGTCATGCACCCCGCGGCCCTCGCTGCGCCGCAGCGCTTCCGCGACCTCGTGACCGACGCCGTCGTCGCCGCGCACCCGCCGGCGCGGCGGGGCACCGCGCAGGACGTCGCCGCCACGCTGCTCAGCGTCGCGGTGGGCCTGAAGCACCAGACGAGCTCGCGCGAGGAGTTCCGCGCGCGCCTGGCCACGGCCGTCGGGCTGCTCCTGCGGTGACCCCCGGTGGGGAGGGGCTCAGCCGCCCAGCGGGAGCGTCGCGGCGTAGGCGGCGCGCAGGTGCCGCAGCCGCAGGTCGTGGTCGGCGGGCCACGTCGTCCACTGCGGCGACTCCCCCTCCAGCGCCTGCTCCAGCTGCTCGAGCTGCAGCTGCCAGGTGGCCAGCGACATCGGGACCCACTCGTCGTCGCCCTCGAGCTCGTTCGTCAGCGTCAGGCGCGTCCGCGCGCGCAGCGCCCCCGCGTCCAGGGGCTCCAGCTCCCAGCGCAGCACGCCGTGCTCGGAGTTCGTGTGCTCCAGCAGCCGCGGCGGGTCGAACGCGACGACCTGACCGGGCCACCACTCCAGCCCGTCGGGCGGGCCGTAGAGCCACATCAGCGAGAACTCCCCGCCGGGGCGCAGGTCCGCCCGCAGGTCCGCCCACCAGCGGCGGGTCACGTCCGGCACCGTCAGGGCCGTCCACAGGGTCGCGACGGAGTGCGGGTACTCCCGCACCCACGTCAGGGTGGCGCGGTCCCCGCCGTGCAGGACGGCACCGCCGATCAGCTCGGACGTGCTCACGCGCCTCATCCTGGCCCACGGGCGGGACGGGGCGGGACGGGACGGCCCCACCGGTACCGTCGCCGCGTGTCGACCGCCCCCCACCGCGACCCCCGGTTCCTCGCCCTCGTCGCGGGCGGCGGCGCGCTGGGCACCCTGGCGCGCTACGGCACGGCGCAGCTCGTCCCGGCGGCCGGGGGCTGGCCGCTGGCCACGCTGACCGTCAACGTCGTCGGCTCCTTCCTGCTCGGCCTGCTGCTCGAGGCCCTGGCCCGCCGCGGCCCGGAGGACGCCCGCCGCGCGGCGCTGCGCCTCGGCCTGGGCACGGGGTTCTGCGGCGGGTTCACGACGTTCTCCAGCCTCGCGGTCGAGGTCGACGGCCTCCTGCGCGACGGGACCCCCGCCACGGCCCTGGCCTACGGCGCGGGCAGCGTCGTCGCGGGGCTCCTCGCGGCGCTCGCGGGCGTGCTCGTCGCGGCCTCCGCGTCCCGGGAGCGGGGGCGGCCCGCGTGATCGTGCTGCTGGCGCTCGCGGGCGGCCTGGGTGCCGTCGCGCGCTTCGTCGTGGACGGGGAGGTGAAGGCACGCCGGCGCGGGTCGTTCCCCGTGGGGGTCCTCGCGATCAACGTCGCCGGGTCGTTCCTGCTGGGCCTGCTGACCGGGCTCGTGCGCGCCGGGGCCGACGACGCCTGGCGCCTCGTGCTCGGGGTGGGGTTCTGCGGCGGGTTCACGACGTTCAGCACCACGGTGGTCGACACGGTCCGCCTGGCGCAGCGGGGCGAGGTGCGCGCGGCGGTGGGCGACGCGGCGGGCACCCTCGTGCTCGCGGTCGCGGCCGGGGGCCTCGGCCTGCTGCTCGCGGGCGGCGGGGCCGGCTAGGGGCGGCAGCCGCGCAGCGGGTCCCGCCCGATGAAGGCGAGCAGGCGCGTCTGCACGTCGGCGTCGTCCGGGACGGGGACGGCGGGGCCGTACTGCCCCGAGGTGCGCAGCAGCTCCTCGATCGGCTGCATCCCCGCGAGCAGGTCGGCGCAGAACTCCGGGTCGAGCCGCTCGTCCTGGCCCGTGGCCCGCGCCAGGTCCCAGGTGTGCAGGAAGACGTCGGTGGTGCAGAACCGGTCGACGGCGTCGGGCAGCGGCATCCCGCCGACGTGCGGGTGCCGGAAGGGGGTGGCCGCGTCGGGTCCGTCCAGCAGCCGCTGCACCGCGTCGGCGTGCACGAGCCACGCCGCGACCGGGTCGTCCGCGGGCGCCGGGCCGCGGTCGAGCTCCAGGCCGGTGCCGCTGCGCAGGAACTCCGGCACCCACTCCACGAGGTGGGCGACCACGTCGCGCGCCCGCCAGCCCGGCACCGGAGCCGGTGCGTCCCAGTCGGTGGCCCCCACGACGCGGGTGGTGAACGCCGCGGCCACCGCGCGGTGCTTCTCGGCCGGATCGGTGGGCAGCGTCACGGGTCGTCTCCTCCAGTGGTTCCGGCCGCCGAACCTAGGCCGACCTCCTCCGGGGGGTCAACGCCTCCGCGCCGGCCGAGGGCGCGACGGCCGGCTCAGCGGCGGGACTCCTCCCGCAGCGGGCGCACCGCGGGCGGGACGGCGTCGCCCGTGACCTCGGGGAACTCGCACGTGAAGGAGCCCGCGTACCCGGCGAGCGGGCCGAACCGCTCGTTGGTCACCCGCACGTCGATCGTGAAGCAGTCGCGGGCCTCGTCGAAGCCCTCGGTGAGCTCGGCGGTGCCGGACAGCGCCATCGGGAACCGGAACGCGACCCGGCCCTCGTAGAAGCGCTGCGCCGCGGAGACGATGCGCAGGCTCCCGTCGGGCAGGACCGACGGGACGAGGTCGACGGCGAGGTGCTGGTGGGTGCCGAGGTAGTCCAGGACGCGGCCGGGGCCGTCGGCGACCAGCGTGGCGTCGAAGCGGCGGCGCCGGCCCGGGGCGATCTCGAACGTCCGCACCACGGTGACCGTCTCGCGGCCGAGGGAGTCGACGTAGGCGTAGTTCTCCACGCTGAACGGGACGTCGGTGGCGGCGTCGGGCACGAGGATGTTCCGCCACGCGCCCAGGTGCAGGAAGGGCAGCGTCCACGACGGCCCGTGCCAGAGGCGGTCCATCACGCCGCGGCCCACGCACGAGTACCCGGCCGCGGTCGAGACGCCGAAGCGCCGCTGCAGCATCGGGTGCAGGTCGCGGGCCCGCTCCCCGAGGGCGCCGAGCACGACGCTGCCCGGGTCCGGGCGAGGCGCGCTCACGACGACGCCCCGGCCGGGGCGGGCACGCCCGCCAGGGTCGCGGGCGAGGTGGCCGAGGACCGGTCCGGGGGCCGGCGCCGGCACCGGCGCGCCGACGGGGTCCCCGCCCCGACCGGCCAGGCCAGGGCGGCCGCGGCCAGGCCGAGCGCGGCCGCGACCGCCCCGGGACGGCGGCGGCCGGCGAGGACCGCGGCGCCGGCGAGGGCGCCCGCGCGGACCGCGGCGTCGAGGAGGGCCCGGTCCCGCGCCACCGCCGGGTCGAGGCCCTCGGCCGCCCACAGCCGCAGCCGGTCGAAGCTCCACGCCGTGGCCCACCCCACGGCGGGGCGCACCACCAGCGGGTCCAGCACCGCCCCGAGGCGGCCCCAGCCCGGCGCGTAGTCGTAGCCGGTGAGGAACCGGACGCCCTGGGGGGTGGGCACGTAGCGCCAGTACCCCGACCCCTCGCCCAGCGGCGACAGCCGCCCGTGCGGGCGGAAGCGCAGCGCCGAGGTCCCGCGGCCCTGCGCGTCGCGGCGCTCGCCGACCGAGACGCCGGTGCCCGTCACGGTCACGGCGGCGGCGCGGGGGTGCGGCAGGGCCAGGGCGTAGGTGAAGTGCTGGTGGCCCTGCGCGTCGCGCTCGGTGGGCCGGATCGCGGAGAAGCGCAGGTCCCAGCGCGGGTGCAGCTCCGGGGCCTGGGTCAGGTGCCACAGGCGGTCGGCGTCGCAGGCCACGAGCGTCTCGACGTACAGGGGCGGCGCCATCCGCCGACGCTACCGGGGCGGCCCGGCCCCGCGGGGGCGCTCGGGTGACAGGATCACGGCTACCCGTGCCCACCGTCGAGGAGACGCCCCCGTGCCCGTGACCCCCTTCCCCCGTCCGGTGTCCTGCACGGCGGGCGACGGCCCCGGCGCGCCCGCCGACGCCCCCGTCCGCGTCTCGCTCGACGAGGGCCTGCCCGAGCAGGGCTACCGGCTGCGCACCTCCCCGGACGGGATCTCGCTCGCCCACCGCGACGCCGCCGGCCTGCGCTACGGGCTGCAGACCCTCGACCAGCTGAGGGCCGGGGCGGACTTCGCCGACGTCGCGTACGCGGTCGAGGACGCCCCCGACTTCGCCGTCCGCGGGTTCATGCTCGACGTCAGCCGCGACCGGGTCCCCACGCGCCGGACCCTGGCGCGCTGGGTCGAGGTCCTGTCGCTGGCGCGCGTCAACCAGTTCGAGCTCTACACCGAGCACACGTTCGCCTTCCGCGGCCACCAGCAGGTGTGGCAGGACGCCTCGCCCCTGACGCCCGAGGACGTCCGCTGGCTCGACGCCCGCTGCGCCGCCGCGGGGATCGCGCTGGTGCCGAACCAGAACACGCTGGGGCACATGGAGCGCTGGCTCGCGCACGAGCCCTACGCCGCCCGCGCCGAGAACGAGGACGGGTTCGTCTTCGACGGCACGCACCGCTCCCCGAGCACGCTGGAACCCACGGCCGAGAACGCCGAGTTCGTCCTCGGCCTGCTCGACGACGTCGTCCCCCACTTCCGCACGAAGCGGCTGAACGTCGGCGCCGACGAGCCGTTCGAGCTGGGCACCGGCAGGACGCGGGAGCGCGCCGAGGCCGAGGGGATCGGGCCCGTCTACTTCGACTACGTCACCCGGATCGTGCAGCCCTGGGTCGACCGCGGCTACACCGTGGAGTTCTGGGCCGACGTGTTCGGCAACCACCCCGAGCTCATGCACCGCGTCCCGGCCGGTGCCGTCCCCGTGGTGTGGCAGTACGACTCCGCGTCCCTGACGGCCGCGGTGATCGACGCGGACGGTGACGAGGTGGCCGCCTGGCGGGCCTCCGGCATCGACGTCGACGGCCTGCGCCACGGGTTCCGCGACCGCGCCCGGCTGCTGCTGGAGGCGGGCGTGCCGTTCTGGGTGGCGCCGGGCACGAGCAGCTGGAACTCGGTCCTGGGCCGCCTGGACAACGCGCTGGAGAACATGGTCGACGCGGCGACCGTGGGCCTGGAGAACGGGGCCACGGGGTACCTGAACACCGCGTGGGGCGACAACGGCATGTGGGAACCCCCGTCCGTCGCGTTCGGGCCCGTCCTGTTCGGCGGCGCGGTGAGCTGGAACCTGGCCGCGAACCGCGACCTCGACCTCGCGGCCGTGCTGGACGAGCACGTCCTGCTCGACCCCACCGGCACCACGGGCCGGGTCCTCGACCGCACCGGCCGCCTGGCCGCGCAGCTCGGCGTGTTCACCCTCAACGCGTCCCCGCTGTACCGCGCGCTGTTCACGGGCGGCGACCTGCCGGCGAGCACCACCCCCTCCGACGAGGCGCTGACCGCGGCGGGGCAGGTGCTGGCCCGCTGCCGGGAGGACCTGCGCACCGCGGACCCCGCGAGCGCCGACGGCGACGTCGTCGTGCGCGAGCTCACCCAGGCGATCCGCCTGTCGGAGCTCGCGGTGGACCTCCTGCTGGCCCGCTCGGCCGGCGGCGGCACGGTGCCCGCGGCCGACGCCCGGCGCCTGCTGACCGAGCTGGAGCGGCTGCTCGTGGAGCAGCGCGCCTGCTGGCTGCTGCGCTCGCGCCCCGGTGGCCTGGACGACAGCCTCGGCCACTTCGACACCCTCCGCCACGCGCTCACCAGCGCCGCCGCGCGGTGACCGCCGAGGTGGGGGCCGTGCGGGTCGGGCTGGACATCGGCGGCACCAAGGTCGAGGGCGTCGCGCTGGCCGACGACGGGACGCTGCTGCGCCGGGAGCGGACCCCGACCCCGGCCACCGCCGGGCAGCTGCTCGCCACGGTGGTGGACCTGGTGCACCGCCTCGCGGCCGGGGCCCCCGTGCGGGGCGTCGGGCTGGGCGTGCCCGGGATCGTCGACCCCGGCACCGGCACGCTCGTCGACGCCGTGAACCTGGGCCTCGACGAGGGGCCCTTCGCCCTCGGCCCGGAGCTGTCGCAGCGCCTCGGCGGGCTGCCGGTCGTCGTGGAGAACGACGTCAACGTCTCGGCGCTGGGGGCCGGGGCCCTGCTCGGCGCCGACGACCTCGCCCTGCTGTCGCTGGGCACGGGCCTCGCGGCGGGCGTCCTGCTCGACGGCGTCCTGCGGCGCGGGGCGAGCGGCGCGGGGGGCGAGGTCGGGCACGTGTCCTTCGACCCCGGCGGGCTGCTGTGCGGCTGCGGGCAGCGCGGCTGCCTGGAGACGCTCGCGGCCGGCCGGGCCCTGACCCGCCGCTGGCCGGGTCGCCCCGGCGACGCGCCCGACGCGCTGTGGACCGCCGCGGCGGCGGGGGACGCGGCGGCGATCGCCGTGCGCGACAGCTGGGCCGACGCCGTCGCCACGGCCGTCCGCGTCCTCGTGCTGACCGTGGACCCGCGCCTCGTCGTGCTCGGGGGCGGGGTGTCGGCGGTCGGGGAGCCGCTGCGGCGGGCCGTCGCGGACGCGCTGCAGCGCCAGGCCGCGCCGTCCGCGTTCCTGCGGGGCCTGGCGGTGCACGAGCGGCTCGCCGTCGTCCCCGCGGGGCAGCCCGTCGCCGCCATCGGGGCGGCGGACCTCGTCGCCGCCTAGGCCGCCGTGGCCGCCGGGGCCCTCAGGCGGGGATGCTCAGACGGGGACGCTCAGGCGGGGACGCTCAGGCGGGGACGCCGGTGCCCGCCGGCACGACGAGGCGTCGGGCGATGCGCCAGCCGGCCGGTCCCCGGCGCAGCACGTCGTGGTGCACGACGGCGGTGAGGGTCCCGTCCGCCATGAGCAGGAGACCCTTGGAGTCCACGGCCGCCTGGTCGCCGTCCTCGCCGACGACGACCACGTTGCTGACGAGGTGCGCGCGCGGGCCGTGGGCGCCCAGCTGCCCGGCCAGCGCGCGGGCGGCCTCGACGCCGGTGATCACCGGCATCCCCACGGCGCTCATGTCGTAGACCACGTCGGTGGTGAAGACGGTGTCGATCTCGTCCAGCCGGCCGTCGTCGAAGACGTGGCCGACCAGGCCCAGCGTCTCGGTGATGGCCCAGCGGTCGTCGGCGTCCATGTGCGTCCCTCCGGTGTCGTCGGCCCCGGCTGGTCCGACACTGCGACGGTACTCGGTACCGATCGGAACGCAAGCCCCTCGGGTATCGAGACCCGGTGCGGAGTGCGTACCCTGGCGCCGTGGCCCCCTCCCTCGTCGAGCGCAAGCAGCAGGCGGCCCGCGAGCGCATCGTGCGGGCGGCCGCGGAGCTGTTCGCCGAGCGCGGCTTCGACGGGGTCTCGGTGTCCGACATCGCCGAGCGGGCCGAGGTCGGCCGCACGACGTTCTTCCGCCACTTCGGGGACAAGCAGGAGGTCGTCTTCGCCCGCGAGGAGGCGCTGCTCCAGGCGCTGACCGCGGCGGGGCTCGGCCCTGTCCGCCCCGGCGACCGGTCGGCGCGGGCGGCCCTGCAGGCGCTGCAGCCCCTCGTGCTGCAGCTGTGCGCGCACGTCGGCGGGGACCCCGGGGAGCTGCGCCGGCACGAGGAGCTCGTCGAGGGCAGCGTCGAGCTGCGGGGCCGCAGCGCGGCCAAGGCGCAGCTCGTCGCCCGGCGGCTGGGGGCGCTCCTGGTGGACGCCGGGTGGGACGCGGCCGTCGCGGCCCTCGCCGGACAGCTCGCGCTGGCCTGCTACGCCGCGGCCCGGACCTCCGCCGAGCGCCCCGGGGACCTGGTGGACGCCACGCGCGCCGCCTTCGCGCAGGTCCTGGACCTCGGCGCGCCGCGGCCCTGACGCGCGCGGGCCCCGGCGGTGACCCTCCCGCCCCGGTAGGGTGGACCGCGGTGCGCCGGGAAGTCTGGTCGGCAACGACGTCGTCGGCCCCGGAAGCAGGTCCCCGTGCCCTCCACGCCCCGTCCGAACCCCGGCCTCTTCGCCCGCGGCTCGTGGCCCGAGGCCAGCCGCATCGCCCAGGTCCTGCGCCTGGAGACCGTCGGCGGAGCCCTGCTGCTCGTGGCCACCGCCCTGGCGCTCGTGTGGGCCAACCTGCCGGGTGACACGTACGAGGCGGTCCGGCAGCTGCACGTCGGCCCCGCCGCGCTCGGCCTCGACCTCTCCCTGGAGCACTGGGCGGCCGACGGCCTGCTCGCGATCTTCTTCTTCATCGCCGGGCTGGAGCTGAAGCGGGAGTTCGTGGCCGGCGACCTGCGCGACCCCCGCGCCGCGGCCCTGCCGATCGCCGCGGCCGTGGGCGGCATGGCCGTCCCCGCGCTGGTCTACAGCCTCGTCGTCGCCGTCTCGCCGTCCGCGCCCGCCGGCGCGGCGACGGGGTGGGCCATCCCGACCGCGACCGACATCGCCTTCGCGCTCGGGGTGCTCGCCGTCGTGGGCAGCCACCTGCCGTCGGCGCTGCGGACGTTCCTGCTCACCCTCGCCGTCGTCGACGACCTGCTGGCGATCACCGTCATCGCCGTCTTCTACACGAGCGACCTGGCGCCGCTGCCGCTGCTGCTGGCCCTGGTGCCGTTGGCCCTGTTCACGCTCGCCGTGCAGCGCCGGGTGCGCACGTGGTGGGTCCTGCTGCCGCTGGCCCTGCTCACGTGGGGCCTCGTGCACGCCTCGGGCGTGCACGCCACCGTCGCCGGCGTCCTGCTCGGGCTCGTCGTGCCGGTCGTGCGCAGCCAGGCCGCGGGCGGTCCCGACGCCGGCCCCGGCCTCGCGGAACACTTCGAGCACCGCTGGCGGCCCCTGTCCGCCGGCTTCGCCGTGCCCGTCTTCGCCCTGCTGTCCGCGGGCGTCGCGATCGGGGGCGCCTCGGGCCTCGCGGACGCGCTGCGGGACCCGGTGGCGCTGGGGGTGGTGGCCGGCCTCGTGGTGGGCAAGCCGGTCGGGATCCTGGCCACGACCTTCGTGCTGGCGAAGGCCACGCGCGCCGAGCTCGACCCGAGCCTGCGCTGGGTCGACGTCGCGGGGGTCGCCGTGCTGGCCGGCATGGGCTTCACGGTGTCGCTGCTCATCGGCAGCCTCGCCTTCGGCGAGGGCAGCGCCCCCGCCGAGCACGTCACGCTCGGCGTGCTCCTGGGCTCCACGGTCGCGGCGCTGCTCGCCAGCGTGCTGCTCCTGCACCGCAACAAGGTCTACCGCGCCATCGAGGCCGAGGAGCTCGTCGACGACGACCAGGACGGCGTCCCCGACGTCTACCAGCGCTGAGCGGTCCCGGTGATCGTCCCCGGGGGATCACGGACGCGGGTAGTGTCCGGAGCACTGCACCTGCAGTCGCGGACCGCGTGCGGAGGGTCGGCGACCGTGGACGGTTGGACCCACAGCCCGCAGCGCCGCCGGCGTGCGCCGGCGGTCCAGCGCACGCGCCGGCCGGGTCCACGTCGCCCCGGTCCGGGTGTGGCGAGCAGAGGACGTGACCCGATGGGTGAGCACGCTCAGCACCAGGCGCAGGTCCTCCCCGACCCGCAGGCCGCCTTCGCGGAGCTCGGCCGCATGCTGCTGGGGGAGAAGCCCCTCGTGGAGGTCCTCCGCGAGGTGTGCCGGCTGGCGCTCGCGACGATCCCCGGCGTCGACGAGGTGTCGATCACCCTCGTGGAGGACGACCGCACCCGCACCGCGGCCTTCACGGGCTCGCTCGCGGCGACGCTCGACGAGCGGCAGTACGACGCCGGCTTCGGCCCGTGCCTGGACGCGGCGCAGTCGGGCGACGTCGTGCGCATCGCCGACACGGCCGCCGACGCCCTCTACCCCGGGTTCGCGGCCGCGGCCCGCCGCCAGGGCGTCACGAGCGTGCTCGCCGTCGGACTGCCGATGCCGGTGCGCGTCCTGGGTGGGCTCAACGTCTACCGCCGCGGCGGCACGGAGCCGTTCGACGACCGGGTCGAGGCCCTCGCCGTGGCCTTCGGCGGCTACGCGGCCGTGGCGCTGGCCAACGCGGCGCTGCTCGCGAGCCGGGAGCGGCTCGCCACCCACCTGCAGACGGCGATGCTCAGCCGGGCCGTCATCGACCAGGCCAAGGGCGTCGTCATGGCCGTCGCCCGCTGCGACGCCGACGAGGCCTTCCGGCTGCTCGCGAAGGAGTCGCAGCAGCGCAACCGCAAGCTGCGCGAGGTCGCCGCCGAGGTCGTCGGTGCCGCCGAGCGCGGTGAGCAGGCGTGGAGCTCGTGAGCGGGGGACTCGCCGAGGCCCTGGCCGAGCTGGCTCGCGACCTGCAGCGCGAGCACGGCTCGCCCGCCACGCTGGAGAAGGTCGTCGCCTCCGCGATCGCCATGATCCCCGGGGCGGCCGAGGGGTCGATCAGCGTAGTCGAGGGACACCGGCAGGTGACGTCGTGGGCCGCGAGCGACGACCTGCCGAAGGTCGTCGACGCGCTGCAGACGGAGACGGGCGAGGGCCCGTGCCTGCAGGCGATCGCCGAGCACGAGACGGTGTCCGTCCCCGACATGGCGGCGGAGACGCGCTGGCCGGGGTTCGCGCGCCGCGCCGCCGAGGCGGGTGCCGCCAGCATGCTGTCCTTCCAGCTCTTCGTGGCCGGCGACACCCTGGGCGCGATGAACCTCTACGCGCGCGAGGCGCACGCCTTCGACGCCGAGTCGGAGCACGTCGGGCACCTGTTCGCCGCGCACGCGGCCATCGCGTTCTCCGCCGTGCGCCAGGGGGAGAACCTCCAGGTCGCCCTCGACAGCCGCACCCTCATCGGCCAGGCGCAGGGCGTCCTCATGGAGCGCCACGACCTGACGGCGGACCAGGCCTTCGTGCTGCTGACCACCGCGAGCCAGCACCGCAACGTCAAGCTGCGCGTCGTGGCGGAGGAGCTCGTCGCCACCCGCCGCCTGGCGCGGTAGGGGACTCAGCGCCCGTCGGGCGCCTCGTCGCCGGGGAGACCCGGCTCGGGGGCGGGCTGCGACGGCCCGCGCCGCTCGACCAGGTAGCTGTGGCCGCCGACGGTCACGCGCTCCCAGGTGCCGTACCCGCGCCGCGCCTCCTCGGCGGTCCTGGCCCCGCGCGGGGGCTCCTCGTCGTAGCTGACCTGGGCGGGGCCGGTGAAGCTGAACGCCGCGTCGAGGAAGAGGTCGACCAGCTTGTGCTTCGAGCGCGGCCGCCGCGTCGAGCGGGGGGTGGCTGCCTCGTCGTCGACCATCGGGGCGATCCCTTCGGGGGTGAACACTTCGTGCACACATCATCGTACAGTGGGGCCGTGCCCGCCAGCCCCGCGTCCGTGACGCCCGACACGCCGCCCCCGCCGGAGGAGGACCCGCTCGCCCTCGAGCGGCAGGTCTGCTTCGCGATGGTCGTCGCGGCCCGCAGCGTCGTGGGCCTGTACCGCCCGGTGCTGGAGCCGCTGGGGCTGACGCACCCGCAGTACCTCGTCATGCTCGCGCTCTGGGGACGCTCCCCGCTGTCGCTGCGCGAGCTCAGCGACAGCCTGCAGCTCGACCCCCCGACGCTGTCGCCGCTGCTCAAGCGCCTGGAGACCGCGGGCCTCCTCGAGCGCCGCCGGCTGCCCGAGGACCAGCGCTCCCTCGCGGTCACGCTCACGCCCGCGGGCCGGGAGCTGCGCTCCGCGGCCGAGGGCGTGCCGGCGCAGGTCGCCGCGCGCCTGGGCCTGGAGGTGGCGGACCTGCAGGCCGTGCGCGACGGCCTGACCGCCGTCATCGCCGCGGCCCGGGCCGCCGGCTCCTGACCCTCCCGGTGCCGCGGCGACCCGGCGTGATCACCGCGGATGGGGGCCGGTTCACCTCGGCGTGGTACTGATCGGGCCATGCCTGCGCCCCGCCTCGCCCTCACCCGGACCTACCTCGCGCCGGCGCCGGGCACGGCGCCCGGCGGCGGCGAGCTGCCCGGCGTGGCCGACGTCGCCGCCGGCGTCGACGTCCACAGCGAGCAGACGCACTACGACACCCCCGACCTCGCGCTGGCCGCGGCGGGCGTCTCCGTGCGCCGCCAGACCGGCGACGGGCCCCGCGGCTGGGTGCTGGAGCTGCCGGGCCGCGGCCCCCGCCACCACGAGGTCCGCCAGGCCCTGGGCCGCGCCGTCCGCACGGCTCCCGCCGCGCTGCAGCGCCTCACCTGGGCGGCCGCGCGCGGGCGCACCCTCGGACCCGTCCTGCAGCTGACCGCCGACGCCCGCCAGCGCGACCTCCTGGACGCCGACGGCCTCGTCGTCGCCCGGCTCACCACGCGCACCGTGCTCGCGCGGCCGCTGACGCCCGAGGACGCCGCGGCGCAGGAGTGGGCGGAGTGGCAGGTCGAGGTCGTCGACGGCCGCCGCGACCTGCTCGACGCCGTGGGCGAGGCGTGGGCGGCGCTGGGCGCGGAGGAGTCCGACCGCACGCAGCAGGTGCGCACGGTGCTGGACGACCCGGACGCCGGCGACGGCGAGGCCGGCGCGCCCGGCGGCGGGGGCGGGGCCGGGGCGCTGGTGCTCGGCCAGCTCGCCGACGACGTCGCGCGGCTGCTCGTGCAGGACCCGCTCGTGCGCATCGACGCCCCCGACGCCGTGCACGCGATGCACGACGCGACGCGCCGCCTGGCCGGCGTGCTCGCGAGCTTCGGGGAGCTGTTCGAGGACGCCCCCCGCGAGCACCTGAACGTCGAGCTGGACTGGCTCACCGACGTCCTGGCCGGCGCGCGCGACGTCGAGGTCCTCACCGACCGGCTGCTGCCCGACCTCGACGAGGAGGCCGCCGGCCACGTCGCCGGCTCCGGCACGGGCGACCCGGCCGTCGTGGCCGAGCAGGTCCGCGCCCTGCTGGCGCAGCGCCACGAGGCCGCGCACGCCGCGGTCGTCGCCGCGCTGGACTCCGGGCGCTACCGCGACCTGGTGGAGGCGCTGGAGGCCTTCGTCGCCCTGCCGTCCTCCACGGCGGCCGCCCGCCGCTCGGTGCGCAAGAGCCTGCTGCCGCTGGTCGCCGACGCGCACAAGCGCGTCAAGGAGGCCTACCGCGACCTCGACCCGGACGGCGACGACACCCCCGCGGCCCTCGACGCGCTCCGCCTCGCCGCGACGCGCGCCCGCGACGCCGCCGAGGTGCTCGAGCCCGCCCGCGGGGACGACGCGGCGGACTACGCCGACGGGGTCGGGCAGCTGCTCGACGTCCTCGCCGAGCAGCGCGGGTCCGTCCTCGCCCGGCGGCTGCTCGAGGAGCTCGTCCCGGTGGCCGGCCCCGGCGCCTTCGTGCTGGGCCGCCTGCACGGCCTCGAGGAGGTCCGCGCGGCCGTCGCCCAGCACGACCTGGACGACGCGTGGGGCGTCGCGTCGGCGAAGAAGCTGCGGCGCTGGATGCGCTGACGTCCCTCGCTAGGGTCGGGAGGGTGTCCGCAGCGGAGTTCTCCCGGCCCGTGCCCCTGACCGGTGACCTCGTGTCGCTGGAGCCCCTGTCGCCCGGGCACGTCGAGGACCTGCGCCTCGTCGTGGCCGAGGACGACCTGTGGCGCACCTGGTACACCCGCATCCCCGCCCCCGACGGCGTCGGGGAGGAGGTCGAGCGCCGCCTCGAGGAGCAGGCCGCGGGCGCCATGGCCCCGTGGGCCCTGCGCCGCCTGGACACGGGCGCGGTCTGCGGCCTCACGACCTACATGAACCTCGACCCCGCCAACCGCCGGCTCGAGATCGGCTCGACGTGGCTCGCGCCGTCCGCGCAGGGCACGGGCGTCAACCCCGAGGCGAAGCTCCTGCTGCTCGCGCGCGCGTTCGGGGAGCTGGACTGCGTCGCGGTCGAGTTCCGCACGCACTGGCACAACCACCAGTCGCGCGCCGCGATCGCCCGCCTCGGCGCCAAGCAGGACGGCGTCCTGCGCCAGCACGCCCTGTGGCACGACGGCACGCGGCGCGACACGGTCGTCTTCTCGATCCTGGACTCCGAGTGGCCGGCCGTGCGCTCGGGCCTGCGGCACCGCCTCGACCGGCGGCGGCCCGCGTGAACGACGCCGGGCCCGGCCCGGACGCGACCCCGCCGCCCCCGGCGCTGGCGCTGCGCGGGCTGACCAAGCGCTTCGGGACGACCACGGCCGTCGACCGGCTCGACCTCGACGTCCCCGCGGGCTCGTTCTACGGCGTCGTCGGGCCCAACGGCGCCGGCAAGACGACGACGCTGTCCATGGCCACGGGGCTGCTGCGCCCCGACGCGGGCCGCGCCCTCGTCCTCGGCGAGGACCTCTGGGCCGACCCGGTGCGGGCCAAGCGGCGCCTCGGCGTCCTGCCCGACGGCGTCCGGCTCTTCGACCGGCTCTCCGGCCCGGAGCTCGTCCGCTACACCGGGCTGCTGCGGGGCATGCCCCGCGACGTCGTGGAGGCGCGCGCCGCGGAGCTGCTGGACGCCCTCGGCCTCGCCTCCGCCGGCCCGACGCTCGTCGTGGACTACTCCGCGGGCATGACGAAGAAGGTCGCGCTGGCCTGCGCGCTCGTGCACGCCCCGCGCCTGCTCGTGCTCGACGAGCCCTTCGAGGCCGTCGACCCGGTCAGCGGCGCCACGATCCGCGAGATCCTCGGCGCCTACGTCGAGGGCGGCGGCACGGTCGTGCTGTCCAGCCACGTCATGGACCTCGTCGAGCGCCTCTGCGACCACGTGGCCGTCATCGCCGCGGGGCGCGTCCTCGCGGCGGGGCCGCTGGAGGAGGTGCGCGGCGGGGCGCGGCTGGAGGAGCGCTTCGTCGAGCTCGTCGGCGGCCACCGCGACATCACGGGGAGCCTCGCGTGGCTGCGGTCGTCCCGGACCCCGTGAGCACGAGCCTGCCGGCGAGCACCCGGGCCCCGCGGCCGGAGCTGGTCCTCGTCCGGCTCAAGCTCGCGCTGCTCGCGGGCGGGCTGCGGCGCAGCCCGTGGCAGGTCGTCGCCCTCGTGCTCGGCGCCCTCGCCGGGCTGGTCGTGGTCGGGCTCCTCGGCAGCGGCCTCGTGGCGCTGCGCTGGCAGCCCGTCGACGTCGCGGCGCCCGTCGTCGTGGGCGTCGGCAGCGTCGCGGTGCTCGGCTGGGCCGTGCTGCCGCTCGTCGCCTTCGGCGTCGACGAGACGCTCGACCCGTCCCGCTTCGCGACCTTCGCCGTCCCCCGCCGCGCCCTCGTGGTCGGCCTGCTGGGCGCCGGCCTGGTCGGGGTCCCCGGCGCGGCGACGCTGCTGCTCGCCCTGGCCACCACCGTGACGTGGTCCCGCTCCGTCCCCGCGGCGCTGCTGGCCCTGGTCGCGGGCGTCGTCGCCGCCCTGACCTGCGTCGCGGCCTCGCGCGCCACGACGACGGCCGCGGCCTCGCTGCTGCGCGCGCGCCGCACCCGCGACGTCCTCGCGATCGTCGGCGGGGTGGCCGCCGTCAGCGTCGGGCCGCTGGTCAACGTCCTCACCTCGCGCCTCGCGGGCGGGGCCGTCGACGGGGCGCTGGGCGTGGCCCGCGCGCTGGCCGCGGTCGCCGGCTGGACGCCGCTGGGCCTGGCCTGGGCCGCCCCCGCGGACGCCGCCGCGGGCCGGTGGGGCCTCGCCGCCGTCCGGTTCGCGCTGGCCGTCGCGGTCCTCGTGCTCGTCCTCGCGGGCTGGGGGGCCGCGCTGCGCCGGGCCGAGGCGCAGCCCGGCACCCACGCCGCGGCCGGGCGCAGCGGCCGCCCGGGCGTCCTGGACGCCGTGGTGCGCCGGCTGCCCGACCGCCCCGCCGTCGCCGTCGCGCAGCGGTGCCTGCGCTACTGGCGGCGGGACCCGCGCTACCTCGTCAGCGCGGCGTCGCTGGCCGTCGTGCCGCTGCTGCTGGTCGTCCTCCCGCTCTCGCAGGGGAGCTCCGTCGGCCCGTGGCTGCTGGCGGGCGGCCCGCTGGCGGCGTTCGCGGCCGGCTGGTCCCTGCACAACGACGTGGCCTACGACCACTCCGCGTTCGCGGCGCACGTCGCGACGGGGCTGCGGGGCCGCGACGACCGCGCCGGCCGCGTGCTCGCCGCGGCGTGCTGGCAGCTGCCCGTCCTCCTCGCCCTCACGCTCGCGGGCGCGCTGCTGGCCGGGCGCGCGGACCTCCTGCCGGCCGTGCTGGGGGCCGCGACCGGCTGCTACGGCGCCGGTCTGGGCGTCTCGAGCGTCGCGAGCGCCCTGACGCCCTACGCCGCGCCGCCGCCAGGGGCCAACCCCTTCCAGACGCCGCGCGGGGCCGCCGCCGCGACGCTCGTGGCCCAGTTCGCGTCCTCCGCCGCGGTCACCGTGCTCGCCCTGCCGGCCCTGGTGCCGGCCGTGGTCGCGGTCCTCGGCTCGTCCTGGGCCGGCTGGACCGCCCTCGCCGCCGGGCTGCTCACCGGGCCGCTGTGGACGGTGGTCGGGATCCGCCAGGGCGGCGCGGTGCTGGACCGCCGGCTGCCCGAGGTGCTGGCCGCGGTGAGCCGCGCGTGAGCGACGGGGTGCGCCTCGCGCTGGCGCTGGGGGTGCTGGTCCTGCTCGCCGCCGTCGTGGGCCGCGCGGCCGGGCTGCGGCAGGAGCGCGACGTCGTGGTCGTCGTGGCCCGCGCCGTCGTGCAGGTCGGGCTCGTCGGGCTGGTGCTCGGGCTGGTGCTGCGCACCCCGGTCCTCGCACCCGCCTACCTGCTGCTGGCGCTCGGTGCGGCGTCGTGGACGTCGGCGCGGCGGCTGCGGCCCCTGCGCGCCTGGCCCGTCACGGTGCTCGCGATCGCGGCGGGGGCGGGCACCGCCTCCGCCGTCGTGGTCGCCACGGGCGCCCTGCCGCTGCACGTCCTGCAGGTGCTGCCCTTCACGGCGCAGCTGATCGGCGGCTCGATGACCGCCACGACGCTGGCGGGGCGCCGCCTCCTCGACGAGGCCGACAGCGGCTGGGACGTCGTCGAGGGCTGGATCGCCCTCGGGGCGCTGCCGCACCAGGCCGTGGCCGAGGTGGGACGGCTGGCGGCCGCGCGGGCGCTGGTGCCGGCGCTGGACCAGACGCGGACGGTGGGGCTGGTGACCCTGCCGGGCGCCTTCGTCGGGCTCCTGCTGGGCGGGGCGTCGCCGCTGCAGGCGGCGCGCGTGCAGCTGCTCGTCCTCGTGGGGCTGCTGGCCGCCGAGACCATCGCGGCCGTGCTCACGACGCGCGGGCTCGGCCGGCGCCTCGTCACCCGCCCGCTGCGCCCCGCGGGCTGAGGGGGGTGCACGAAGGGCCCCCGTCCTGGTGGACGGAGGCCCTTCGGCAGGTCTGGGGGTGGCTCAGAGAGCGATGACCTGGTCGGCCTGCGGGCCCTTCTGGCCCTGGGTCACCTCGAACTCGACGCGCTGGTTCTCCTCGAGCGACTTGT
>Ga0160428_1001370_pt1 | contig 18761 bp, 15 predicted proteins | sample SolpanmetagenomM_FD_108198 | JGI IMG/M metagenome (GOLD analysis project Ga0160428, IMG submission 108198) | Solar panel surface microbial communities from Lawrence Berkeley National Laboratory, California, USA - M | ecosystem: Engineered > Built environment > Solar panel > Unclassified ... | reverse complement strand
TTTCGCGAGCTAGCGGAGCTGATTATCAGCTGCCAGGGTGGCGTGTCGGCACCCAGCCACGGCTCAGAATAAAGCCCAGTTTAAAATAAAAGGTGGCGGCTTACGTCATCCGGAAACCAGGGAGCAAACCAACTGGCTGTTCCGCTGTTAGGTTGCTTTTCTCTCATTCGCTCTTTCGTTTTTTGCCCACCTCCTCCCTATTATGTCGGTAGTCCAAATCAAAAAAAATCGTGCGATTGGCCCCGGCCAGCCGTGCTACATCATTGCCGAAATCGGCATCAACCACAACGGCTCGCTCGACATTGCCAAGCAGCTCATCGACGCGGCCGTAGCCGCTGGCTGCGATGCCGTGAAGTTTCAGAAGCGCACCCCCGAACTGTGCGTACCCAAGGACCAGTGGGAGAAAATGCGCGACACCCCCTGGGGCCGCATGAGCTACATCGACTACAAGCGTAAAACGGAGTTTGGCCTCGAAGAATACACCGCCATCGACGACTACTGCAAGGCCCGCGGCATCGACTGGTTTGCCTCGTGCTGGGATGAGCCGTCGGTAGACTTTATGGAGCAGTTTCAGCCCGTGCTCTACAAAATGGCTAGCGCCTCGCTCACCGACAAGCCGCTGCTCGACCGCGTGCGCGCCACCGGCCGCCCTATGATGCTGAGCACCGGCATGAGCACTCAGAGCGAAATCACGGACGCCGTAGCCTACGTAGGCCTCGACAACCTGATGATTGCGCACTCCACGTCGGCCTACCCCTGCCCACCCCAAGAGCTAAACCTGCGCATGATACCGACCCTGATGGCGCAGTTTCCGGGTACACCCATCGGCTACTCGGGCCACGAGACTGGCTTGAGCACCACCGTAACGGCTGTGGCCCTGGGCGCCACGTTCGTAGAGCGCCACTTCACCCTCGACCGCGCTATGTGGGGTTCCGACCACGCTGCTAGCGTAGAGCCGGGTGGCATGGCCAAAATGGTGCGCGACATTCGCGATACCGAAGCCGGCCTCGGCGACGGTGTGAAAGTGGTGTACGAGAGCGAGAAAGAGCCCCTACGCCGCTTGCGCCGCGAGGTAACGGCCGCTTAAGTAGCTATAGGTTAACGAGAACGTCATGCTGCGCTTGCCGAAGCATCGCTACCGTGCCGTTGGTGTTAGTAATCCAACGATGCGATAGCGAGACTTCGGCAAGCTTAGCATGACGTTCTTATTTCTTTACAGATAGGTACATTCTAGCCACCTTGGGCGAACATTCTGCTACAACTGGCAGTTAGGGGCAGAGTTACTAATTCATCGAATATGCTATGCTAGAGCCGATAAGCACGTTTTATCACAGCCTGAACGCCGTGGGGCGCACTACGATGATAACCACGCCAATCTTGCTGCTGGCGGTGGTGGTGCTACTGGTGCTCGAACGCAAGTTTCCGTACCGCAAAGGGCTGCCGTTTTTCCGTGAAGGGCTGTTCGTGGACTTATTTTGGTACACGCTGGTACAGAGCTACTTCCTGCAAATCCTGATTTTTGGGTTCATCATTGCGCCGTTGGCCGCGCACTTTGGTACGCGCTTCGACCTGGTGAGCAGCTGGCCGGTGGCGGCGCAGGTGGGCTTTTTTGTGATTACCCACGACTTTTATATCTACTGGTTTCACCGCTTCCAGCACAATAGCGCCTTCTTCTGGCGCACCCACGAGGCGCACCACTCGGGCAAGCACGTGGACTGGCTAGCTGGCTCTCGCTCGCACATCGTCGAGATTATTATCAACCAAACTATCGAGTTTGCGCCCATCATCTTGCTGGGGGCTAACCCGATAGTGGTGCCTATTAAGGCGCTGATTGATGCCGTGTGGGGTATGTATATCCACGCCAACATCGACGTGCATTCGGGTAAGCTGCAGCGGGTTATCAATGGTCCTGAGATGCACCTCTGGCACCATGCCGACCACGAGGAGGTGTACTTCGCTAATTTTTCGACCAAGTTTGCGGTCTGGGACTGGATTTTTGGTACGGCCTACCTGCCCGAAAACCGCAAGCCTGAGCGCTGGGGCCTGCCCTACGCATTTCCGAAGGACTACTTTGCGCAGCATGCCTTCTCCGTGTATCGCTTCGATGAAAAGGCGTTGGCCGAGCGGTCGGCCGCGTTCCGGTTTTACCACGGCGCACGTTGGCGGGCGCTGGGCTGGCTAGGCCAGCGCTTGCCCGCTACCAAGGTGCTGCAAGGCTGGGAAGTGCCCGAAGGCGCTACCGAAACGGTGGCAGCATTGCGCCCCGGCGGCCATCCCACCACCGACCCTACCCCCCTCGACCAGCCGAATACTGCGCCCGTCGATTCTTCCCGCCCTGTTGCCACTGCCCTGTCTTGACGCTCAGCTTTAACCCCGCCTGGCTCTACTTGCTGCTCGCCTCCGTGATGGAAGTGTGCTGGAACTACAGCCTCAAATACACGAGCATCGCCAAGATAAAGGCGATTGACTGGTCACACTTTTTCACGGGTTCGGCGGGCATTGTGGCCTTGGTGCCGGCTATCTGCTACGTCGCATTTGGCGTGGGCGACGTCTTCTTTTTCTCGAAGGCGCTCAACGTCATTCCGGCTTCCACAGCTTTCGCTATCTGGATGGGCATGGCGCTGGTCGGCATTAAGATAGTGGATACGCTCGTGCTGAAAGAAGCCTTTCAGTGGGCACATGTATTTTACATCGGCTGCATCTTGGTCGGAATCATTGGCCTGAAACGCACGGCGTAAGTGGCTAGCAACCGGGGTTAGCAGTAACTTGCCACATGCGAAAACTGCTGCTGGCGCTGGCTCTGGAGTGCATCGCGGGCGGGCCGGCCCTGGCCCAAAGCCTGCCCATTATTACCCAAAACCCGCCGGCACTGCGCTGGCAGGAAATCCGGAGCCCGTACTTTCGGGTGTTGTACCCAGCAGGGCTCGACTCGGCAGCTCAGCGCACGGCCGGCCGGCTAGAGGCTGTGCACGATGCTGAGGGCCGCACGCTGGGCGTGCAGGCGCCGCCCATCGCGGTGGTGCTGCAAAACCAGACGACCGTCAGCAACGGGTTTGTGACGTTTTTGCCGCGCCACGCTGAGTTTTTTACAACCCCCGATCAAGGCCAGGGCCTTGGCACCGTAGACTGGCTCGATGGGCTGGTGGTGCACGAGTTTCGGCACGTTAACCAGTTTGACAAGGCGCGGCAGGGGGTAGGGCGCGCCGTGGTGCCGCTGCTCGGCGAGGGCGGCCTGGGCGTGGCGGCGGTGGGCGTGCCGCAGTGGTTTTTTGAGGGCGACGCGGTAGGCACCGAAACGGCTCTCACGCGCAGCGGGCGCGGACGTATTCCGTATTTCGGCCTCGGCCTCCGTGCCAACTTGTTGAGCGATAGACGTTATAATTACCAAAAGGCGGTAAACGGCTCGCTGCGCGACAACGTGCCCGATTGGTACGTGCTGGGCTACTACCTCACCTCGTATGCCAAAGCCCACTACGGCCCCGCCGTGTGGAGCCAGGTGCTAGACCGCTACTACCGCTTTCCGTTTTACCCGTTTTCGTTTTCCAACGGCCTGCGCCGCACTACGGGCTTGCGCGTGGAGGACCTCTACGCCCGCACCATGCGCGAGCTGGACTCGACCTGGCGCGCGCAGCAGGTGGCGCGCCCTACCCCCACCGCCGTGCGCGAGTTTGCCGGGCAGGCTGCACCGCGCGTATTCACGCAGTACCAATTTCCGCAGTACGTGGACGATAGCACCGTGGTGGCGCTGAAAAGCGGGCTGGGCGACATTGCGCAGCTAGTGCGCCTGGGCCGCCACGGCCGCGAAAAGCGCGTGTTTACACTGGGCTTGCAGAATATTCCGCAGTTGCTGTCGGTAGGGGGGGGTAGGGTAGTGTGGCCCGAGTTTCGACAAGACCCGCGCTGGGGCCAGCGCATCTACTCCGAGCTGAAAGTGCTGGATTTGCAGACCGGCCGGCTCACGCGCCTGGGCCGGGGGCAGCGCTACGCCGCCGCCGTGCTCTCGCCCGACGGCCACCAGCTGGTGGCCGTGCGCACCGACCAGGCGTACCACCACGCCTTGGTGGTGCTGGATGCTGCCACGGGCCAAGTGCTGCGCACGCTGCCCAACCCGCGCAATGACTTTTACCAGCAGCCACGCTTCCTGCCCGATGGCCAACGCGTGGTGGTGGTGGCGCTGAGTGCGGCCGGCAAGACGCTACAGCTGCTGGAGCCTGGCCACGGCACTGCAAAAAACCTGCTGCCGGTGGCCAACGTCAACGTTGCCAACCCGCAGCCGTGGGGCGACTACGTGCTGTATAATTCGCCGCAATCGGGGGTAGACAATATTTACGCGGTGAATGTGGCGTCGGGCCAGACCTACCAGGTCACCAACCGGCCCTACGGCGCCTACCACGCAGCCGTGAGCCCCGACGGCCGCCACCTGGCGCTGCACGACTACCGCGCTACCGGCGCCCGCATAGTCGAGCTGCCCCTCGACCCCGCTGCCTGGACCACCCTGCCCGCCCCCGCCTGCACCGACGCGCCCGAGCCCTACACCGCCGCGCTGGCGGCCGGCGAGCCTGGCGCGGCGCGCATCATAGCGCTGCTGGCCTCGCCCGACTCGGCGGGGCCGCGCTACGGCGTGCGGCGCTACCGGCCGCTGGCACACGCGTTTCGGGTGTTCAGCTACGGCGTGGTGCAGAGCCCGGCCGGCAACGCAGTGAGCGTGGGCGTGCGTTCGCAAGATTTTCTGAGCACCACGCAGCTATTTGCGGGCCTGAGCTACGACCAGACCGAGCGCACGCTGGCCGCTACCGGCGCGCTCAGCTATCAAGGCCGCTACCCCGTGCTGGATGTGGAAGCCACCTACGGCGGGCGCAACGCGACGCGCTACTTCGACCGCGCCGCGCCGCTCGATAGCCTGCGCGGTACCCAGTGGCAGTATGCGCGGCTGCTGGCCGGCGTGCGCCTGCCGTTAGTGCTCACGCGCTCCAAGTACTTGCAGGCGCTCACGGTGGGTGCTTACTACCTGCACGAGCGGGTGTTCAACTACGCGCCTACCCTGCGCAGCCGCAGCGAAACCGGGCCCACGGCGCCGCTGCACGCCATCCAGACCTACCTGAGCTACGCCAGCCAGCTCAAGCAGAGTGCCCGCGATGTGGCCCCACGTGGGGGCGCCACGCTGCTGGCTACCTACCGCACCACGCCGTTTGGCACCGCGCTACAGGCCAGCCAGGTAGGCGTGCAGTCGTCGGTGTACCTGCCGGGGCTGGCCCAGCACCACGCCCTGCGGCTGCGCGGCGGCTTTCAGTACCAGCAGCAAAGCCAGTACAATTTTGCGGCGGCTATTTCCTTTCCGAGGGCCGAAACGAGCTACGTGAGTTTTGACCGCCTGGCGGTGGGTAGCGCCGACTACAGCCTGCCGCTGGCCTTTGTGCACTGGTCGGTGGGTAGGGTGCTGTATGTGCAGCGCCTGCGGGCTACCGCGTTCTTTGACTTGGCCCGGGGCAGCAGCGTGGTGCCGCTGCGCCTGGTAGCTGGCGGCCCGCTCGTGCCCACGCGCCTCTACCAGGACTACCGCAACGTGGGCGCCGATTTTATGGCTTTGTTCAATGTATTTCACCTGCGCACACCCGTCGAGGCGGGCGTGCGGGTGGCGTACAGCAGCTACGTGCAGGGGCTGGTGGTGCAGCCGTTGGCCTTCAATGTGCGCCTGTGAGACGGCCACTTAGCAGCACAAAAACTCACACGTTAAGCACCGTTGCCGTGTGGGCAGTGGGTGCGGAGTACCAGCCCTACCCCCTGCCTACTCGGCAAGTTTTGTAGCATGGGTGGGGGGTAGGCAGCGCAAGCGTTTATTAGACAATGGCCTTCTCGTCGAGCTGCTTTTCTTCCAGTGGCGCCTTGGCCTTGCCAATGATGTAGCGCATGCCTTTGTCTTGGGTGATGTAATTCCAGCCCCAGGCCAAAAACACGGTTATGCGATTGCGAAAGCCCACCAGGGCCAGCACGTGCACAAAGCTCCACGCCAGCCAGCCCAGCCAGCCCGTAATGTGGTATTGCTTGCCAAAGAGCTGAATATCACCCACTGCCCGGTGCCGGCCAATGGTTGCCATCGTGCCTTTATCGTCGTATTTGAAGGGCCGTAGGGGCTGTTTTTGAAGCAGCCGCTCAATGTTTTGGCCCAATAGCTTGCCTTGTTGAATGGCCGGCTGTGCCACTTGCGGGTGGCCTTCGGGGTAGGCGGGAGTGGTCATCTGGGCAATGTCGCCCAAGGCAAAAATGTGGTCGTAGCCCGCCACCTGGTTGAATTCGTTGACCTGGTAGCGGTTCGATTTGAGGAGAGCCTCGGGGGCCAGCCCCGCTATAGGTGCCCCCGTAACGCCCGCCGCCCAAATGAGCGTGCGCGTCACGAGCTGCTCGCCGCTTTTCAATTTCACCGTATAGCCGTCGTAGGAAGTTACCCGGTTGTCGAGCCACACTTGCACGCCCAGCTCTTCCAAGTACTTGAGGGCGTGCGCCGATGCCTCAGCCGACATGCCTTTGAGCAGCACCGGCCCACTCTGGACTAGGTGAATATCCATCTGCTTGAGGTCGAGCTCGCGGTAGTCGCGCGGAAATACGTGAGCCCGCAGTTCGCTTAGCGCCCCAGCCATTTCGACGCCGGTAGGGCCGCCGCCCACAATCACGAAGTCGAGCATACTGTTGAGCTGCTCCACGTCACCGATTTGCAAGGCTTGCTCAAAATTGGAGAGCAGCGTATTGCGCAGCTCAATGGCATCGGTCACGCTTTTGAGGCAGATGGAATATTTTTCCATCTGCTTATCGCCAAAAAAGTTGGAGGTAGTACCGGTCGCCAGCACCAGGTAGTCGAAGCGCACCTGCCCAATAGAGGTTTCCACTACCTGCGCCGCAGCGTCGATTGACTTCACTTCGGCCATGCGAAAGTAGAAGTTGTCCTGCCCAGTCAGGATCTTACGAAACGGCGACACAATACTGTCTGCGTTTAGGCTCGCCGTAGCTACCTGGTACAGCAGCGGCCAGAATCCGTGGTAGTTCTGCTTATCAATGAGCACAACCTGCACCGGCGCACTGGCCAGTGCCTTGGCCAGGGCCAGCCCGCCAAAGCCGCCGCCTACAATGACGACGCGGGGCTTTCCCAGGTCCGCAATTTTCGTTAGTCCTTCCATAAGGTAAAGATGCGTCCGTGCCCGGTAGCGTTTGCTACCCAGTACGGCCGCGCCGTGCCGCGCGTTCGAGTAAACTCGGCCGCAACCCTAGGCGGCGTTTGGAGGTATCTAAGCAAGATTCAACTTTTACTTATTTCTATTACATGAAAAAGATTCTGTTAGGCTTATCCTTAGCCCTCGGAGCCAGCCTCAGCGGCTGTGCGCCCGCCGTGAACGTCGAGCAACGGGCCAACGTCAACTTCAGCAAGTACCGCACCTTCGACTTTGCCCAAACCGACGTAAAAACCAACGGCAATGCCAACCCGTTGCTGCAAAGCCCCATCGCGCAAGACCGTATCAAGCAGGCTATTGGCAGCGAGCTAAGCAAGCGCGGCCTGCGTGAAGTAGAGCGTAACCCCGATTTGCTCGTTACCACACACACGTACGTGGACCAGGCCGAGCGCACCGTGTACAACACGCAGCCCGGCGCCGGCTTTGCCTACCCCTACGCCGTGGGCTACCGCGGCGCCTACCTGCCCATCAACTATGGCTACTGGTACTCGCCGAGCTACTACCAAACGGCCCACACCGAGCAGTATACAGAAGGCACCTTGATAATCGACTTCATCGACCGGCGCACCAATAACCTCGTGTGGCGTGGCTCCGTGGCCGACCCGGTCAACGACCCTGGGCGCCTGGGCAGCGAGTTCAGCAAGTCGGCCAAAGACATCCTGGACAAGTTTCCGATAGCCGAAAAGAAGTCCTAGCAGTTTGCAAAGCTGCTCTCAACGCGCCGCTGGCCCCAGGGCCAGCGGCGCGTTTGTGCGTACAGGGCATTCCGTGCGTTGCGCCTCCCTAACTTATTGCGGCCGATGAGAGGGGTAGGGAAATAGTGAAGACCGTGTAGGTTTCCGGTTTGGTCTCCACCGCGATGCTACCCCGGTGCGCCCGCACAATATCCTGACTAATAAATAACCCGAGCCCGGTGCCTTTGGAGGTAGGCTTGGTAGTAAAAAACGGAGAAAATAACTGGCTCTTCTCGGTATCTGAAATTCCTGTGCCATTGTCTCGAATACGTATTTCCACGTGTTCGTCATAGAAGGAAGTTTCGACTACAAGCCAGGGTTGAAAGGCAAGTTGCTTGGTAGTTTTTTCATGTAGAGAATACATGGCATTATTCAAAATGCTGAATAGAACAAAGCTCATTTCTGCTGGTAATATTTTCGCAGAATGATTTTTTAGATTACTTCCCGGTTTAAATTCTAACGGTGTGCTGCTATAGGTAGCTTCTATCTCCTGTTTATAACTGCTTAGCTGGGTTTCGATAAAATCATTAATATCACTTTCAATAAACGCCGTGGCTTTGCTTTGCAGCAGCTTGTCCATGCTTCTTACTATTCTGGTTAAGCTAGAGCCATGATCCTTAATTTTTTCGATATTGTTTTCAACAACGGTAAGCAGGGGTAGCACTTCCGTTTGCGTATAAGCATCAGTGGCAAATTTGCTTGCACCAAGCATTTCCTTGCTTTCCTCTAGAAGCTCGTTAGATACAGCCGCGAAGTTGGTAATATAGCTCAGTGGATTAAGCAATCGGTCAACCAAGCCTTTGGTTAGCTGGCCAATAGAAGCAAATTTTTCCTGCCTGATTAATTGCTCTTGCGTGTCTTTCAGGTCCGCCAGCGTTTGCTGCAAGCCGGCCAGCAAGTCATCCGACTTCTTCTTTTCGACTATCAATTCAGTAGTGCGGTTTTCCATTTCCTTGCGGGCCGTGGCTAAAGCCGTCACCATTTTATTGAAGACAATCCCTAGCTCACCAATCTCATCCCGCGATTTGCTGACTACCCGCTGCGTAAGGTCGCCGCGCCCTACCCTGGTCGCGGCGTCCCTTAATTTTAATATTGGAACGGAAATATTCCTAGCTAAGCCAAAGCCGATTATTATGCCGATGCTAAATACCAGAAAACTAAAAAAGAGCGAAGTAGCTCTGATCTGTCGTTTGCTCTGAATAATTTCTTTAGTTGAAAAGGCCAGTAATATTTCGCCTTTCATCATGGCTGAGGTAAAGCTCGAACGCTTTACTACCGTAGAATCGTCCGACAGCGCATTAATGTTTATCTTTTTCTTTTCCGGATAAGTTTTAAAGATAGTTTTGGTTATTCGGTAGCGATTGTGCTGCGCGTTCCAAGTAGTGTCGGTTTGAATTAAACTCACAAATCGCAGCAAAGGGTCTTGCTTAACAAAATCCATAGCAGTTTGAACGCCTTGGAAATTTTGCTCGGTCATGGCAATCTTTACCCCCAATGCCACGGTATTGGCGTGGTTCTGTACTTCTTTATTAAAGTTATTTAAAAGATTTCGCTCCTGAATAGCCGGTACGTAAAATAATACGAAAAAAGAGAACAGCAATACTATCGTCGTTACGGTCAGCCATATCTTAGTCTTTACAGTCAAGCGAATGTGCTGCAAGCTTGAAAGAATAAATGAACTGCGTAACTTAGGGTGCATAGCGAAAGCTCTTGTAGAATGAATACTAGTTTACTTACAAAGACCTTTGGCCATCAATAAGGATTACTTTATTGCTTGCAGATGGATGATTGACTACGCCAATGGCGCCATTCGTCTGAGAAACAAATTCCTCTAGCTCAGCTTCCGAATTAAAGAAATTAGGTGCATCAGCCTTTCCCTGAAATACCAGTGCGAGCCAATATTTATTTAATTCATTCGCACTCATATTGTAGATTTTTCTGCTGGTATTTGTGCCGATGGGAGTAGTAGTTTTTAGCAGCGCTATAATTACTTTACTGCCATCGGGCCAACGCAACCTTTCGCCTCTCATCGTCGCTTTAAGCTGCGCCAATTTCATTTCGGATGGTGCGCTTTTGCCGCTGGTAATTACGGATAAGCTTATGTCTTGCGAGTGGGCAGGTAGCTGAAAATAAATGCTAAGTAGAAATACTTTGAAAGCAAAGCGGTAGACGTAGTTCATGAGAATAGCGCTTTAAAATCCGACGGCAATCTGGAAAATAATGTTATCGGAGATATTGTTCATGTGGCTTTTAGTATGCTGATATTCAAGCTTAACCACAGCTAAATAGCTTATCTCGTAGCGCACCCCGCCGACGTACGAGCGGGTATTATTATCCATAAAATAGACCTCTTTGCTGCCATATTGGATGTCATCAACTCTGACGTAAGGAATAATTTTGTCGGTGACTCGCAGGCCCGCGTAGGCATACGAAGCAATGGCCCGTTGCGTGCCAAGGCTATCCGACCGATTCATGGCCATGCTGCTTTCGGCCAGCACCTCGAATTTTTTATGGAAAACGGAATCGTTGTACACGATAGAGCCCGTCAGGATATCTTGGCTTATCCGGCCAGGTGCTACCGTGCTAGTTCCTCCGTAATGATTGTGAATCGTGCTTCCTTTCGAAATAACATCGTGGTAGTAGGAAGCACCAATGCGTAAGCCATTAGTAGGCTTCACGTGCGCGGCTAGCGTAAGAGATTTGAAAGGGTTATTATCCTCAATATCGCCCGAGCCTAAGCCATTACCCAGCATGGCATCGTAACCAAACCGCAGTCGGCCCAGATTTTGGCCTTGCAAACTAACGCCCGTGGTATGAAGTGGAATAAAGCCCTGCGCAAATAATAAAGGCCGCTCAACGGTAGGAAAGAATACCCGACCGTGGTGATACGTATCATTCCAATAATTAATCGGCGTGTGGTGCTTGCCAATCAATACACTGTGATTGCCGGCATAATTGTATTTCAGAATTATTCGCTCCACGCTAATATTAAAGCTGGTAGGCGAATCAAACGAATACTTAAAAACTGTTTCGCCCAGAAACGATAAGCGCTGGGTTATTTCTGAGGTAATAAATAAGTCTTGTTCGCCAAGGCCAAAATTTAATTTGCCGTTTTGGTAATACGAGACGACATCTACAAACCCTCTGATTTGGGTTCTCTGGCCCGCAGCCTGCTGCGCTGTCCCCAGCAGCAAGGCTATGATAAGTGAAAAAAAGTGTGCGTAACAGTTTCTTTTCATAGTAGCTAGCGTGAGTTGAAACAGGAAGGAGCCAAAGGCGCTCGACCCAGAAAATACTGACCAAGAATTAGCAGTTCATTTGGGGGTAAGTGCTTTTGGAGTTACTAGGGAGGGGGAGGGGTAGGGACAGGTGACAGCGGCGCTGGCTGATAAGTAAACCGTGGCCGTGGCGCGAGCAGCCCGGTTGTAGGAGCCGCGTGGACCTTTCATTTTAGCGCCGGTACGTCTGTTGTAAGTAAGTGATAATGAATGCTTCGAAATGCATTCTTGCCAAAGATAGGAAAAAAGAACAGCCTGCGCTAGGGCAGCAGCTTAGCTAGCAAGTTTATATTTTTTCCTGTTATCGTATCATGCCATTTATTGAGGTTTTTGTGTCTCATAGCTCGACAGTTGTGGCAGGCAAACGCGGTAGCCAACCGAGTGGCGCAGCGGCCGCCGCAACCCGTAGCAGGCTTATTCTTTCTCGTAGAAAAACTCTGCGTGGCTAGCCTGGCCGGGCAACTGGGCTGGGCGAGCACGCAGCTCGACGCGGCGAATCTTGCCGCTGATAGTCTTGGGCAATTCGGCTACGAACTCTAGCACGCGGGGCATTTTGTAGGGTGCCAAATGGGCGCGGCTGTAAGCAAAAAGTTCGCGGGCCAGCTCGGGGGTAGGGCTCGTGCCCGGCGTTAAAATCACGAAAGCCTTGATTTCGCGGCCCTTGATGGGGTGTGGCACGCCCACTACGGCGGCCTCGACCACGGCTGGATGTTCGACGAGCACGCTTTCGACCTCGAATGGCCCCACGCGGTAGTCGCTCGATTTTATCACGTCATCGTCGCGGCCCACAAACCAGAGGTAGCCGTCGGCATCGCGGTAGGCCTTGTCGCCGGTGTAGTACAAGCCGTGCCGGAACACGCTGGCCGCCCGCGCGGGCTCGCCAAAATATTCGGTGAACAAGCCGTTGGGCCGGCCTGTGTCGGTGCGCACCGCAATGTGGCCCTCGGCCAGGTCGGGCAGGGTAGTGCCTTCGTCGTCGGCAATAACGATGTCATACATAAACGAGGGCCGGCCCATGCTGCCCAGGTGCACGGCACTGCCGGGCAGGTTGTATATCATGGCCGTGCTCTCAGTTTGACCGTAGCCATCGCGCAGCAGCACGCCCGTACCGCGCTGCCAGGCCTGAATCACCTCGGGATTTAGCGGCTCGCCGGCACTCACGCATTCGCGAAAGAGGAAGGGGTAGGGCGCCAATTCTTCGAGCACCAGCAGGCGCAGCACGGTGGGCGGCGCGCAAAACGTGGTGACGCGCTCGCGCACCAGCGCCGCCAACAGCGGCCCCGCTGCAAAGCGCCCGCTGCCCTGGTAGGCTACCAGCGTGGCGCCCACGCTCAGCGGCGCAAAAAAGCTACTCCAGGCAAACTTGGCCCAGCCCGACTGCGAGATGTTGCAGTGCCGGTCGCCGGGCCGCAGCCCAATCCAGGCGGCTGTGCTGAGGTGGCCCACCGGATACGAAAAGTGCGTGTGCGTCACCACCGTAGGCAGGCCCGTAGTGCCCGAAGTAAAAAACAAAAACAGCGGGTCGGTGGGGCGGGTAGGGGCCGCGGCCGCGGTATCTGGCAGGTCGGCTAGTCCCTCGAAGCCCACCCAGCCCGGGCGCTGGGCGGCCGGGTCTACCAGCATTTTGAGGCCAATGCGCTGGCCCAGCGCCTGCTCGGCGGCGTCAATCTTGGCGGCATTTTCGGCATCGGCAATCGCCACGGCGGGCAGCAACCGGCCAAAGCGGTATTCCAAGTCGCTCACGGTGAGAATGCTGGCCGCCGGAATCAGCACTTGCCCGCCCTTAATGCCGGCCACGTAGGTGTGCCACAGCTCGGCGCACACGGGCACCATCAGCAGCACGGCTTGGCCTGGCTGCACGCCCGCGCTGCGCCAAAAGTTGAGCAGGCGGTTGGCGCTGGTGGCCAGCTCGGCATAGGTGGTAGTCTGGCTGCTAGCATCGCCGGCCAGCACCAAAGCCGGCTGGTCGGGGCGCTCGGCCACGTGCAGGCCTTCCAGAATATCGGCTGTCCAATTAAAGAATTCGGGCTGCGGAATAGTCAGCTCGGCTAGCTCGTGGTAGGCGCCGGTCGCGGCCACGCGCTGAAAATGACGGAAGTAGGCTTGCATACAGTGCAGGGGGTAGGGTGGGAGGCGCGAAGGTAAATGCCGCCACCGCCCGGCACTGCGGAACGATTTCCGGCCGCCGGCCGGTTTCGCCCGTACTCACCCGTGCATATCTTGCCCATTATGACTGCTTTATCGCTAACTACCCTGTTTCTGAGCAGCCTGGTGCTGGGCGCGGCGCCCACCCCGACGCCCGCTCCGGCCACCCAACTCGTCACGGTGGTGGTGTCGGGCCTAGCCTCCACGCACTCGGTGGTGAAGCTGAGTTTTTACAACGCGCCCGAAAAATTTCTGAAGCACGGCCAGCAGGCCTTCCGGCTGGTGGTGAAGCCTGAGGGTAAAACCGAGATTTCGGTGCCCGTAGAGCTGGTGCCTGGCGAGTGGGCCCTAGCCCTCACCCAGGATGTTAACGACAACGATATACTTGACAAAAACATGCTCGGCATTCCCACCGAGCCCTACGCGTTTTCCAACAACGTGCACCCGCGCTTGTCCGCGCCGGGCTTCGACGAGTGTAAGTTCGACGTGAGTGGCCCCGGCAAAATCATCAGCATTACCAGCTGGAACTAAGCAGAATTGCCGCCGCTAGCTAGCCCGAAAGGGGTGGCCGCCCCGCGCCAGGCGCTCAGCTAGCTCTACGGCGTAGCGGGCGCGGGTTTCGGGGCGTTTGGCGTCGGCTACTTTGCGCGCCATGGCCCGGCGCATGGCGCCGGTATGCGCGTCAAAAGTGGTTTCAGCTTCGGGCCAAGCGGCCAGCGCCTCGGCTAGCTCGTCGGGCAGCTCTACATAGTCGGGGGTAGGATCAGGCGCCAGCACCACGTCCAGTTCCTGGCCAATAGCCAGCCCCAGCTGCTGGCACAGCGCTTTGCGCAGCATCAGGTAGCGCCCGCCGCCGGCTGCCGGGAGTAGGCCAAGCCGCTCGGCCTGGCCGTTGAGCGTAGCCACCACGCGCTTGGTGGCCCGGCCTCCCAGCGCCTGCCACGCTGCCTCCGGCACTAGCACAATCTGGGTCGGCATGAAGCTGGGGCCACCAGCTTCGAGCACAGCGCGAAAAGTGGCCGTGGGTGGGGTAGTAAGCATAACCGAGTTACTTTTTACTGTTTTTCGCGCAGCAACCTACCCAACGGCCCGTCAGTCCAAAGTTTGCCCAAGAATCTTACTTGAGCCATCGAGTAGCGTGCAACGACGCGGGCGAGATTCATCGACAAGCTCGGAATGACGGGACTCTTGGCAGGTAATGGTATGAGAATAAATGCCCTAGCGCACCTGCCCGGCGCCGCGCACCAGCCACTTGTAGCTGGTGAGCTCCTCCAGGCCCATCGGGCCGCGGGCGTGCAGCTTCTGGGTACTAATACCGATTTCGGCGCCTAGCCCAAACTGCCCGCCGTCGGTGAAAGCCGTGGAGGCGTTGGCGTACACGGCGGCGGCATCTACCACCTGCAAGAAGGTGTCGATATGCGCCGAGTCTTCCGAAATAATGGCCTCGCTGTGGCGCGAGCCGTGCTGGGCAATGTGGTCGAGAGCCGCATCTAGGTCAGCCACCGTTTTGATAGCTAGCTTATAATCTAGAAACTCGGTGCCAAAATGCGCCTCCGTGGCTTCTTCGACCAGCGCGGGGGGGTAGGCCCCAGCCAGCGCCGCCCGGGCCGGCACATCGGCAAAGATCTGCACCTGTGCCGCCGCCAGCGGCGCCACCAGCGTGGGCAGGTCAGCGAGGCGGCTTTCATGCACCAGCAAGCAGTCCAGAGAGTTGCACACGCTCACGCGGCGGGTTTTGGCATTGGCCACGATGGCGGCGCCCTGGGTCAGGTCGCCGGTCTCGTCGAAATACGTGTGCACCACACCGGCCCCGGTTTCGATAACGGGCACGCGGGCATGCTGCCGCACGTAATTTATTAGCCCCTGGCTACCCCTCGGAATCACGACATCGACCAGGCCCACGGCCAGCAGCAGCGCCTCGGTGGCGGCCCGCTCGGGAGGCAGCAGGGTGGCCGCGGCCAGCGGCAGGCCGTGGCGCAGCAGCACCGGCCCCGCCACTTCCAAGAGCGCTTCGTTGGAAGCCGCCGCGTCGGAGCCGCCCTTGAGCAGGCAGGCATTGCCAGTTTTGAGGCACAGCGCCAGGCTGTCAAACGTCACGTTGGGCCGCGCCTCGTAGATGATGCCCACCACGCCCAGCGGCACGCGCACCTTGCTCAGGCGCAAGCCGTTGGGCAACGTTTTTTCGCTTAATGTTGCGCCCAGCGGGGAGGGTAGGGCAGCCACACTGCGCAGGTCCTGGGCTATGGCAGCCAGGCGCTCGGGCGTGAGGCGCAGGCGGTCGTGGCGCGGGTCGGTGTCGGGCATTCGGGCCAAATCCTGGGCGTTGGCGGCCAGCACCGAGTCGGTATGGGCCAGCAGCGCATCGGCTAGGTCGCGCAAAAACGCGTCGGTAGTGGCGGTGGGCACCGTAGCCAGGGCGCGGCTGGCGCGCTGCGCGGCCACGAAAAAAGCGGAGTAATCAGACATGAGCTTTACAGTAAGCTTCAGGTTGCCAGTAAATTGGAGCTAGCATAGGGGGTAGGCGGCAAGCTAAAACCTATCCTACATCGGTCAGAAACAGGTAATCGAAGTGCACCAGCGGGCGCTGGCCGTGCTGGCCCAGGCGCTCGCGGGCCTTCTCCGAGCTGTACTCGGCCAGGCCCAGGCCCAGCGAGTGGCCCGCTTCGTCGGCGAGGCGCACCAGGTCGCCTTTTTGAAATTCACCCTCGATTTTTACTACCCCCACCGGTAGCAGGCTCGTGGCTTGGCCGGGCGCCAGCAGCGCGGCGCGGGCGCCCGCATTCACCTGCACCATGGCCTGGGCGTTGGAGGCGTGGGCTAGCCATTTTTTGGTACCCGACGCCTTTTTGCTGGGCTGAAACCACGTGCTGATTGCCGTCTCGTTCAATATGTTAGGCAGAATATCGGCCGTCTTGCCATTGGCGATGTGCACGCTGATGCCCAGCTTGGCCACCTTGTGGGCAATAGAGCACTTGGTGAGCATGCCGCCCCGCCCGAACTGCGAGCGCGTAGCCGTCACAAACTCGGCAAAGCCCGTGTCATGCGGCGCAATCTGCCGGATTACTTGGGAGCCTGGCTGGCTGGGGTCGCCGGTGTAAATGCCGTCTACGTTGCTCAAAATCAGCAGCGCATCGGCGTCGAGCATGCTGGCCACCAAGCCCGCCAGCTCGTCGTTGTCGGTAAACATAAGCTCGGTTACCGAAATCACATCGTTCTCATTCACAATAGGAACCACGTTTTGCTGCAGCAATTCCTGAAAGCAGTTGCGCATGTTCAGGTAGTGCTGGCGGTCGCGAAAGTCCTCCTTGGTCACCAGCACTTGCGCGCCCCGTAGGTCGTGCGCGGCCAGCAGCGCGGCGTAGCGGCTCAGCAACTTCACCTGGCCCACGGCGGCTAGCATCTGGCGGCTGCGCACCGCGTCGGCGCGGGGGGGTAGGGTGATGAGGCTGCGCCCCGCCGCCACCGCGCCCGACGACACCACGATGACCTCGCAGCCCTGCGCTTTAAGGCCCACCACCTGCGCCACCAGCTGGGCCAGGCGGTCGTCGTCGGGCAGGCCATTGGCTTGGGTCAAGACGTTGGAACCGATTTTAACGACGAGGCGGCGGTAGGGCAGGGGCATGGGGCAAAAGTAGCCCTTGGTGAAAAGGAAAAGTGAAAAAGAACGTCCTGCTGAGCTTGTCGAAGCATCTCTACCGCATCGTTAGGCTAGTAACCCAACGGCGCGAGCGAGATGCTTCGACCGGCTCAGCAGGACGTTCTTTTTTGTTGGTGTTACTTATCCCAACTGAACCTGCGCCAGCTGCTTACTGATAAAATCAAGTTCCTCGAAGCTCACCTGCACGTCCATCGCCTTGGCGTTTTGGGTGGCTTGCTCGGGGTTGCGAGCGCCCACCAGCGCCACTGTGATGCCGGGCTGCGCCAGCGTCCAGCGCAGCACGAGCTGGCCGAGGGTGGCGTCTTTGGTTTCGGCCAGTGGCCGGATTTTGTTGAGAAACTCGTTGACTTTCGTCACGGCCTCGGGCTTAAACAGCTTATTGGTGCTGCGCAAGTCGCTGGCGTCGAAGTGCTGGCCAGGCTTCATCTTGCCGGTCAGCAGGCCCAACTGTAACGGGCTGTATACCAAGATGGCCTGGTCGTGCTGCTGCGCGTAGGGCACCACGTCTTTCTCAATGTCACGGCGCAACATGCTGTACGGCACCTGGTTGCTGGCCAGCTTGAGCGTCTTGCCAGCTTCTTCTAGCTGGGCCACCGAGTAGTTGCTGACGCCTGCGGCGCGCACCTTGCCCTGCTCGATGAGGCGCTGCACGGCCTCCATCGTCTCGTCGATGGGCGTCGTCACGTCGGGCCAGTGCTGCTGGTACAAGTCGATGTAGTCGGTGCCCAGGCGCTGCAAGCTTTCCTCGCACTCCTTGATGATGCTGTCGCGGCTAGCGTACTTATACACGTCGAGGTCCTGGCCCTGGTTGTCCTTGGTCTTCATGGCGAAGTCGCCCCTGGGCTGGTCCCAGCGCATGCCAAACTTGGTCAAAATCTGGACCTTATCGCGGGGTAGGCTTTTGATGGCCTCGCCCACAATCTGCTCGCTCAGGCCCATGCCGTACACGGGCGCCGTGTCGATGCTAGTCACCCCGAGGTCGTAGGCTGCGTGAATGGCGCCCACAGCGTCGTTTTGCTCGGTGCCGCCCCACATCCAGCCGCCGGCCGCCCAGCTGCCAAACGTGATGCGCGAAACAGTGACGTCGGACGAGCCTAATTTCTGATATTCCATGAGTTAAGAAAATACAAACGAAAAAAATGCGTTCTGCTTTAACCCGCCGCGTCAGCCGAAGGTTGCGCCCTACCCCCCGGCCGCGGCCGAACGCGGCCGGCCAGCCCAGTGTTAGGGTAAGCCAGAACGGCAAACAATTCACCACGCTCGGGGCTTCGTGCTGTTCCGGTATTCACTAGCCGATTATTCCTATGAAAGTTGAAATTTGGTCTGATGTAGTGTGCCCGTTTTGCTACATCGGCAAGCGCAAGTTTGAGCAAGCCCTGGGCCAGTTTGCCCACCGCGACGACGTGCAGATTGAGTGGAAAAGCTTTGAGCTGACGCCCGATTTTCAGCCCCTGCCGGGCGAAAGCATCCACGCCTCGCTGGCCAAGAAGAAAGGCGTGCCGGAGGCCGAAGGCCGCCGCATGAACGACCACATGGCCCTAATTGCCAAGGAAGTAGGTCTCGATTACAACTTCGAGCAGGCCATTCCGGCCAATACGTTTCTGGCTCACCAGCTCATTCACTTCGCGGCGCACCACGGCCAGCAAGGCGCCATGAAGGAGCGCCTGTTTGCCGCCTACTACCTCGAAGGCCAAAACGTGGGCGAGATTGATACGCTGGCCCGGCT
>Ga0160428_1001369_pt1 | contig 18769 bp, 17 predicted proteins | sample SolpanmetagenomM_FD_108198 | JGI IMG/M metagenome (GOLD analysis project Ga0160428, IMG submission 108198) | Solar panel surface microbial communities from Lawrence Berkeley National Laboratory, California, USA - M | ecosystem: Engineered > Built environment > Solar panel > Unclassified ... | reverse complement strand
TATTTCCTACTCGAAAGCACGAACTTTGGGGACAATCCGCCTACTGCCCTAGCTGCGGTGCCGCTCCAAGCCGCGTGAGTTCGTGCTTTCGAGTAGGAAATGCGCCGGGGTGATCGTGTCGCTGCCATCAGCGCGAACATAGTGCGGCACCCGCGCAAAGTCTCGCCACGCACACGCCGCGCGTGCCCAGACCCAGGATGTGGTGCGATGTGGTAAGGCGCGCGGATGCTGCCGCGTTTCCCTGCTACTCGCCCTGCCGCTCACGCTCGCCGCCTGCGCCGAGGGGCGAGCGTGAGCGGCTGGCCGGTGAAGATCGGGCAACCGTACCGGGTGCGCGGCGTCACCTACGTGCCCGCGGCCGCGCCGGGTTACGAGGCGGTCGGTTACGCCAGCTGGTACAGGTCGGGATCGGGCAATCGCACCGCCAACGGCGAGCGCTACCGCGCGCACTGGGTGAGCGGGGCGCACACCACCTTGCCGTTGCCGAGCTACGTTGAGGTGACCGCGCTGGATAGCGGGCGGACGATTCTTATGCGCGTCAACGATCGCGGGCCGTTCGCGCGCGACCGCGTGCTCGACCTGTCGCGCGGCGCCGCGCGGTTGCTGGGCGTCGAGCGAGCGGGGCAGGCGGCGGTGCACGTCCGGCTGGTCGACCCGCCCGGGCGCGGCTGCGGCCCGGCAAGCCCGCCGCGGCGCGGCGCGATGCCTCGCCGGAACAGCTGGCAACGTGGCGGTCGATGCTGGCGGCGCAGTGAAGGGGCGGCGCCGGCTCAAGTCGACGCGTCGCATAGCGGGGTCTCACCATCCGGTCGCACCGCGGCCGGCAGGTCACGCGCCCGGTCGCGCGGGAACAGCGCCTATTACCGCGACAAGCCCGGTGCGCTCCCCCTAGCCGATGCGGGAACGCCTGCTCGTGCTGCTTCCCTGCAAGAAGAATGTTCGCGCGCGATTGCTTGGCTGTGGATGACACATGACCGTACACGACATGTCTGCATGTAGACACAACAACACGCAGACACCGTTACTTTGTCATGTAGCGCGCGAACGCGTCCTTCCACGCCGGGTGCCAGCGGGAGAGGGCGGGGCGGTTCTCTATCAGGTCGCCCGTGGCCCAAGCGATGCGTTTGGCGTCCTGTTCGCGTGTCGTCTCGTTGTCAGGACACAACAGGTAGAAATCGCCGGCCGCAACGCCCGCCAGCATGACATCGACCACCTGGTCGGCGCTCCATGCCGCAGCGGGCTTGTCCGGCGTCCGCGCGGTCATGCCGGTATGGGTGTAGCCGGGGATCAGCAGGTGCGCGCTGACGCGGTCGCCGGTCGCCTCGCGCAACGTGTGCGCCAACCCTTCGGTCAGCGCCTTCACCCCCGCCTTGCTGACGTTGTAGGCGGTGTTGCCGGGCGGCTGGGTGATGCCCTGTTTCGAGCCGGTGTTGATGACGAGCCCCGGCGCGTCGCCAGCGATCATCGCGGGCACGAAGGCGGCGACGCGGTGAAGCACGCCCATCAGGTTGACGTCGATGAGGCGTCGCCACGCAGCGACCCCGGCGAGCACGTCGCCGCCCGCACCGATCGCGGCGTTGTTCATCAGCAGGGCAGGGGACTCGCCCAGTTCCTCCGCCAGCGTCACCAGCGCGTCGGGATCGGCGACATCGAGCGCGTGCATGCTGGCCTTCTCCAGCCCCGCCGCAGCTGCCTCGAGCGCGTCGCCCGCGCGGTCGACCAATGCGACGCGCATCCCGCGCGCGGCGAACGCACGCGCCGCGGCGAGCCCGATCCCGCTCGCCGCGCCGGTGACGACCGCGAGCCGGCCGGGGGCGATCGCCCCCGCGGCGTCGGGCACACTCATCGGTCGATCGTCGCCATCGAGGGGTAGCGCTCGCCGCTCGCGGCGCCGGGCGGCAGGATCTCGTCGATGCGCGCGCGGTCGGCATCGTCGAGCGTCACGTCGAGCGCGCCGAGATTGTCGTCGAGATAGGTGCGGCGCTTGGTCCCCGGGATTGGCACGATGTCGTCGCCTTGCGCCAGCACCCAGGCGAGCGCGAGCTGCGCCGGGGTGCAGCCCTTCGCCTGCGCCATTTCCTCGATCGCGCGGACAAGGTCGAGGTTGCGCTGGAACGCCTCGCCCTGGAAGCGCGGCGAGTGACGGCGGTAGTCGTCCTCCGGCAGGTCGTCGGGCGACTTGAACTGCCCTGTCAGGAACCCGCGGCCGAGCGGGCTGTAGGGGACGAAGCCGATGCCGAGCTCGCGGCACGTCGGCAGGATCTCGCTTTCCGGATCGCGCGTCCACAGCGAATATTCGGTCTGCAGCGCGGTGATCGGGTGGACGGCATGCGCGCGGCGGATCGTGGCGGGCGCGGCTTCCGACAGTCCGAGATACTTGACCTTGCCGGCCTGAACCAGCTCGGCCATCGCGCCGACCGTCTCCTCGATCGGCACCTGGGGGTCGACGCGGTGCTGGTAGTAGAGGTCGATGAAATCGAGCCCGGTGCGCTTCAGGCTCGCGTCGCACGCCTGGCGGACATAGTCGGGGCGGCCGTTGATCCCTTGGAAACTGCCGTCGGCGCCGCGAACGTTGCCGAACTTGGTCGCGACCACCACCCATTCGCGGCGGTCGCGCACGACGCGCCCGACCAGCTCCTCGTTCGCGCCGACCCCGTACATGTCGGCGGTGTCGAGAAAGGTGACGCCGCGGTCGAGCGCATGGTTGATCGTCGCGATCGATTCCGCATCGTCGCGCCCGGCATAGAAATCGGACATCCCCATGCAGCCGAGGCCGAGTGCGGAAACTTCGAGGCCCTGCTGGCCGAGCTTGCGTGTCTGCATGATGTGGTTCCCAATGAATGCCACAGCCTGGCTGGCGGGGGTGCCCGGCGGTCAACAGCGAAGCGCGCACCGGCGTGACCGGTTCCACCGGATGCGGCGAAGGCCGCACGTCGCAGGGGCGCGCACCGTTCGGATCGAAGCCGAAGGCGAGACGTGAGCGACGGATCGGGTGCACGACACTTGTTGTCGGCAACAATAATTGGGTGTACAAAAATACGTGGAGATCGAGTTCGACCCGGCCAAGGATCGCGCCAATGTCGCCAAGCACGGCGTGTCGCTGCGGGCGGCGGAAGGCTTCGATTGGAACACGGCGCTGGAGCGCGAAGACGATCGCTTCGATTACGGCGAGGCCCGGTTCGTCGCGCTCGGTCCGATCGGTGATCGCCTGCACGTGCTGGTGTTCACCGAAGGCTCCCATGACGATGCGGTGCGCGCGATCAGCCTGCGTCCCGCCGAAAAGCACGAAGCGAGGTTCTACTATGAGCAGATTTGATCCCGACATCGACGACGACAATCCGTCGCTCGACATGGCGTTCATGGCTGGCATGACGCCTTCGCGGCGCGGTCGACCGAAGCTGGAGACGCCAAAGGTGGAAATCAAAATCCGCCTGGACGCCGCGACGGTTGAGCATCTGCGCGGCAGTGGTCCCGGATGGCAGACCCGCGTCAACGCCTTGCTCGGCCGCCTGGTGGCGGCGGGACAGATCTAGCGGTTCATCTCCTGCAACGAACACCGCGACAGCGTTCGTTCGATGCAGAAGGTGATGTGCGTGGTGGGCGGTTCGTGTCGGCGTGGATGATCCGGCATGGGAGAGATCGCTCGACCGCTCCCATGCGCACTGATCCGCGGTGAGTTGCGCTTACGCCACCCGGTCTTGTGCCAGACTCGCGGCGTCGATAACGTAGCGGAAGCGGACCTCGCCGGACTTCACGTATTTGTACGCCTCGTTGATCTCCTGGATCGGGATCAACTGGATGTCGGGGGCGATGCCGTGCGTCGCGCAGAAGTCGAGCACCTCCTGCGTTTCCGCGATCGAGCCGATCAGCGAGCCCGCGATCGTCTTGCGCCCCATCACCATCTGCATGTGGTTCCACCCCGGCATCGGCGCGAGCGCCCCGACCGCGACGAACGCGCCGTCGTGCTTCAGCAGCGGGATGAACGGGTCGACCTCATGCTTCTCGGGAACGGTCGAGAGGATGAGGTCGAAATGACCCTCCAGCGCCGTATACGCCTTGTCGTCACCCTCGACCACGCTCTTGGCGCCGACCTTGTGCGCGACCGCGACCTTGTCCTTGTGGCGCGTGAACACGGTCACCTCGGCCCCCATCGCGCGCGCGATCTTGACCGCCATGTCGCCAAGGCCACCGAGCCCCACGACACCGACCTTGTGCCCGGGCTTCACGCCCCAATGCTTCATCGGCGAATAGGTGGTGACGCCGGCACACAGGATCGGCGCGGCGGCCTCGATCGGCAGCGCGGCCGGTATCTTGAGCACGAAATCCTCGCGCACCACGATTTGGTCGGAATACCCGCCGAACGTGTTGTCGCGGCCGTACATGTTCTCGCCGGTCTTGGCCTGTTTCGCAGGCTTCATCGGGCCGTTGTAGGTCGCGAGCCAGCTGTTCGGCCCCTGGCAATATTGCTCCTCGCCCGCCAGACAGGGCGCGCATTCGTGACAACTGTCGATCATGCAGCCGACGCCGACCAGATCGCCGATCGCGTGCTTGGTCACCAGCGCCCCCTTGTTGACGACGCGCCCGACGACCTCGTGCCCGGGCATGCACGGATAGACGGTGTTGCCCCAGTCGTTCTCGCACTGGTGGATGTCGGAGTGGCAGACCCCGCAATAGAGCACCGCGATCTGCACCTCGTTGGGCAACGGATCCTGCCGCTCGAGTGCGAGCGGCTTCAGCTTGGCGCGGGCGCTGGAGGCGGCATAGCCGACGGCGTTGATCGTCATGTTCTTGGTCCTCGCACGAATAGGTCGTCGCGGGGCAGAACGAGCGGGACGCCGGGTCTATCCGTCACATGGATCAGGTCGCGCGATCGATGTTGTCGATGGCGCTACACGTCGACATGTCGGTATTACAACATGGAGACACTTCTACATGTGTGATCCGATGAACGCCGGTACCCGCCCTCACAGAAAGCGTTCGCCGGCGTGGTCGCGGAAGCCGTCGTGTTCGCGCACGTAGGCGGCCAGGATGTCGAGCGACTTGTGGCGGCTGACCTCGCGCATCTTGAAGATGTTGGCGCCGGGCTGGCGCGCGGCCTCGGTCAGGAAGCCTGAGCGCAGCGAGTGCCCCGCGAACAGCGCGGGGTCGAGCCCGGCGTCGCGTGCGCGTGCCTTGACCACCAGTGCGACGCCCTGCGCGCTGAGCGCGGCGGGCTGGACACGGTCCTCGTGCCATTCGCGCATCGCGCGCCCGTCCGCGCCGCGCACCACCGCGCCGTCGGCATCGCGGCGCGCGACGCGGACTTCGGCGAGCTTGCGGAAGATCGGACCGTCGGTGATGCGCGCGACGCGCAGCCATTCGAGCAGCAATGCCTTGGGCCGGATGCGCCGCCCCTCGGGGATCGCGATCCACACGCCCCGGCCCGCCTGATCGGTCTTCGATCGCGCGACAAAGATGCGCAGCCCCTCGGGGACGAAATGCACGTCGGTGAAGGTCAGCGCGACCAGCTCCGACCGCCTGAGCGCGGCGGCCATGCCGATCGCCAGCAAGGCGCGGTCGCGCGCGGCGCGCACGTCGTCGCCGGTGATCGCGGCGAGCATCCGCCCCAGCCGCTCGCCGTCCGCCGCCTGCTTCTGTTCGGGGCGTGCGCCATGCGTGTTGCGGATGCCCGCGAACGCACGACGCAGGTAATGTCCGCCGTCCTGCTCGGCGGGCGGCAGATGCCCGGCTTCCTTGTGACGGTCGTTGATCGCGGCGAGGTAGCGCGACAGCGTGGCGAGCTTCTTGGGCGCGCGCGGCGGATCGGCCGCGGCGTCGCCGTCCTTCATCGCGGTCATGAACAGGATCACCGTCGCCGGCGTCGCGGGCAGCGGCGACAGCGCGTGGGCACCGCACCAGTCGGCGAACTGCGCCCAGTCGGCGAGATAGGCACGCCTGGTCGCCGGGCTGCGCGCGGCCTCTATATACGCGCGCGCGCGCGAGGCGTGACGCGCGAGTTCGGCCGAGACGTCGCGCGTGTCGACGAGTGCGAGATTGCGTTGAAGTTCGTCGTTACCCACAATGGACCTACACTTATCATGTCGTCAGGTTAGGCTGCCGGTGCGCCGATAATCAGTGCCCGTTGCATGTCTCATAGCAATCATGGCTAAGCCGTGATCCACGATTCTAAGGCGTGTCACCAGATCGTCAGTTTGCAGTGAGGCAGCGTGCTCCTACACAGCGATGTTCAATCAGTGTTGAGACAGAAGATGACGATCAAGAAGGTGCGCAAGGCGGTGTTCCCGGTGGCGGGGCTGGGGACGCGCTTTCTGCCGGCGACCAAGGCGATGCCGAAGGAGATGCTGACCGTCGTCGACAAGCCACTCATTCAATATGCGGTCGAGGAGGCGATTGAGGCGGGGATCGAGCAGATCATCTTCGTCACCGGCCGCGGCAAGGGGGCGCTGGAAGATCACTTCGACATCTCCTACGAACTCGAGGCGACGATGCGCGCGCGCGGCAAGAGCCTGTCGCTGATCGACGGAATCCGGCAGCAGCCCGGCTCGCCGGTCTACGTCCGCCAGCAAGAGCCGCTCGGGCTCGGCCATGCGGTGTGGTGCGCGCGCGAGATCGTCGGCGACGAGCCTTTCGCGGTGTTGCTGCCCGACGAACTGATGGTGGGTCGCCCGAACTTCACCGCGCAGATGGTCGAGGCGTACAATCAGGTCGGCGGCAACGTCATCGGCGCGCTGGAGGTGCCTGACGAGGAGACGAGCAAGTACGGCATCATCTCGCCAGGCAAGATCGACGGCCCACTGACCGAAGTGACCGCTTTGGTCGAGAAGCCCGCGGCGGGCACCTCGCCGTCGAACCTGATGATCCCAGGGCGCTACATCCTGCAACCAGAGGTCATGCGCATCCTTGATCGCAAGGAAAAGGGTGCTGGGGGCGAGATCCAGCTTACCGACGCGATGGCGCAGCTGATCGGCGAGCAGCCGTTCCACGGCTTCACCTTCGACGGCGATCGCTACGATTGCGGCGACAAGGCTGGTTTCATCCAGGCCAATCTGGCGCTGGCATTAGCACGCGACGACATTGGTCCGGCGGTACGCTCGTTCGCGAGCAGGTTGCTCGCCTAGTCGATGAAGCCGACATAAGGGCGCCGTCAAACCAGTGCTGGAGTTTGCCCCTTCTTTTACGTGCATACTACATTCGATAATAAAGCATTATCGCTATTCGCAATGTGATTTTCGTAGCCGATAAGTGGGCTATGTCAGTGACGGCGACCGCGCATCGATCGGCGATACGACCATAGCGACGTGGTAGGTACCGCTGGTCGGTCGACGCTACATCGTTCGTCGGGTCGCGGCGGGTCAATGGGTACATGCGACGACGACGCCGTGTTGCCGCAGCAACGACTGGGTGCCGATCAACCAGAAGCGCGGTGCACACGAAATCCGGTGCATCCGTGCCGCGTAGTGACCCATGCTGGTACAACATGACTAGTACCACCCTGCCTAAATACTAGGAACCGACATCAATAACATATGTTGATGCGCCCGAAGCGGTTGCATCTGTGCAGCCGACACGGAGACCTCGGCTGACGCACGTCACCACATCGAACCGCATGTCGCGTGGCGTCCATCGCCTGCGTCACTGCCGTTGCGTGGTGCCGTGTGCGGCATGCGTGGAGCAATGGGCATGAACAAGAACGAACTGCACGGTGGTGCGCGCTATCTTGGCGGCAAGGTCGAGAAGGGGATCGGCGATGCGGTCGGCAGCCGCGACTGGCAGGTCGACGGCGTGGTCGATCAGGTCGCGGGCGGCGCGGAGAATCTCTACGGGCGCGCGCGCTCGGTCGCCGAGGATGCGGCCGACGCCGCCCCCGGTTTCGTCGATGCGGCCAAGGAGCGTCTGGCCGACGCACGCCACACGCTGAGCGACGCAGCCGCGCGCGTGAGCGAGCGCGCGCACGACATCGCCGACCGGGCGGCCGACCGCGCGCACCACGTCGCGGATCGTGCGACCGATCGCGCGCACGACATCGCGGACCGCGCGGGCGAGCGCGCGCACGACGCGGCGGACCATGCGGGTGCGGTGGCCGGACGCGGTGGCCGCGCGGCGAATGCGGCGGTGTCGAACAGCCCGGCGGTGTGGGCGGTCGGGGCCGCGATCGGCGGCTATCTGCTCGGCTGGCTGATCCACGGCGAGCGCGCCTGAACCGCGCATGGCGACGTCGCTGAAATCCCTGCGCGAAACCGCCGATCTGCGCCACCTGCGCCAGATCATCGCGGGGCTCGACGAAGGGGTGATCCTGATCGATCCCGACCAGACGCTGCTCTGGGCGAACGATGCCGCGCTCAAGATGCACGGCGTCGCCGCGCTCGATGAGCTCGGGCACGACGTCGACGATTATCGCCGGCGGTTCCAGTTGCGCTACCGCAACAACCGCCGGCTCGAGGCCGACGACTATCCGATCGAACGCGTCGTCGCGGGCGACAGCTTTTCCGAGGTGGTGGTCGAGGTGACGGTCGCGGGCGAGGACGAGCCGCGCTGGGTGCATCAGGTGCGCAGCCTGGTGCTCAACGACCGCGACGAGGATGCGCCGACCTGCGTCGTGCTGATCATCCAGGACGTGACCGCGCAATACGAGGCTGAGGACCGGTTCGAGCAATCGTTCAACGCCAATCCCGCGCCCGCGGTGATCTGTCGCTTGGCCGACCTGCGCTTCGTCAAGGTGAACCAGGGGTTCGTCGACATGACCGGGTTCGCGCGCGACGTCGTGCTCAGCCGCACCGTGTACGACATCGACGTGCTGCGCGACGCCGATCGCCGCGACCTCGCCAAGGCACGGTTGGCGGAAGGGGTAACGATCCCGCAGATGGAGGCACGGCTCGAACTGGCCGAAGGCGGCACCAAGCTGGTGATCGTCGCCGGGCAGCCGATCGAATTGTGCGACCAGCCGTGCATGTTGTTCACCTTCGCCGACCTGGAGCCGCGGCGCCAGGCGGAGGAAGCATTGCGCCACAGCGAGGAGCGCTTCACCCGCACGTTCCAGATGGCGCCCGTCGCGATGGCGATCGGCGCGCGCGACGGGCACGTCCTGTGCGAGATCAACGCAAGCTTCACGCAACTGACGGGCTATGCCTCGTCCGCGATCATCGGCCAGTCGCTGAGCCAGGTCGGGTTGTGGACTGGCGAGCATACCGGACGCGAGATCGAACAGGCGATCGAGCGCGGCCAGGGCCTGCGCGGGCACGAGGCGCGGATCCAGACGCGCGAGGGCGGCCACATCGATTGCCTGGTGTCGACCGAGGGGTTCACGCTCAACGGCGACGAATGCCTGCTGTGGGCATTCCAGGACATCACCCAGCGCAAGGCGACCGAGCTCGAGCTGGTCGAGGCGATCGAGGCGGTGATGAAGGATACGAGCTGGTTCAGCCGCTCGATCATGGACAAGCTGGCGCGGTTGCGCGCGCCGCAACCCGACGAGCGCGGCGCCTCGATCGACGACCTGACCACGCGCGAACGCGAGGTGCTGGCGCTGATCTGCCGCGGGCTTGACGACAAGAGCATCGCGCGCGCGCTGGGCGTGTCGGGCAACACCGTGCGCAACCACGTCGCGCGCATCTACGCCAAGATCGGCGTCAACCGCCGCACCGCCGCGGCCGCCTGGGCGCGCGCGCGCGGGTTCGACGGTGAGCGCGTGCTCGCAAGGGAGGTCGCGTGACCCAACGAACACCCGAACGCCCGAACGCCGACGACCTGCCGCCCGCGCCCGAGCGCAACGGCAAGGAGCGTGACGCCAGAGCGCAGGACACTGGAGCCGAGAACGCTGGGGCCGAGAACGCTGGGGCTCAGGACGCCGACGTGCAGGAGGCCAAGGCCGCGGCGCGCGAGGCGATCGGCAAGCTGCTGGGCGACGACCGCGCGGTGCGCGACGGACGCAGCGACCAACACGACGCCGAGGCGGCGCGCGGCAAGGCCGCACCCGCTTCGACCAAGACATCCGAAACAGAACAGGAATGAACATGGCGACGAATGTACCGGCGGGTTACGCCGCGGTTGACGAGGTACGGGCCACGCGCCCGCTGACGCGATTGTCGTGGGGCGCGATCTTTGCGGGCGTGGTGATCGCGGTCGCGGTGCAGCTGCTGCTCGGCATCCTGGGCACCGGCATCGGGCTGTCGATGGTCGACCCGACCGAGGGCACGACCCCGGGCGCGGCGGGCTTCGGCATCGGCGCCGGCATCTACTGGCTGATCACCACGGTGGTCGCGCTGGGCGCAGGCGGTTATGCCGCGGCGCGCGTGTCGGGAGCGACTGAGCGGTTCGACGCCTTGGTCCACGGGTTGGTCGTGTGGGGCGTGACGCTGCTCCTGACACTGTATCTGCTGACCTCGGCGGTGGGTGGAATCATCGGTGGCGCGTTCCGCACCGTCGGCACGGTCGCGGGTGCGGCCGGGTCAACCGTCGGCGCGGCAGCGCGCGCGGCCCCCGCTGCGGCCTCGGTCGCCGGGATCGACCAGGGCGACGTCCGCCAGGAAGCGTCCGACTATCTGTCCGACGCGCCGAGCGATCCGGCGCAGATGACGCCCGAGCAGGCGCAAAAGGAAGTTGCCAAGCAGTTGCCGGCACTCGCCCGCGGCGGAGCCGACGGCCAGCGCGCCGAGAGCCGCATCGTCGACATCGTCGCCGCGCAGCGCAAGATCAGCCGCCCCGAGGCGCAGGCGCAGGTGGCCCAGGCCAAGCAGCGTTTCGTCCAGACCAAGGACGAGGCGATCGCGACCGCCAAGAAGGCCGCCGACGCAGCCGCGGGTGCCGCGTCCAAGACCTCGTTCATCATCGTGTTCGCGCTGCTGGTCGGCGCGGCCGCTGCCGCCTTTGGCGCAACCGCTGCGACGCGTCGCCGCCTGCGCTGAGTAACCGCGGCGGGGCAGCGTATCGGCCCCGTCGCACCTTTTTCCAGTTACGAGGTTTCCCCATGAAGAAGATCGTTCTCGCCACCGGCCTGACCGCGATGCTGGCGCTTGCCGCCTGCAACACCGTCAACGGCGCCGGCCGCGACCTGAAGTCCGCCGGTGGCGCCGTCTCCGACGCATCGGGCAAGAACAAGAAGGGCAAGTAAGCCCTTTTGACCGCATTCCACCGGGCAGGAGGTGCACGCACCCCCGCCCTCCCCCCCCCGATCGGGGCGGGTCCCCGCCTGTCCGGTGGGATCACGCCCGGACGCTGGTTCGCCACCCCGAACCAACGTCCGGGCGTGTTTTCGTTTGCCGACCATGCCATTCGCGATCGTGCGCAAGTCACCCGAACATCAGCAGCGCACACGAATATGTCGTACTATTCGGGGCAATCGACATAATCGGTAATCAATACTGTCTCATAGCTTGTTATGTTGCATCGAGGTGACAGCCGTAAGATTTCTGCAACGTTTACAATTGTGAACAATTCTTGGCGTTTGCTCCGCGAGCAATATCTCGTCCAGATGACCTTAGTGACATGCATTAATAGCATGTGAACATGAGGGGTCTCGATGATTTCACGCTATCTCGCAGCGACCGCGCTTGCCTCGGCAACGCTGCTGTCGGTTCCCGCATTCGCGCAGGGCGGCGTTCAGGGTGCCGCGCAGACACCGACCGACCAGTCATCGACGGTTCCCGGCCAAAGCGAGCAGGCCCCCGCCGGCGGCAGCATCGCGGCGCCGTCCGATCAGGTCGCACCGACCAACGCCGACGGCAGCTCGGCCGCATCGAGCGGTGACATCCTGGTCACGGGCACGCGCCTGCGCAACCCGAACGCGGTGTCGGCGGTGCCGATCACGACCGTGTCGGCCGCGCAGTTGACGCTGACCGCGCGCACCTCGATCGGTGACGTGCTGAACGACCTGCCGCAGCTGATCAGCACGTTCAGCCAGTCGAACTCGACGCGCTTCCTCGGCACCGGCGGCCTCAACCTGCTCGACCTTCGCGGTCTCGGCACCCAGCGCACGCTGGTGCTGGTCAATGGTCGCCGCCACGTCGGCTCGGATGTGCTCAACAATGCCGTGTCGGTCGACACCAATACCATCCCGACCGACCTGGTCGAGGCGGTCGACATCGTGACGGGTGCCAATTCGGCCGTCTACGGGTCGGACGCACTCGCGGGCGTCGTCAACTTCCGCCTGAAGAGCAGCTTTGACGGTCTGCTGCTGCGCGGCCAGGGCGGCATCAGCGACGAAGGCGATGCGGGCACCTATTTCGTCAGCGCGACGGCGGGTAAGAACTTTGCCGATGGCCGCGGCAATCTTGCGGTCAACTTGGAATATGCGCGGACCGAGGCCCTGTTCGCCTCTGACCGCAAGGCATACCGTCAGAACGACAACTTCGTCGTCACCAACGTCGATGCCGCGGGCGTCGGCACGGGCGGCAACCTGAACTTCGACGGCATTCCCGACCAGACGTTCTTCCGCGACATCCGCTCGGCGACCATTTTCGACGGTGGTCTGGTCGCGTTCGCGGGTGCGCCGCTCGGCGCCACCTCGGCCGCACGCTGCGGCCGCGACTATCTGGGTCGTGCGTTCACCTGCAACTACCTGTTCCAGCCGGGCGGCTCGCTGATCCAGGAGAACGGCACGCGCGTCGGCATCGGCAACGGCTCGGCCGCGGCACCCAGCGCAACGCCGTCAGGTTCGTTCATCGGCGGCAACGGCAACACCCGTCGCGAAGGCACGCTGCTTCAGCTCCAACCGCAGGTCGAGCGCTACGCCGCCAATCTGATCGGCCATTTCGACGTATCGGACGCGTTCAAGCCGTTCATCGAGGCCAAGTACGTTCGCATCGACACGGTCAGCCTCGGCGGTTCGGGTCCGGCGTTCTTCACCGGCTCGACGATCGACGCGCTGTACGAGCGTCCGCGCCTCGACAACCCGTTCCTGTCGGCTGACGCACGCACGCTGCTGACGCAGCAGGCGTTGCAGGCGGTTGCCAACGGGCAGAACCCGACCTCGGGCGCTGCGATCACCGCGGCGCAGGCTGCAACGCTGACCAATCAGATCAACAGCGGCGCCTATCGCTTCATCCTGCGCAAGAACCTGACCGATCTGGGTTCGCGGCGCGAGGATGCGCGGCGCGAGACCTACCGCTTCGTCGGTGGTTTCCGTGGCGATCTGAGCGATCACCTGAACTACGAAGTTTCGGGCAATTACGGCGAGTTCAAGGAAAAGACCCGCGTTCTCGGCAATATCGACCAGCAGCGCCTGAGCCTTGCGCTCGACGCACGCCGCAACGCCGCGGGTCAGATCGTCTGCGGATCGCAGATCAATCCCGCCAACGGTCAGGCGACCGCGGACGCGCAGCAGATCGACTATGATCCCAACACCGGCGCTCCGACCGCTGCGGCTGCGGCGATCCTTGCTGCCAACATCGCGGCCTGCCAGCCGCTCAATCCGTTCGGTACCGGCAGTGTGTCGCAGGCGGCACGCGACTATGTGCTGCGTAACACGGTATCGTCGGGCAAGATCACCCAGGTCGACGCGCTAGCGAACATCTCTGGTGATACCGGGGGCTTCTTCAACCTGCCAGGCGGTGGAATCGAGTTCTCGATTGGTGGCGAGTACCGCCGCGAGACGAACTTCTTCAAGGCCGATCCGCTCGTCGAGCGGGGTTACACCTTCTATAACGCGCTGGCGACGTTCGACCCGCCGGCGTTCGAGGTGAAGGAAGCGTTCGGCGAGATCAACATCCCGCTATTGAAAGACCTGTGGTTCGCGAAAAGCCTATCGATCGGTGGCGCAGGCCGTGTGTCCGATTACAAAGGCTCGGCGGGCACCGTCTACACCTACAATCTGAATGCCGAATACGCGCCGACCGAGGACATCCGTTTTCGCGCCAATTACGGCCGCGGTGTCCGCGCGCCGAACCTGAGCGAATCCTTCTCACCGGCGGGCCAGAACTTCGCACCGGGCTTCCTTGATCCGTGCTCAGCGGACAATCTGGCGCGTGGCACGCAGTTCCGCGCCGCCAATTGCGCCGCGGCGGGCATTCCGACGACGTACAACTACCAATATGCGCAGTCGCTGGAGATCGTCAGTGGCGGTAACCCAAACCTGAGCGTCGAGAAGTCGGACTCCTACACCTACGGTGTGGTGCTGACGCCGCGCTGGGTCCCGGGCCTGACGCTGACTGTCGATTACTACAACATCAAGGTGAACGACGTTATCACCTCGGTGGCGGCGCAGAACGTCGCCAACAATTGCTACGACACGCCGTCGATCGAGAACAATCCGTTCTGCGCGCAATTCCAGCGCGTTGCAGCGGGTGCGACCGGCCCGAACGGCGAGCAGGCGTATCGCATTATCGAGGGCAGCCTGCTGGAATCGTCGGTGAACTTCGCGGCGCTGCGTCGTCGTGGTATCGACGCTGACCTGTCCTACGTCCGCAACCTGGGCAGCACCCGGGTCACAGGCCGCGTTATCTATTCGCACACGCTGGAAGCCGCAAACTTCACCAATCCGCTGCAGCCGGGCTTCGGTGACACGTTCAACGGCGAGGTCGGCTATCCGAAGGATCAGGTGCAGGTGAACCTGGGTGCCGATTTCGGTGCCTTCACCTTCGACACGCAGTTCCGCTACCTGTCGAAGCAGTCGGTGACGGCGATCGAGAACTTCATCACCTACCAGGGGCGTCCGCCACAGAACCTTGATGCGACGTCGCCGGCCTATTACCCCGACGTACTCTACATCGGCGGCAAGATCGGCTTCGACGTCGACGACAAGGGTTCGTCCTTCTACATCGGCGTCGACAATCTGACCGACCGCCTGCCTCCGCTGGGTGGCACCGGCACGGGCTTCGGCACCGGCATCTTCGACAACGTCGGTCGTCGCCTCTACGCAGGCTTCACCGGCCGCTTCTGATCGACGCAGAACCTCGTACACTCATGCAGGGGCCGGTGTTTTCACCGGCCCCTTTTTTGTGAAAAGATCGACGCCATGCCGAACGCCGCCCCTGCCGCACGACGCCTCCTCGATCAGGGCCGCACTGCCGAGGCGATCGCGCTCAACACACGCGCCGCGGTGGCGGGCGACGCGGACGCGCTGTTCCAGCAGGCGATGTGGGCCATCATCGGCCAGGTGGTGCCGCGCGACCTGACCGCGGCACGGCGCAGCCTCCACGCCGCGGCCGTGCGCGGGCATGGCGAGGCGCGACTGCTCGAGATCGCGCTCACCGCCAATGGCACGGGCGCGGCGCCCGATTGGGCGGGGGCGCTGGCGTTGTTGGCGCAAGCGGTCGTGGCGGGCGATCCGCATGCACTGACGCTCAACCGGATGATCGCGGCGATGACGCTCGCCCCGGACGGTGCGCCAACGGGCGTGCCCGCGTCCGAGCCGCTGACCGACGACGCTGTGGTGCGGCGGGTACCCGCGTTGCTGACCCGCGACGAATGCGCGCACCTCGCTGCGAGCGCGACCGACCTGCTCACCCCGGCGATGGTCGCCGATCCGCGCACCGGGCGGATGGTGCCGCATCCGATCCGCACGTCGGACCATGCGGTGATCGGTCCGTTGCGCGAGGATGTGGTGATCCGCGCGATCAACCAGCGGCTTGCCACGGTGAGCGGCACGCCGGTGGCGGCAGGCGAGGCGCTGACCGTGCTGCGCTACCGCGCCGGGCAGCAGTTCCGGCTCCATGCCGACGTGTTGCCGGGCACGCGCAACCAGCGGGTCGCGACCGTGCTGGTCTATCTGAACGACGATTTCACCGGCGGGGAGACGGTGTTCCCCGATTACGGCCTGTCGATCCGGCCGCGAATGGGGGACGCCGTGATCTTTCGCAACACCGATGCGGCCGAGCGGCCGCTGGCGACCGCCCGCCACGCCGGCATGCCGGTCACCGCCGGGGTCAAGTGGTTGGCGACGCGCTGGATCCGTGCGCGCGCGTTCGATCCCTGGCGCGGGCCCGAGGCGGCGTGAGGCACGTCAGGCGCCGGGTGCCTGGTGCGCCGCGGTGACGTCGGTCGTGTTGAGCACCCCGCGCGCCGACCGCGACTTGATCCGCGTTTCGGTGATGCTGTTGAAATCATAGACCATCGTGTAGCGTTCGACGCGGTAGAGCGGCGCACCGGTGAAGGGGGCGTAGCGGCGTCCGGCAACCGCCTTCGTCTTACGCGGCAGCCATGACCCGGGCTTCACCTCGGACTGCGCGATTACCGAGACGTCGCCGACCGTACCATCGGGCTGCACCGTGAATGCCACGTCGGCCCATTCGGGCTTGTCGCCCCCGCCGCCCCCCGACACGCCGGCAAGCGCCTTGTTCGACACGCTGAATGCCACCTCCGGTTCGCTGAGCAGGAACGCATCGCGCGTCGCCAGCGGTTTGGCCTGCGCGAGCATCGTTGCGCGCTCCTTCGCCGATACCTTTGACGCGTCCAGTTGCAGCTTCACCAATGCGATCCCCTGACGATAGGGCGCGAATTCGGGTTCGACGCGCTGCTCGAGCCGCGCCACGCGCTTCGCTGCCTCGCCGCGATAGTCGGGATTGATGCTGCTGAGCGTGGTGTAGAGCGTCGCCACCTGGAACATCGCCTCCGCCTCGACGTCGGGATAGCCCGCCTTGGCCGCACGCTTGATCACGTCGTCGTAGATCTGCCGCGCGGCGATGATCCGCGCGTCGCGCGTCAACTGGCCGGCGGTGTCTAGCCGTTGCAGCAGGATCAGCGGATCGTCGGGCTTCAACCCGGCGCGCAGCGCATCGGTGGCATTGAACGCGGAGATGCGGGCGGAATCGGGGCGGCCGTCGAGATTGCCCATCGTGGCGAGCGCGCGGTGCAGGTCCGACACCGCGACCGGATAAACCGCGTCGAACTTGGCCGTGCGCCCGCGCGTCTTGAGCAGGACATGCCGCGCGCCCGAATAATCGCCCGCCAGGAACGCGCGCGAGGCCACGACCAGCGCGGCCCTGATCTCCTGATCGGGCGGGCAATCGCGCGCGATGCACGCGTCGAGCCCGGCCCTCCCGTTGCGCGCCACGACGACGATGTCGTTCCCCCGCGGCGTGGATGCCGATGCGGGAGGCACGAGCGGAGCGGTCGCCGCCTGCAGCATCATGGCCAGCCAGATCATCCGTCACCTTCCCCCTGCCCGTACATCATGTCCACATCGTGCCGCACCCGCCGCACCCGTCGAGCGAAATCGTCACCGGCGATCGAGAATTTCTTCCTGTTCGGCATCGTCACCGATGCAGGAGATGACGTGATGCATCGTGGCCGAGCGCCATCCGTTACCAGCGAGCGCGACCGTCGATGCCAGCGCGTGTCGCCAGCTATGCCGCGGGCGCCGTTTCGTGTTAGAAGGCCGCCAGGCGACCAAGCGAGCATTACTCGACGATCAGTGCCGGGCTGGCTGCCGTTGTGGGCACCCCCAGCTCGTAGGTCGCGTCCCAGCGGCGGGCCTCATCCGTCGAATAGCTGATCTTCGTGACCCCCTTGTGTGGTGGACCGATAGCGTGCGCACCACACCCGTCCTGTTGGCAGTTCCAGGCCTGCCCTCCGCTGCCTGTTATGTTGATGGTGACGGTTCGGCCGACAGGCATGAGCGAGCCGGCGGTGATGATCGTGTGGGTCGGGGTCACAACCGGCTTGCGCATGGCGTGCAGGTTGCCGACCAGGATCAGCACGATACCGTTCCGGGCTGCCGGCACCGCAGTCCAGGCTCGCGCCATTGCAGCGTCACGTGTCAGTCGGATCGGGATAGCGGGACCGGTGTCGGAGGCCACCACTCCCTCGATCTGCCCTGCCTGCCTCATGTGTCGAAGTTGATCAAAGAGGCGCACGAACGCAACGCTCCCACGCCCGTCCTGTGTTCGAGACGCGAAAACGGGTGAGGTCAGCAGCGCTGACCTGGCTTTGGCATCTCCGTTCGACGCAAGATACGCGTCGATCACCGCTTGATCGTCTGCCGGGTATTCCAGCGCTACCGTCACCGGTCGCTTTGTCGCGGCGGCAAGACAGACCAAATTGGCGAATGCATCAGGGGCCTCGTTCGTCCCGTGCACCTCGCCGGCGATCACCCACCGGATTGTCGGTCGCCACAACCGATCGGCGCCGGACACCGGATCGCAACTGACGGCAGACGCCATCATCGCGGCGAGAATAGAGATCATGCTGGTTTCTCCGAACAGGCAGCTTGGCCGACCGTAACAGGGAAACTTCGTGTCCGCCGTGCGGAAGGTCGCGAAGGTCACACCCTATGCGTGTGCGCGCGCGCGTTCTTGGGGGTGATGTCAAAGAGCAGCGCCGGCGTGGCAATGGAGCGGCGTGTAGGACAGCGGGGGTGGTGATTGATTGTTTGAATCAGTGCGATTTTCTTCTTTCGTTCCGCACGCAGCCGACTCATAGAATCGTTCATGCCGATCGCGCGTGAGCATCGCTGGTTGTACCCGATCGATTGGCGCGAATTGTCGGCGTTCATCCGCTTCACGCGCGCGGGCGGGCGGTGCGAGCATTGCCGGCGTCCGCACGGGCGCGACGTGCTGCACCTGGGCGACGGCCGGTGGTGGGACGAGGAGGCGGGGGAATGGCGCGACGGGCGCGGACGCGCGCGGCGTCGGCTCGCCAGCCCGAGCGACCTGGCGCACGCGCAACCCGGACTGGCCGGGATCGGCGCGCCGCCTGCGCTGCGCTGCACGCGCGTGGTGCTCGCCAGCGCGCATCTGAACCACGATCCCGGCGACAACCGGCCGCGCAACCTGGCCGCCTTGTGCCAGCGCTGCCACATGCGCCACGATGCGGGCGAGCATCGCCGGCGCCGCTGGCT
>Ga0160428_1001367_pt1 | contig 18780 bp, 17 predicted proteins | sample SolpanmetagenomM_FD_108198 | JGI IMG/M metagenome (GOLD analysis project Ga0160428, IMG submission 108198) | Solar panel surface microbial communities from Lawrence Berkeley National Laboratory, California, USA - M | ecosystem: Engineered > Built environment > Solar panel > Unclassified ... | reverse complement strand
CGGGATGGTGGAAATGTTGATGTTCTGCCCGCCTTCCGGGCAATATTCCGGCCTATGCATATCATCCGTTTCCGCTGATGAACGTGAAACGTAATAAACTAGCATACTTAGCGACAGCTTCATCGGATCCTATAGAGAAAAGCTGGACGTTAGATTACATTCAGTTTTCTATGATCTTTCGGAGAAGGCACGAACAACATTGAGCATTTTCAGATATTGTAAGAAATTATTACAAACTTACTTAATTCGCTTTCGTGAAAATGGTGATTTTGGCGGTTTTTTGCCGTTGGCATGGTCCATGCAAGGTTAATTTCGGGTTGAGACAAGCAGGGGCTCCGCTCGCATAACGATAACTCTAAGGGGACTACCATGACGAAATTCAAAGCTCTTTTGTGCGGTAGCGTGGCGATGGTTTCGCTAGCCGGCACCGTCGGCGCGAATGCCGCGACGATCGTTCTCGTCGACCAGGGGTTCGGCGGCTCGGCGCAGCAGCAGGCTCAAATGCAGCAGGGCTTCAAGATCGCAGCTGCCTATTGGGGCTCGGTCCTGACCAACAACGTCACCATCCGCCTGGGTGTCGGCTCGGCGGCGCTCCCGACCGGCGTCATCGGTTCGACCGGAAGCTCGTCGATGGACTATTCGGCCTCCGCATGGGAAGCCGGCGTCAACGCCACGAAGAGCAATTCGGCGGTAGATTCGAATATCGTTCTGCCGACGCTAAACAACGGCGCCGCTGCTTTCGTCACCAATGGCTCGCTTTTCGGCGGCGGTGGCATCAACACCGCCACGCAGCGGTATGACAACCAGACCAGCGGTGATAACGCGATCAACAACAAGACGTTGGCCGTGAATACCGCCAATGTGAAGGCAATCGGCGGCACCGCTACATATGCGTCGACCAACTCGCAGCAACTGGATGGCCAAATCCAATTCAGCACCAACTTCGGCTTCGATTTCAATCCGACCGACGGCATCAGCGCCAATACCTTCGATTTCATCGGCGTCGCCATCCACGAGATCGGACACGCGCTCGGGTTCGTGTCGGGCGTGGATACGCTCGACTATTTCGGTGCTCCGAACGGCCCCGGGATGTTCAACGGAGCCTTTTACAACTTCGACCAGACGGCAATCTTCTCGCCACTGGATATGTTCCGCTACAGCAACGATCCGAACAACGTGGCGCCGGGTAGCGGTCCGGTCCTCGACCTGTCGGTAGGCGCGCCGTCTTATTTCTCGATCGATGGTGGCCGTACGCAGTTCAACGGCGACTCGCGTTTCGCGACCGGGGCGTACAATGGTGACGGCGGTCAGGCATCGCATTGGAAGGATGCCACCGGTGCCAACAAATGCGGCCCGCAGATCGGCATCATGGATCCGACGTTCTGCTATGCGCAGCGCGGCGAAATCACGGCCACCGATCTCGCGGCGTTCGATGCGATCGGCTTCAACATCGCTAACGACTCGCGTGGCACCGACTATCTGCGCACCACGGCGCAGATTTACAACCAGTTCACCAATGCCGGCGCCGTGCCCGAGCCGGCAACGTGGGCGATGATGCTGATGGGCTTCGGCCTCATCGGTAATGCGATGCGCCGCCGCAAGGTTTCGACGAGCGTTACGTTCGCCTGAACCCGTTCAGGTTGAAGCAAGGGGAAGCCGCCGGTCGCAAGACCGGCGGCTTCTGTCGTTCGAGCGGCCAGCCATCGCTTCCAGCCGGCTCCATCGCTGGGGCGGGCTGGGGACACGCCTTCATCCCCTGGCGCCCTCGGGAATGCGCGCTATCGGGGGCGATACAGGATCGTCGCCTGTCCCTCCGCGCGGACCGGCATGAACAGGCCTCTGCCGGTGACCGCGAGCGTTCCGTTCTCCACCTTGGTGACATCGGCGGAGAGGAGGAAATCGCCCTCGCGCCGCTGTCCGATCGCCTTGCGGGCGGAGCGCAGCACCTTCTCGTAATCCGGCGCGAAATCGTGCGCGAGGCCCTGTGCGATGCTTTCGCGGATCGACACGTCCTTGAAAAGCGCGATCAGCAGGTTGGTGATCTGGCTGTCCGTGTCGGTGGCTAGATCGACATCGCGGACGCGGACGAGCTGCGAATTGGGCACGTTGTAAGGGATTGCCGTCAGCCACACGCGGCCCTTGGTCGACAGCATCGAATTGCTTTTCGCCTTGGCGGATGCGTCGATACCGACCGCCAGATGACCGCCGGCGGTGGCGTAGATCGTGACCTTGCCGAACGCGACGTCGACCGGGCCGATACCGGCGAGCGAGATACCCTTTTGCGCGCGCTTCAGCAGGGCGCGTTCGAGGACGGGTTCGAGTTGCGCATAATCCGCCAGCACCGGGATGAAGAAGTTGAGGCCGCGCTTGCCGATCGTCGTCGCCGGCAACGGAAGCGGCGTGGGAGAAGGATCGGCGGGACGATCGCCGACGAAAGTCTCGGTCAAAGCCTCGGCCGACAGGGTCAGTTCGATCCTGCGCCCGGAGATACGGTAGCCGCCGAAACCGAGCCGCTTCGGCGTGATCCGCATCCAGGCCGGCGGACGTTCGCGGTTGAGCATGATCGCGGTGAAGCCCTGCCGCCACGCGCTGGCAAGCTTGGCACGGAGATTGAGCTTCGCAAGTTCGCGCGGCAAGGTCTTTTCCAGCCCCGCGACCACCGGCTTGAGACGCGCATCCGCACGCTCGACGAATTCGATCCGCTGGCCGAGGATGTCGATGCCGGGCGGGGTCTTCCAGTCATAGGCGATCGACACCGTGGCACTCGGCGCCCAATTGCCGACGACCGAAAGCCGCGCGACCGCGTGCACCACCGCATCGCCGGTGGCGGTCTTCGATACGACCCCGCCGACCTTATCCGCGGCGATCTCGGCATGGACCGGGATGGTGATCGCCAGGCGATCGGCATTGCCACCCAGAACGAGCTTTCCGCGTGTCACGCGGCCGACGATGCGACAGCTCAGTTTCGGCACCAGCTTGAGCTTGGCCAGGCCGAGATCGACGCGCTGTGCCGGGATGCAGGCGTCGACATACTTGTTGATCGTCCACAATTGCCTCGGGATCTGCTGTTCCAGCGCGCGCTGCAGATCGTCCAGAGAACTGGAAATCGGCACGACGATGGTCGAAGTCTGCAGCGGAAAGTCGGGCGCGGTCTCGACCCGGGGCGGGGCGGGGGAGTCGACCGAACGGCTGCATCCCGCCAGAAGCGCTGCAAAGGCCGTCATTGCAAGAATCGAACGCGTCACGGACCTACCTTCGGCACGACTGCTCGAGGGCAAGCAGAACGTCGGTCATGTCACGTATCCCGAAAAAAATGAACCCGCCGGCCCAGGGGGGGAGACCGGCGGGTTCGAACTGTCGGGCCGCAGTGCGGGGGGGCTTTAGCGCGGCCTCGGCAATAAAACTTCGCAGCGGCCGCTTGGTTCCGGCGGGATTTCAAATCATGATTGCCAGCCGCCGCCGAGCGCGCGGAACACGTCCACCTGCCGGTCGATCAGCAATGCATCGGACGCGGCGAGGTTCGCCTGCGCGGTCGTCAGCGCGGCCTGCGCGGTCAGCAGCGAGAGGAAATCGGTCCGGCCGAAGCGATACAGTCGCCCGGCCTGATATGCCGCGCGTGCGGCACTGTTTTGCGCGCGGCGCAACGCGGCATTCCGGTCGCCCTCGCGCGCATAAGCGGAGAGCGCGGTTTCGGTCTCGCGCAAGGCTTCCAGCGTGGTGGCGTCGAATTGCGCGAAGGCGACATCGGCGGCGGCGCCCGCCTGCGCGATCTGCGCGCGCACGACCGGGCGGTTCGGGAAGCTCCAGCTGATCAAAGGCCCGAGACCGATATGGAAAGCGTTGCCGGAACCGAGCGCGGAGAGCGGACCGGTGAAGCCGGCCGACCCGCCGAGGCTGACTTTCGGATAGAGATTGGCGGTGGCGACCCCGATCCGCGCGGTCGCCGCGGCGAGCGTCCGTTCGGCGGCACGGATATCCGGCCGGCGGCGGATCAAGGCCGCGCCGTCGCCGATCGGCAGCGGGCGTTGCATGGCGGGCGGGCGGGCGCAGGCTTCGACGTCGCGTGGATAGTCGGCCGGCGGGCGCCCCATCAGCGTCGCCAGCCGGTACAAGGCGGCGGTGCGCGTCGCGACCTGCGCGGGGATCAGCGCTTCGCTCTGGTCGACTGCGGTGCGCGCGCGGGTCACGTCGAACGCCGTCCCGCGGCCACCGCGCTGCAGGCGCTGCGTGACGTCGAGCGTCTGGCGTTGCAGCGTCAGGATGCGGTTGTTGGCGGCAAGGACCATGTTCGCGGTGCAGGCGGCGGCATAGCTCCGCGCGGTTTCCGCCGCGATCGTCACCCGGACATCGTCGCGTGCGGCGGCAACGGCTTCGGCGTCGCCCTGCGCCGCCTCGATCGCGCGGGCGATCCTGCCCGACAAGTCGAGCGGATAGGCGAGCGCGATGCCGATGTCGTAGCCGAACTGGCCAGGCAGCGAGGTCCCCGTACCGTTCGGCCGCGACAGGGACGCTCCGCCGCTTGCCGAGGTCGCCAGCGTGCGCCCCGCCGCAACCTCCGCCACAACAGCATCGGCGCGGCGCAGATTGGCATCCGCAGCGCGCAGATCGGCGTTCGCGGCGAGCGCTTCCGCGACGAATGCATCGAGTCGCGGATCACCGTAGAGCTGCCACCAATGGTCGGGCAGCGGCGCATCGCCAAAGACCTTCTCCTGGCCGCTATCGAAATCTCGCGCGACGGACGGCCGGCCGGCGACTGCGCTGTCCGGGCGCACGTAATCCGGGCCGGCCGTCGTGCAGCCGGCCAGCAACAGTACCGCCAGCGCGGCGATCCGATCGCGCATTATCGCCGCGCTCCCGCCGCACCGGCCGCCGGCTGGATCGTCACGGTCGCCGTTCGACCAACGATCAGCACGACGCCCTGCGGCACCTGGGTCAGCTTGACGCGGACGGGAATGCGCTGCGCCAGCCGGACCCAGTTGAAGGTCGGGTTCACGTTGGGCAAAAGGTTCGACGTATTGGTACGCTCGCTGTCGTTGATACCGGCCGAGATGCTGTCGACCCGCCCGGCCAGCGCCCGCGGTTCGCCCATCAGATGCACGGTGACCGGATCGCCGACATGGATGCCGCCGAGCTTGGTTTCCTCGAAATAGCCCTCGACCCGGATCGAATCCGCATCGACCAACGCCATCGCCTGCGTGCCTGCGGCGATATAGTCGCCCGGATGCAGATCGAGATTGGTGACGGTACCGCGCACCGGCGACCGCACCGTGGTGCGCTGCAGGTTGAGTGCGGCCGTACCACGGCTGCTGACCGCCTGCGCCAGGGCGGCGCTGGCCGTGGCGACGCGCGCGACATTCTGCTCGTGCGTTTCCCGGGCGACGAGATCGCCGAGCACCAGATCGCGCTGCGCCTCGCGCCGCGCCTGGAGCAATGTCGCGCGGGCACTGGCGATCGCGGCGTCGGCCTGCGCCAGCGTCAGTTGATAGCGTGGCTTGTCGACCACGAACAGGATGTCGCCCGGTTTGACCATCTGGTTGTCGCGAACCAGCACCTGCGTGACCAGGCCGGGTACGTCGGGCGTGACGCGGACGACATCAGCGCGGAGATGCCCGTCGCGGGTCCACGGATCGACCTCGTAGCGGCGCCACAGCCAGATCGCCACCAGTACGGCGAGCAGCACGATCAGCGCGGTGGCGGCGTAGCGGGCAAGGGGTTTCAGCGTCGTGTTCATGCGGCGGGTCCGGTAAGCCAGGACAGGAGTCCCAGGATGAGGAAGAAGAGGGCGAGATCGACGAGCGGCCGGTAGGCGATGAAGCGGTATGCGCCGAGGATCGCGAGCAATCGCGTCGTCAGGCCGGTGAGCACGACGGCCAGGATCGCGATCAGCAGGATGCTGGGCAGGAACACGCCGCCAATGGCGATTTCTCCCGTCATGCCGCGACTCCATAGGCGGGTGCCGCCGGGAACAGGTTGCGGCGGAGCGACGTCAGAGCGAGCACGCCGGCACGTCGGTGTTCGGGTGCTCCCGACCGGGATACGTCATGCATCGCGTGATCGAGATCCGCGAGCAGGCGCGGCTCGGGTTGCGTCGGGCGATCCGGCCGCAGGCCGCGATAATGCGTCGCCACGCCCTGTAGGACGGGGGTGAGGGTCGTGCCGTCGTCGGCAGCGGTGTCGATCCGCAACTGGCGCAATTCCCCGACCGCGACGCCGACACGAAGGTCGGTCAGCGCGTCGATCAGCGGCAGGCCGGGATCCTCGCCGCTTAGCGCGAGGCGCGGCGCGAGCAGGCCGATCCGGTCGAGCATGCGCGCCACCCAGCCGAGCGCATCGGGCGGGCCGGGGGCATCGCTGCGCTGCGCGAGTTCACGCCAGCCCGCGCGGATCAGGCGGCGGGCGGCGTTCCGTGCGCCGATCGTCTGGAACAGGCCGACCGTCACCACCGCGAACAGGGTGCCGATCAATTGCGAGATGCCTCCGTTCAGGAAGCTGTCGAAACTGCCGCTATAGCTGGCGTTCAACCCGACGGTGTTCAATCCACCGAGCAGCGCGCCGAGCGTGATCAGCGTCGTCTTGGGATTGGCGAGGAAGGTGCCGCCGAGCAGCATCGCCGGGGCGAGGACGGCGGCGAGCGTGACGAAATCGGTGACCCGCGGCAGGATCGCGAAAGCATAGACGGCGGCGACCGCGAGCCCGAGGATCGTGCCATAGAAAAAGGCCATGATCGCGGGGGCGGGATCGTCGCTGTTGCCGAACAGGGCGCAGCACACGCCCGCAATCAGCACCGCACCCCCGCCGTCGGCCCAGCCGGTCGCGATCCAGAAGGTGCAGCCGAGCAGGATCGTCGCGACCGTGCCCGCGGCGGCGCGCAACGCGATGCCGCGGTCGCGGTGCAGCGGGCGGCGCGCGCTGCGCGACAGCAGGGCGGCGACTCCGGGCGTGACCGGCGCGGGCCCGGGGGAACGCATCTGATCCCGCAGGTTGCGGACATTGCGATGCGCGTCGACCAGTTCGGCGAGGCGGGCGAGCAGGCTGAGGCGCAATGCGTCGCGCCACGATACGTGCGCGGCGACCTCCGGTTCCAGCGCACGGGCGCGGGCGATCAGGCTTTCCGCCACGACGTCCCGCTCCGGCATCGGGGGCGGAGCGCGCAGCCATTCGCGCACGTCCTCGATCAATGCCAGCGCTTCCGGGCGGGGCGTATCGGATCCGCGCAGCAGCTCAGAGATGCGATCGTCGACCGCGCTGGCGAGCGGCAACAGCATCGAGAGCTGCGCCTGCAGCGCGCGTAGCGTGCGCACGCGCGGCGCGAGGCGGGCAGTATCGAACGGCAGGTGAATCGACAGTTGATGCAATTCGTTGATGTCGAGCGCGAGCCGCCGCCGGTCGCGGTCCAGCGTCTCGCCTTTCTCTCCACCCAGCGAATCGCGCGACCAGCGTTCGGAATCCGCCAGGATCGCCTCGATCCGGGCGAGCAATGTCGCGGTCACCGTTTGCGGGAAGACGAAGCCGTGGATCAGGCTGCCGCAAAGGATGCCGATCGTGATCTCCTGGACGCGCAGCGCCGCCGTGGTGAAGATCGCGTCCGGCGCCAGCACCGAGGGGAAGCCGATGATGCTGGCAGTGTAGCCCGCCAACAGGAAGACGTAGGCGCGCGGCGTGCGATCCAATAGCGAGATGTACAGGCATACCCCGAGCCAGAGGGCCAGGCCGAGCGCGAGCAGTTCTGGCGCGTTGACGAGATTGGGCACCAGCACGACCGCGGCTGCGGCGCCGAGTACCGTGCCGGCGACGCGGAACACGGCCTTCGACAGCACGGCGCCGGCCAGCGGCTGCGCGACGATATAGGAGGTCGTCACCGCCCAGAACGGGCGGGTCAGCCCGATCCGCAGCGCGATATAATAGGCCAGGATCGCCGCGACGAAGCATTTCAGCGAGAAGACAGCTTCCCGGACACCGAACTGCGCGAGCATCATTGCCCCCGCGCAAGCGCGAACCGCGTCTCGATATGGCGTGCGACGCGCAAAGCGATTTCGAGATCGTCGTCCGAAATTCCCGACAGGCTCTCGCTGCGCAGTCGCGCGAAGGCGGTTTCGATCCGGTCGGCGAGCGCATGGCCGGGCCCGGTCAGGCCGATGCGGCTAACGCGACCATCCACAGGATCGCCGCTGCGTGTCACCAGCCCGTTGGCGGCGAGCCGGTCGATCACGCGCACCAGCGACGCGGCGGTGACGTCGAGCTTCGCCGCGAGATCGCTCTGCCGGATGTCGCCGCCGAGCCGGCCGATCTCGACCAGCGCCCAGCCCCCGGCCGCGGACAGGCCCATCCCGCTCAACGCGCGATCGGCGGCCGCCCGCCACAGCCGGGCCAGTGGCAGCAGGATGCGGGCATAGGCTGCTTCGCTCTCGAGTCGTTCGGATGTCATTAGCATGCTAAGTAGTTACTTGCCGTGGAGGATCAACAGCCTATCGGCAATCTCCCGCGGCGCTTTGATCTGGATCGTTCGGCCGGCCGATGCGGCCGGCGTGGATCAGGCGGGCGTGGCGATGGCGGCTTTTGCGGCGCGCCGGACGAGGATGCCGCTGGCGATGATCAGCACTGCGCCGAGCATCAGTGGAATCCAGCCGATGCCCAGGCTGACCGTCAGGCGATCGGCATATTCCGCCCGGATCTCGTCGGAAAGGTCGGTGCTGACGCTCAGGCGGTAGCGTTCCATCATGCTGTGCAGGCCGTACAGCGCGAGCCCCAGATAGAACAGGATCACGATGCCAAGCCATAGGACGTGCCGGATGTGCCGAGTGAAGGCGAGGCCGAGCACGGCTGCGAGCAGGACCAGCAGCAGGAGATATTGCGTGATCGGGAAACCGAAGAAATTGGCCGATCGGCTGGCCGCCGTCACGTAGAGCGGCAGGAACATCCCGGCGAAGACCAGAAGCGCGCCGCCGATCGCCAGCCCCTTTGCATTGACGAAATTCATTTCCGCGCCCCTATCGTTAGCGCGGCAGAATGGCGCGGCTTGTCCGGATCGGTCAAGGCTTTGGATCGGGCATGCCGCTGTTTGTCGGCGGGGCAGGTCTATGGTTTGGCGTCGTGCGGCTTCTTCGCGGCGGCGCGGCCTTCCGCAAACAATCGCCGGAAACCGGCTTCGTCGTTGGCACCGAGGGCGATCACCGGGCCGGCAAGATAGGCGGGAGTGCCGGCGATGCCGAGCGCGAAGGCGGTGGTTCGGGTCGCGCTCAACATGCGATCGATCTCGCCCGCCCGGGTCTTCATCGTTTCAACGATTTTCGCCCAATCGCCTCCGGACAAGGCAACGTCCTCGCGGATGATCGCTTCGGTCAGCGGTCGGCGTTCGCGCATCAGCCTGGCGTGGAGCTCGGGGTAGATGCCCTGATGGTCGGCGGCGAGCGTGATGCGCGCTGCGCGTTCGGACATCGGCCCGAAGATCGGCCAGTCACGATAGATCAGGCGAACACGACCATCCGCGGCGACCGCCCGTTCCATCGCGTCGTGCGCGAGCTTGCAGGCCGGACATTGGTAATCGGTGAACACGACCAGCTTCAGCGTAGCCGGATTATCCGAACGCATCGGATAGCTGCGATCGGCCAGTACCGCGGCGACGGTCGCATTGCGGCCGAGATCGCGGCCGACCGGAACCGCCCGGCGCAGCACCTGGCCGAGTGTCCACCCTGCCAGAACGAGCATCACGAGTTGAATCAGGTGCTTACGCGACATGCAACGCTTTCGTTCCCGGCTGCGGTCCGCCAACCCCGAGGATCGGAGAATGCGACGGAAGATGACGATACCGGCTTTGCAAGCTGGCCTATACCCACCCCGTCCTTTAAGGGCTTTTCCTCGAACCAGCAGCGCCAAGCGCCTTTGCTAGTGGACAGATTGATGCACACGTACAGCCGTTACACCTTCCGCATCGCCGCCGGGCTGGCGCTGGCCGCGCAGATAGCCGGGTCGATCGGGGCCGCCCAGGTCGCGCCGCCCCCGCTGCCGCCGTCCTCCCCGCCACCGTCGCCCACGCCGCCTGTGGTGGTGGGGCCGCTGCCGCCGGTCGGTCTGTCGCCGGTCGTGGCGCTGCCGACGCTGACCGATGCGCAGGCCGCGCAACTGGCGGCGCTGATCAGCCGCGATTCGATCGCGCAGGGGCTGCAGGAAAGCGCCACGCCGCGCACGGTGCCGCTCGATCGGGACGGCCTGGTGCGTGCGGCGCTCGATCACGCCAGCGCGGTGCATTCCGGGCGTTTGATCGAGGCCGATTTCCAGACCGAATGGGGTATCCGACCGCCGGCCTACGATCCGTTGCCCGGTTTCGCCTCTGCCATCGCACGCGACCGGCTGGACGGCTGGATAGCATCGCTGCCGCCGCCTTATGCCGGATACGACACTCTGGTGACCGGACTGGCGCGATACCGCGCGATCGCGGCTGCCGGCGGCTGGAAGACGATCGCGGGTACCGACCTGAAGCTTGCGTCGAGCGGCCCGTCGGTTCTGGCACTGCGCCAGCGGCTCGCGATCGAGGATTCGACGCTCGTCGCGACCGGCGACCGCTACGACAAGCCGCTGGCGGAAGCGGTGCGGCGGGCGCAGCAGCGTTATGGCCTGAACCCGACCGGCGCCGCGGGGGCGCAGACGATCGCCGCGCTCAACGTGCCGGTCGAGGCGCGCATCCGCCAGATCATCGCCAACATGGAACGGTGGCGCTGGATGCCGGCGGATCTCGAGAAGAACCGGATCCAGGTGAACATCGCCGCCGCCGTGCTGACGGTGTTCGAGGGCGATGCGCCGGTGATGTCGATGAAGGCGGTGACCGGCCGGCCGGGCGCCGAGACGCCGATGCTGACGTCGCAGATCCACAGCGTCGTGCTCAACCCGCCATGGAACGTGCCGTCCTCGATCGCCAATCGCGAACTGTGGCCGAAGGAAAAAGCCAATCCCGGCTATCTCAAGCGCAACGGCTTCCGCGTGATCGACACCGGAGACGGGGGCAAGCGGCTCCAGCAATCGTCGGAACGTAGCGCGCTGGGCAAGTACAAGTTCGATTTCGATAATCGGTTCGCTGTATACCTGCACGACACGCCGGCACAGGAAGGGTTTGCGCGCTTCGACCGGCTGTCCAGCCATGGTTGCGTGCGGCTGGAAAAACCCGCCGACCTTGCCAAGCTGCTGTTGCGCAATACGCCGCAATGGACGCCCGACGCGATCGATACGACGATCGCCGGGGGGAAGACGGTGCGCGCCAGCATGGCCGATCGCGTCGCCGTATACCTGCTGTACTGGACCGCGTTCGCCAATGCCAACGGGGTGATGAGCTTCCGCAGCGACCCCTATAAGTGGGATGGAACGCTTGCGAGCAAGATCGACGCGCGGCAGACCCGCCAGACGCTCGCGTCGCGCTGAAAGGATTGATGATGAAGAAACTTCGCCGCCCGATGGTCGCCTGCGCCGTCGCCGCCACGGTGCTGCTGGCCGGCTGTTCGAGCCGGGAGCCGGATCGCGAGCCCGACAATATGACGGTCGAGGACGTCCAGCCGTCGCCCGAGCCTACGCCGGAACCCAGCGCCGAGCCGAGCCCGCGTTTGTCCGCGCCGGATGCGTCGATCCAGTCCAATGCGATGGACGAACTGACCGAGGAACCGACCCCCCCCGACGCGCAGATGATGGACGATGCCGCGGCGTCGGGCATGACCGCGCGGTCGTCGCGGGGCGATCCGGCATCGCGCGAGACGCCGGGTGAGGTCGTCGAGCAGAAGTAAGCGGCGGGGTCGCGGCGTAAGGCGCGGACCCATCGCGGCCATGCTGCGTTGGCGGTTGGACTCGCCGTGGGTGTCGATCGGATGCCAAGGCGGGACTGGAGACCATATGCTGGAACATATCCCCGCCTGGCTGGGCAATCTGCTGGCCGATCGCCGCGCGGGCCACGACAACCTCGTCGCGGCGGACGCGCGCCTGGGAAGCGATCTCGGCATGATCGATCTTTCGAGCCCCGCCTTTGCGACAGGCGGGCGGTTGCCGATCCGGTTCACCGCGGACGGCGAGGGCGTATCCCCGCCGCTGGTCTGGTCGGGCGTTCCGCAGGGAACGACCAGCCTCGCGCTGATCGTCGAGGATCCGGACGCACCCACGCCGAACCCGCTGGTCCACGCGATCGTCTGGGGGATGGAGCCCGATACCGGCCGTCTGGCGGAAGGCGCGATCGTTGCGGATGGAGCGGATGGACCGAATGGCGACGTGGGACGGAACAGCTATCTTCGCGAAGGCTGGCTGCCGCCCGATCCGCCGACCGGGCATGGCGAGCATGACTACGTGTTCCAGCTCTTCGCCTTGTCGGCGAACCCTGCGATCGGCGCCAATCCCGGGCGCGGCGCGTTCGTCGATGCGATCGCCGGCAACGTCCTCGCGATCGGCGTGCTGAGCGGAACCTATTCGCGCGGCGATCCTGCCGATTCCCAGCCGATCGGTGCGGGGCAGGCGGCAGGCTTCGCCTGAGGGCCCGGACAGGCCTATCTGGCCGAACGTCCCTCGTCTCAACGCACCGGTAGCCCGAAGTATGAAGCCACTGAAGATCGCCGTGATCGGACATTTGCGCCACCCGATCGCGCCGCCGTTCATGGGCGGGATGGAAGCGCATTGCCATCTGCTCGTCCGCACGCTCGTCGAGCGCGGGCATGATGTCACCTTGTTCGCCAGCGGTGATAGCGACCCGGCGCTCCCGCTGCATGGCATCGCCGATCGTCATTACGAGGCTGCGTTGCCGTGGGCGTTGTGGCGGGACACGGAGGAATTGACCGAATTCCAGCAATCAGCGTTCGGCCGGGCATGGTCGGTGATCGCGGCGGGCGGGTTCGACGTCGTGCATAACAACGCGATGCATCCGGCGCTGCACGGCTGGGCGAAGCGCGACCGGCAGGCGATGGTAACGTCGCTGCACGTACCGCCGTTCGGTGGACTTGCCGATGCCGTCGCCGGGAACGCGGCTTTATGGCTTCGCCAGACGGCGACATCGCATAGCCATCTCGAAAGTTGGTGGGCGGAAGCGCCGGAGACTGCGAGCGTGGTGTATAATGGCATCGATATCGAGCGCTGGTGCTTTCGCGCGGCAGGGAATGGTCGAGCGGCGTGGTGCGGCCGGATAACGCCGAACAAGGGCACGGCGCTCGCCGCATTGGCTGCGCGACAGGCCGGCGTGCCGATCGACCTGTATGGTCCGATCGACTGCATGGACTATTTCGACACGCACGTCGCGCCGCTACTGGACGAGAATTGCGTCTATCACGGGCATCTCGGTGGCGCGGCGTTGGTCGAGGCGATCGGCGCCGCATCGGTGCTGTTGTCGACGCCGATGTGGGACGAGCCGTTCGGACTGGTCGCGGCGGAAGCGATGGCGTGCGGCGTGCCGGTCGCGGCGATCGACCGCGGCGCGATGCGCGAGGTGATCGGCGACACCGGAGCCCTATCCTCGGACGATCCCGCGGCGCTCGCGGTCGCGCTCGGCCAGGCGATCGGCAAACGGCGATCTGCCTGCCGCGACCGTGTCGGTGCGCTGTTCTCGGTCGATGCGATGATAAACGGGTACGAGTCGGCTTATGCGTCGGCCATGCGCGCCTCGAGTATCGCCAGCACGGTGGCCGAACTGGCATAAGGCTGATCGGACTGCTGCCGGGTCAGTGTCAGGTCGGCCTCGTTGACGTCGCGAATGCGCACATGCTCGCCGTTTTCGAGCCGCACCAGCCCCATCAGCGTGAAGGCGCGGAGCCAGTGCTCCATCGTGAAATGGCCCCATTTGTCGCGGAAGCGCGCGGCGTTGGCGATCACGCTGTCGACATGGTGGACCGGCGGCATGTGGTGCGGATGATGCTGGTGGAACACACGCGCGCCGCGGCACCACCGGATCGGCACGCCCGCCTCCATCACCACGCGGCCGAAATCGGTATCTTCGCCGCCATAGCCGACGAAACGTTCGTCGAACCCGCCGGTCCTGAGGAAGGTCGCACGGCGCACCGCGAAGTTCAGCGACCAGAAGCAGCGATAGTCACTACACTCGCCAATCCGGCCCTCGGGCGGCCCGGCACGTTCGCTATGCTTGACCGCGATCGCTTCGAACGCGTCGATCGCGATTCCGCCGTGCGTCGCGCCGGCGGGGAGATAGAGGACCTCGCCCATGAACAGAGCATCGAACTCCGCGAGCAACGCCACATAGTCGGTGACGAATTCGGGATGCGGAATGCAGTCGACATCGAGGAAGATCAGGTCATCGCCGGCCGCCGCCTTCGCCGCGGCATTGCGCGCGGCGGCGAGCGGGATGCCCTTATCGCCGACCATCAACTGCCGCACGGGAAACCGTACGGATGGCAGCGCGTAGGGCTCGGCCTGCATCACGGCGATGACGACTTCGTCGGGCAGGCGAAGCTGCGCATCCAATCCGAGCAGCATGTTGCTGAGATGCTCGGCGCGACCACTCGCCAGCGTGCAAATCGTAACGGTCATGCCAGCGAAGTCCTCAAAGGTTCTGCGACGATCTCGACCAGCGCCTCCGGCCAGGCGGCGGTAGCCTGGCGTTCCAGCCACAGCGCCGTTTCGGTAGCCGCATCCGGATCGACCAGCGCGCGCTGTCGGGCGAGATCCAGTCCCGCGGCGGCGCGCCAGGCGTCGGTCCAGGCGCGGCCATGCGCGGGCCAGTGGTCGAGCACGACGGCGGCGCCGGCGGCGTCGAGCGCGCGGGCCTTGGCGAGCTGTTCGTCGAAATAGCGCCATTCGGGAACGACGATCCACGGGCGCCCTGCCGCGGCGATCATGTGGACGGTCGTGTTCCCGGCCGAGGACACGATCCGGTCGGCGGCGGCGATATAGCGGTCGGGATCGCCGACCCAGCCCAGATGCCTGAGATTACAGGGCGGAGTCGCATGCCATTCCTGCTCGACCGCACCGATCGTCAGCCAGAGGCTGTCCGGCTCGGCACGGGCGCCGAGGGTGAGTGGCGTGCCGGGCGTTCCGGTGCCGCCGCCGCCCGCCACGACGAGGACGATGTCGGCATCCGCGGGAAGACCCAGCGCCCGCCGCGCCTCGGCGCGATCCGCGGGAACGGGATCGATCCCGACGCCGGGTGCATGATGCGTCTTGGCCTTCATCCAGGCAGGACGCCCGGGCTGTTCCAGCGTCGCGGAATAGGGCGCCAGGATTCCGATCGCGGATTCGTAGGCGGCCATATGGCCCGGATCGTCCCGATCGCCATGTTGAAGCACGGTGATGCAGGGGATCGAGGCGATGCGCGCCAATTGGGCGAGTTCGGCGGACACGTCGGTGACGAACACTGCGGGGCGGGCCTCGTCGAACCAGCGCGCGATCGTCGCCACGGCCTTGGTGATGCTGCCCCAGCCGAGCGGTGCGCAATGCAGCGTCGCCGGGGTCCGCGCATTGGCGAGCGCCGGGGCGGCATCCGCCGGCGCCTCGAACAGCGAGGGTATCTTGACGATCGTGACGTGCGCGCCGAGCGACGGGAAGATATCGTCCCGCGCGCAGAACAGCGTTACCGGGCGGTCGGCGGGGAGGGCATTGACGATCGATGCCGCGCGTTCGGCATGCCCGCGCCCCTGGTGATGGACGAAATAGCCGATCGGACGCTTCATGCCGCTTCCTTGAGCGCAAAGGCGCGCATGCCTTCGACGATGCCGGCGGCGTGCGGGCGGCGCGAAAGATAGATCGTCGGACGCCCGATCAACGGCGCCAGTTCGGCACTGTGATTAGCGACGACGATACCGTTGCGCACCGCATCCAGCATATCCAGATCGTTGCCGCTATCGCCGGCCGCATAGACGCGGTCCGCCGGAATGCCGAGCTTGTCCGCCACCCAGTTCATCGCGGCGCCCTTTCCGGCCCGATCGGGCACGATGTCGAGCAGGCGCCCGTGGCTGTGGATGACGCGGACCGGCAAGCCCGCGACGGTCGCACGGATCCGGGCGATCGCGTCCGCATCCTCGACGAAATAGCTGCGTTTGTGGCGGCGCTGTTCGACCGGTGGTTGCCGCAGCACGTCCGGGATCGCCGCCACCTGCGCGTCGAAACCATCCGGTTCCCAGGCCTTGTCGATCCACTCCGCGAACGCGTTATCTGCGACGAGGCGCCGGCCGTCGCGCCAGTAGATCTCGCTGCCGACCGACGTGATCAGCACGCGGGGCGCGGGCTGACGCCATTCGCGCAACAGGCGCTCGGCTTCCTGCAGCGATCGGCCGGTCGCCACCCCGAACGCCAGATCGGGCTGGCTCGACAGGAACTGGACCATATTCTCGGCGCCGATCGTGCAGCCGGTCAGCGTATTGTCGATATCGCAGAGCAGCAGCTTGCGCGGTCGTGCGACGGGGATCGGCGCCTTCCGCAACGTTCCGACGATGGCGATGAACCGATCGGCATAGCCGCCCCAGTCGAGTTGCCTGCTGCGGATACTGCCTTCGACCGAGGCGCGCGCCCACTCGACATGGTTGTCGAGCAAGCCGCGGATCGCATCGGCGAAGGCGGTCGGCTTGAACGGATCGGCGATCCGGCCGTGGCGCAACCTTGCGACGATATCGGGTGGGCCGCCATGGCAGGTCGCGACCACCGGAAGGCCGTGTACCGCGGCTTCCGTCAGCGTCAGGCCGTATGGTTCGGTCAGGGCCGGATTGACGAACACGCCGCCGCTGGCTTTGGCGAGCGCATACAGTGCCGGGACATCGGCCGGGGCGTGGCGCTTGGGAATGGCGACCGAGCCGTACAGATCGTGCGCGTCGATCCGCGCGAGCATGGACGCGATGACCTGCCGCTGTTCGGTTTCGCCCGTCTCCGGACCGTCGCGCAGGCCGGCCAAGATGACGAGGTTGGCCCGCGCGCGCAGGTCGGGATCGGCACCGAACAGGTCGATCAATCCGGTCAGGTTCTTCTTGGCGACCGGCCGGGCGATGGCGAGGACGATCGGCTTGGCGGGATCGCGCAGGAAGGGTGCGATCAGCGCACGTGCGGGTTCGATATCGGGCGTTCCGGCCGGCGTGAACCCGGCACCGGGCGGGATGCAATGGATCCGCGTCGGACAGGCGGATGGGTATAGCATCAATTGCCGCTCGGCTTCGTCGCGCGACGAGGCGACGATCAGGTCCGCGCTGCCGATCGCGCGATCTTCCTCGCGCAGACGCTCTGCACCGTCGGCATCGTCGATGCCGCTGGCCGCTTTGTCGATGCCGAGCGAATGCGCGGTATAGACGAACGGTATGCCGAACCGGTCGCGTATCGCCCTGGCGACTTCGGCGGCATCGGCGAAATGGGCGTGGACGATGTCCGGGCGGCGCGGCTGGGCGGCGAGGGTTTCGATCAGCGCCGACGTAAAGGCTGCCCGGTCCTGCGCCGCATCGCGCTTGGAGAGATAGGCCCGGTTGGTGGTGGCGATGCGGTGGATCGCCAGCTTCGAATTTATCGGTTCGTGGGCGACGCCATATGCCTCGCCCAACACCGCGTCTTCGATCAGCCGGGTGGCGATCTCGACGCGATCGACGTCGTCGCGCGCGGCCAAAGCGGTCGCCGCCCCGAGCACGTAGGTGATATGTCCACCGGTGTCTTCGGTCAGCCCGAACTCGACCGGCGAGCCTTTCAGGCATCCGCCCAGCGCTATCGACAAAATATACAGAGATTAATTCCCCCGGGCAAATCATTAACTTATGATCATATTCCTTCGCGAACGAACCGCGCGAGGTTCCGGTTTCCCGCGTAGCCGGGAAATCTGATTGACCTCGATCAGTCCGCGTTTCGTGGGATCTGGGTGACCTGGGCGTGCGGAGGCGGGGTGCGCCGATCGAGAAGGCTCGCGCGATGCGGTGCTTGCCTGTTAATGGCTCACCGAAACCGAAGGGTGCCGATGTCCGACCGCTTGAAAGTCCTTCTCCAATACATCCTGCCGAAACAGCGCATGACCGTCCTTGCCGGGCGGGTCGCCGGTGCGCGCGGCGGCGCGGTGACGACGCGTCTGATTCGCTGGTTCGTCGCCCGCTACCGCGTCGATATGGCCGAGGCCGCCGATCCGGATATCGCCAGCTATACGAGCTTCAACGACTTCTTCACCCGCCCGCTCAAGACCGGCGCCCGCCCGCTGGCTGCGGCCGGTTTCGTGTGCCCGGTGGATGGCGCGATCAGCCAGCTTGGTGCGATCGACGATCATCATATCGTCCAGGCCAAAGGGCACCGTTTCACGACGACGGAATTGGTCGGCGGCGATGCGACGCTGGCGGCGGAATTCCGCCACGGCAGCTTCGCCAACCTCTATCTGTCGCCCAGGGATTATCACCGCATCCACATGCCGTGTGCCGGCCGCTTGATCCGAATGATCTACGTTCCGGGTGCGCTGTTCTCGGTCAACCCAGTCACCGCGCGCGGCGTGCCCAACCTGTTCGCGCGCAACGAACGTGTCGTGTGCGTGTTCGATTCACCTGTTCATGGACGGTTCGTCATGGTGTTGGTCGGCGCGACGATCGTCGGCAGCATGGCGACGGTCTGGCACGGAATCGTCAACCCGAAACGGACCGGCAGGCCTTCGGAATGGCGCTATGACGACCAGTCGATCATGCTCGAACAAGGCGAGGAGATGGGGCGGTTCCTGCTCGGTTCGACGGTGGTGATGCTGTTCCGGCAAAGGACGATCGCGTTCGACTCAGCCTGGGCCTCCGAACGGAGCGTCCGGCTGGGCGAACGGATGGGCGATTCCCTAAGCTAACGGCCCCCCGAGCTAACGGCGCGGTCGCGGGCTGCGCGCGG
>Ga0160428_1001366_pt1 | contig 18791 bp, 14 predicted proteins | sample SolpanmetagenomM_FD_108198 | JGI IMG/M metagenome (GOLD analysis project Ga0160428, IMG submission 108198) | Solar panel surface microbial communities from Lawrence Berkeley National Laboratory, California, USA - M | ecosystem: Engineered > Built environment > Solar panel > Unclassified ... | reverse complement strand
CGGGTACGCTGATGCTGTTTGCGCTGTTCGGACTGGCCTGTGCCGTGTTTGGCGTGATGGCGCTGCGGCTGATCCTGTCCCGCGAGAGTTTGGCCGCAGTGGCGGACGGGGACGGCGTGACGCTCCGCACGCTGTTCGCGACCAAAATCTATCCATGGCGCGAGATCGCCGATCTCAAGCTGGATTGGGTGAACGCAGGCGGGCGGACTCACTATATGCTCACGGTGGCCGGCGACGGCCGGCGCGATGCGAGCCTGTCCGCCAGTACGATCGAAGGCGAAGAGGAGGCCGTGCAGCATTGGCTTGGCGCGGCTGCCGCGCTGCACCGGAACTGGTACGCTACGAACGAGGAACATGCGGCGCGCCGCCTGCGCAGTATCGTGCGATAGAATTCGATCGCCTTGCCCCCGATCGAACGGCCGTATCCGCTGCGGTGGCCACGCGGCGCGTTGCCGTCATTACCGGACTTCTGATCGCGGTCACGCTTGCGCTCTCATGGCCGGGCGTCGCGATGTACGACAGCGTCTGGCAATATCAGCAGGCGTTGAGCGGTCGCTATAACGACTGGCATCCGCCGGTGATGGCGCGATTATGGGCGGTGCTGCATCCGCTCGGCCCCGGCGCCGCGCCGATGTTCGTGCTGCAGGTCGCGGCCTATTGGATCGGGCTGGGGCTCTGGAGCGCGGCCTTGGCCCGGCATGGCCGTGGCAAGGCCGCTGTCGTCGTGCTGCTGGTCGGTTGCTGTCCGGTCTTTCTCGGCTGGCAAGTCACCGTCCTCAAGGACGCGCAGATGGCCGCGGCGATGCTTGCCGCGACCGGGCTGGTGGCGTGGTGGCAGTTGGCGGGGCGGCGGATACCGCTCGCGGCCGGCGTCGCGATCGGCCTCCTGCTGACCTATGCCGTGCTCGTCCGCAGCAACGCGGTGTTCGCCGTCGTCCCGCTGGCGGTCATGCTGTCGGACTGGTCCTGGCGCCGCAGGATTCTCTGGGGGATAGCAGGGATCGGGATCGTGCTGGCGGTGTCGCCGAGCATCAATGGCCGGCTGATCGGTGCGGAGCATAGCGGCGTCACGCGCGCGCAGCCGCTCTACGATCTCGCCGGCATCGCGCACGGATCGGGCGTGGTCGAACCCGGCGGTCTTCGCGCCGACGAACGTGCGACGATCGAAGCGCGCCACTGCTACACGCCGTTCTTCTGGGACCCGCTCGGCGACCCAGACATTGCGGCATGATCTTCGAACGGTTCGAAGACGCGTCGATGGCGGACCTCGGCAGGACCTGGGTACTGGCGATCGTGCATCATCCGCTGGCCTATGTCCGGCACCGCGCCGCGCATCTCAACCGGACATGGCGTTTCATCGTCCCGTTCCGTTCGCCCAGCGCAGCCCCCCCGCTCGGCGGCGAGCCCAATGTGGTCGGACTGCGCAGTCCGGGCGCGTCGCATCGCTGGCTGGCGCATACCGGCGCGTGGGTCGCGGAGACGCCGCTCGGCTGGCCGATCGTCTGGATCGCGCTCGCCGCGTCTGTGATCTGGGCTACCCGCAAGATGCGCGGCACCATTGTCGATCTCGCCGTCGCGCTCGCAACTTCGGCACTGGCGCTGGAGGCGAGCTTCGCGCTGATCAGCATCGCGTCGGACCTGCGCTATCACCTGTGGGCGATGCTCGCGAGCGCCCTGTCCGCCGTGCTCGTCTCCGGCCGCGTGGCCCGGCGCGATGCGTGGATCATGGCATCGGCCGTCGGGTTCGTCGCCGCGGTTGCGATCGTCGCGCGCATCGTGCTGCCGCTCGGCCCGACGACGTATGAAGCGATGCTCGGCTGAATAGCGCTGGCCAGCGGTCGTTTCGCGGCTAGGATGTCGCTGGAATGATCAAGGGGCAGGCAATGTTGAAATATCTTGGCGCAGCGGTCGCGCTGTTCGCGGCGGTGCCCGCGTCCGCCGAAACCGTCATCGTCACCGCCGACAAGATGATCGACGTCCTCTCCGGCAAGACGGTCGATCATCCCGCCGTGACGATCGTCGACGGCCGGATCACCGGGATCGCGGATGCCCGGACGATCAGGTTCGGCGGCAACGTCAAGCATATCGACCTCGCGGGCAAGACGATCCTGCCCGGGCTGATCGACATGCACGTCCATCTGACCAGCCTGGCCGAGATCGGCGGCTATCGCGGCCTGCAATATACCGACGCGTTCTGGAGCGCGGTGGGTGTCGCCAATGCCCGCAAGACGCTCGATGCCGGGTTCACTTCGGTCCGCAATGTCGGGTCCAGCGATTTCCAGGATGTCGGTCTGCGCGAGGCGATCGACGGCGGCTGGCTGCAAGGCCCGCGCATCACCACCGCCGGCTATGCGATCGGTGCGACGGGCGGGCATTGCGACAACAATGCGTTGCCGCCGTCGCTGGATCGCAAGGAAGCCAGCGTGGTCAATTCCCCCGAAGAGGCGCGCGCCAAGGTGCGCTGGCTGCACAAATACGGCGCGCAGGTGATCAAGATCTGCGCCACCGGCGGCGTCTTCTCGCTCGGCGACAGCGTCGGTGGGCAGCAATTGTCGCTGGAGGAGATGAAGGCGATCGCGGACGAGGCGCATATGCTGCACCTCCGCGTCGCCGCGCACGCACATGGCGACGAGGGGATCCGCACCGCGATCCTCGCCGGGATCGATACGATCGAGCATTGCAGCCTGGCCTCGGACGAGACGATCAAGCTCGCCGCGCAGCGCAGGACGTGGTTCGACATGGATATCTATAACGACGATTATATCCTCGCCACGGGCACCGCCAACGGCACCGAACAGGAAAGCCTCGACAAGGAAAAGATGATCGGCCTGAAGCAGCGCCAGACGTTCCAGCGCGCGGTGAAGGCCGGCGTGCGGATGATCTTCGGCACCGATGCCGGCGTCTATCCGCACGGCGACAACGGCCGGCAGTTCGCCAAGATGGTGGAGTGGGGGATGACCCCGCTACAGGCGATCCGCGCCGCGACGTCGGATGCCGCGGACGCCCTGGGCAAACCCGGCGACGTCGGCGCGATCGCGGTCGGCCGCTACGGCGATATCGTCGCGGTGGATGGCGATCCGCTGGCCGATGTGCGCGTGCTGGAACGGGTCAGCGCGGTGATCAAGGGCGGCGTTCGCGTGAAGTAGCGGGCCGGGGCCGCTGTTTACGTTGCAGGCGGCAGGGCAGCAAACTCCGCCAGCAGTGGTCCGAACTGTTCCATCGCCGGGAAGGTCGGGAAACTGTGTGCCGCCCCCGTCTTCGCCCACGGAAAAGCCTCGCTTGTATAGGTCTCCATGAATGGCACGAACCAGCGCGCATCATCCAGCATCGATGCGCGCACGTTGACGAACGGCATTTGCGGCGGGAGGCGGGTGAAGACCCAGCTTTTGCACCATTCGCAATGATGATGGCGCGATTCGTCGCCGTGCAGCCCGCCGATCACCGGTTCCCCTTTCGTCACGACAAAGTCGTCTATCGGCACACAAACCGTGGTTGAAAATGAACTGCCTGACATACGCTGGCACCCGGTGCAATGACATACGGCAGTGAATATAGGCGCCGCGGAGATGGCGAAGCGCACACAGCTGCAGCGGCAGCCACCCTCCATCGGCAGGGTCCATTCGGCCATTGACGCCCTCCTGTTGCGATCGGACAAAGCCTCTATAGCCTGAGAAGGTTGCGATGCATACGATCGCGATGCCGGGGCCAAGCGGGGTGAGATGACCGCATCTGGGGGAGGGGGCGCCCCGATCCCAGCCAAGGCCGGTTGCGCGATCACGTCGCCTGTGGTGATGTACGAAGAAAAGCGGAGAGCGTGATGGCATCAGCGGCGGATCTGGATCGGGCGAGCGTCCCGTCGCCCCCCGGCCTGCCGGTCGTCGGCCATCTCCACCAGATCGCGCGCGCCGGCCTGATCGGCTATCTGCTGCGCGTCAGCCGCGACTTTCCGGCCGGTATCTTCAAGCTCAGGTTCGGCAGCCGCGTCGGCCTGTTCGTCACCAACCCCGATCTGGTCGAGGAACTGTGCGACGAGACGCGCTTCCGCAAGATGCCCGGGCCAGGGTTGCGCGTGGTGCGCAAGTTCGCCGGCGACGGCCTGTTCACCGCGTTCAGCGAGGAACCGAACTGGGGCAAGGCGCACCGCATCCTGCTGCCGGCGTTCAGCCAGCGCGCGATGCGCGGCTATTACGAGATGATGCTGGAGGTCGCCGACCAGCTCGTCGCCAAATGGTCGCGGCTGAGCGGCACGGACGTGCTGGTCGCGGACGACATGACCCGGTTCACGCTCGATTCGATCGCCATCGCCGGGTTCGGCCATCGCTTCGCCAGCTTCGAGCGCGAGGAACTGGACAGCTTCCTCGAAGCGCTGGGCCGGGTGCTTGGTGAATCGCTCAACATGATCACGCGGCTGCCGATCCAGCAGCGCTTCGCCCGCAAGGCGGAGCGGCAATATGAGGCCGACATCGCGGAGATGAACGCGCTGGTCGACGGCATCATCGCCGAACGCCGCGCGCATCCGAACGACGGAAAGGATTTGCTCAACCTGATGATCTCCGCCGTCGATCCCGAGACGGGCGATCGGCTGGACGATATCAACATCCGCTATCAGGTGCTGACCTTCCTGATCGCCGGGCACGAGACGACCTCGGGCCTGCTGACCTTCTCGCAACACCTTCTGCTGCGCCACCCGCACGTGCTGGCGCAGGCCTATGCCGAGGTGGATCGCGTGCTGCCGGGCGACAAACGCCTCGATTACGGCGACGTGGCGAAACTCGACGTCATCGAACGGATCCTGAAGGAAGGGCTGCGGCTGTGGCCGACCGCGCCTGCCTTCACGCTCGCGCCGTTCGAGGACGAGGTGATCGGCGGCACCTGGCATCTGCGCAAGGATCGCCCCGTCAACGTCTTCGCGCCCGGTCTTCACCGCGACCCCGGCGTGTGGGAGAATCCGGACGAATTCGACATCGATCGCTGGCTGCCCGAGGCCGAGACGGCGCGGCATCCGCACGCCTACAAGCCGTTCGGCAATGGCGAGCGCGCGTGCATCGGCCGCCAGTTCGCGATGGTCGAGGCGAAGATGGCGCTGGCGATGATCCTGCAGAAATTCGCGATCAGCGATCCGCACGGCTACCGGCTGCGCATCAAGGAAACGCTGTCGATCAAGCCGGACGAATTCTACATGCGGGTCCGCCTGCGCAACCCGCACGAACGGCTCAGCGTCGCCCCCGTGCCGGCACCCGCGAACGAGGACGCGCCGGTCGCCGCCGTCTCCGGATCGGGGCAGAAGTTCGCCGTATTGTACGGCTCCAGCCTCGGCACCGCGCGCGACATCGCCGAGGAGATCGCCGCGCGCGCCAATGTCGACGGTTTCGACACGGTCGTGCGCTCGATGGACGAGAGCTTCAAGGGCGGCGCGGCGCCAGAGGACAAGGTGATCGTCATCGTCACCGCGACCTATAACGGCCGCGCCCCCGACAGCGCGCTGAACGTCGAGCGCGCGCTCGATGCCGGGGCGTTCGAAGGCGCCGACTGGTCCGGCGCGCGCTTCGCCGTGCTCGGCGTCGGCAATTCGCAATGGCCCAATTACCAGGTCTTTCCCAAACGCATCGACGCGGCGATCGAGGCCGCCGGCGCGACCCGCCTGTTGCCCCGCGCGGAGGCGGACGGGCAGGGCGATTTCGATGGCGCTGTGGCCGGCTTCGTGCGCGATCTGTGGAAGGCGTTGGGCTCCGAAGCCGGCCCGGGCGAAGTCACATCGTCGCTGTCGCTGCACATGCTCGATACGCAGGAGGTCCGCGCGCAGGCCCTGCCGGAACATGCGCAATTGCTGGAGATCGTCGGCAACGACGAACTGGTCCATCCGGCGGACGGCCTGTGGGATTTCGCCAAGGAGCCGCCGCGGCCGTCCACCCGGCTGATCCGCATCCGCTTGCCGGAAGGGCAGGACTATCGCACCGGCGATCACATCGCGGTCTATGCACGCAATCACCCGGAACTGGTCGACCGGACGATCGATCGGCTCGGCCTGGCCGCCGACGCGCAAGTGCGGCTGGACGGGCAGGGTGGCCGGTTCCGGCACCTGCCGCTCGGCCAGACGGTGACGGTGCGCCAGTTGCTGACCGATTTCGTCGAACTGTCCGACCCGCTGCCGAAACGGGCGCTCGCGATCGTCGCAGACCAGACCCGCTGCCCGAACACCCGGCGCGCGCTCGAACGGCTGGAAGAGAATTTCGATGCCGAGGTGGCGGCGAAGCGGCTGACCCTGGTCGATCTGCTCGAATGCCATCCCGCTGCCGAACTGTCGCTGGATGCCCTGGTCGAATTGTCCGCGGCGATCGCCCCGCGCTTCTACTCGATCGCCTCCAGCCCGCTCGTCTCCCCGCACGTGGCGGACCTGATCGTCGGCACGATGGCGGCGCCGCATTGGTCCGGGCTTGGCGAACATCGCGGTTTCGCCAGCGGTTACATGCAGCAGGTCGCGCCGGGCGACCACGTCTTCGGCTATGTCCGGCGACCCAACCCGCCCTTCGCGCCGCCGCTCGATCCGCGGCTGCCGATGATCCTGATCGGACCCGGCACCGGCTTCGCGCCGCTGCGCGGCTTCATCCAGGAGCGTGCCGCGCAGAAGGTTGCGGGCGCCGACATCGAACGCAGCCTGCTGTTCTTCGGCTGCCGCCATCCCGATCACGACTGGTTCTGCCGCGACGAAATGGAGCACTGGGCGAGCGAGGGCGTGATTGAGCCCTATCTCGCCTTCTCGGCGGTCGAGAGCCACCCGTGGAATTTCGTCCAGGATGCGCTGTGGGGTGAACAGGAGAAGGTCTGGGCCGCGATCGAAGCCGGTGCACAGATATTCCTGTGCGGCGACGGCCGCTTCATGGCCCCGGCCGTGCGCGACACGCTGATCCGCATCCAGATGCACCAAGTCGGCACCGAACATGCGCAAGGCTCGATCTGGCTGGAACAGATGATCGAGGACGGCCGGTTCCATCAGGATGTGTTCGGGTTCGGGAAATAGGGGGGGCGAAATCCGTTCGTGTGCCTATGCCCACAATGCGCCGTTCCGCACCGCAAAATGCAGCCTCAAAAACGGAAGGTTCAATTACGATTTATGATCGCCTGGTACTGAACCGCCGCAGAAGAACCGCCGGTCTGTCAACCGACGGCTCCTCGCTCGCGCCTGAGAAAGGGAGATCAGGCGAACTGGACGTTTGTTTCTACCTTCGATCGACGACGCATCGAATAGCCCATCGCGCCAAAACCAAGCAGCATCATACCCCAGGTCGTCGGCTCCGGGACGGCGGAAGCGGCCGGACTGGACGTCGCGGTCACGTTGGCGATGATGGTACCGTTGCCTTGGATCAGGTACGTACCGGGGGTGGCGGATGGCGCATAGAACTTGATGTTCTGGAAATCCCCTGCGTTGAAGTTGACGCCGGTGCCGCTCAGAAATGTAGGGCCTTCCGTGAAATAATAGTAGGTTGGGATCAGCGACGTAGCGAACGGCGTCAAACCGGAAATGTTAACTCCGTTTATCTGGCCTGTGATGCCTGTGATGGCGAAGGCGTTGCGGCCCTCGATCGTCATGGCTGTGTCGGACGTCGTGAAAATACCGCTGCCGTTCTGAGGCGTGCCGCCGAAGGGCAAAGATGTCGTCATGAAGGTGAAGTTGAACTGGGCGGCATCGGCGGGAAACGTCGCGAGTGCCATGACGCTGGCCGCCACGAAATAGGTCGTCATTTTCATGCATACATCTCCGAAAGATGCAGCACGCTTCGTGCCGCTCTGCAGGTACGGCCGGTGTCGAGGAAAAGCTTCGGTCGTTGCTCAATAGATCGTTAACAGCCCCAGGTTGCTCGCAGGTGATGTCTGGTGACAGCTATCCCCCAATCTCGGACGTCCCGCTGTCCTACACGCCCGCAATCGGCTAAGCCGGAGTCCGCTCTTTCCCATCGCCGAAAACACCGCGTTCACCCGTCATGATCACGCCTCATACCGTGTGAACTTCCACCGGTCCCGCCGCTCGCCGAAGACGAGACAGTGTGACCCTAGTGTGACCTTAGTGTGAAGTTAGACCGGTCCGGCCCTTGCCCCCGTCTTCATCTCGGTTAACATCCCTTCCGTGCGGCGCGCCAGACGCCGTCAGGAGAGAGACATGCTGCAACTGAGCGGGCAGGACGCGTCGTTCGTCTATCTCGAAACGCCGCACACGCCGATGCATATCGGTTCGGTCGGCATCTACGATCCCTCCACCGCGCCCGGCGGCTTCGTCCGCTTCAAGGACGTGCTGGCGTTCATCCAGTCCCGGCTGGGCGGCGCGCGGAGCTTTCGCCAGCGGCTTGTCCGGGTGCCGTTCGATCTCGATCATCCGTATTGGATCGAGGATCCGGAATTCGATATCGAGTTCCACGTCCGCCACATCGCCTTGCCCAAGCCCGGGGACTGGCGGCAATTGTGCATCCAGGTCGCCCGTCTGCACGCCCGGCCGATGGACCTGAACAAGCCGTTATGGGAGTTCACGATCGTCGAGGGGCTGGACAATGTCGAAGGCCTGCCGCCCGGCTGTTTCGCGCTCGTCTCCAAGGTGCATCACGCCGCGATCGACGGCATGTCCGGGGTGGAGATGTCGGCCGCGGTTCATGATCTCGACGCCAGCATGACGCCGCCGGAGGGCGAGGACGAATGGTCGCCCGAGCATATGCCGAACGTCGCCGATCTGCTGATGCGCAGCTATTTCAACTCGCTGCGCCAGCCGATGAAGATCGTCGAGACGATCGGCCGGTCGCTGCCGGGGATGGCCAGGCTCGGCGCCAGCGTCGGCAAGGGTGACGTATCGCTCGCCAATAGCCGCATGGCCCCCAAGACGCGCTTCAACGGCAAGGTCTCGGCGCACCGCGTATGGGATGCCGTACCCTTCAAGCTCGCCGAGGTCCGCGCGATGAAGGAGGCGGTGCCGGGTGCGACGGTCAACGACGTGATCCTTGCGGTGGTCGGCGGCGGCTTGCGCAAGTATCTTGGCGACAAGCACGAACTGCCGAAGGAGACTTTGTCGGCGATGGCGCCGATCTCGGTTCGGGGCGAGGGCGAGAAGGCGGCGCTGGGCAATCTCGTGTCGGCGATGGTCGTGCCGCTCGGCACGCATATCGCCGACCCGCTCGAACGGTTGCGCTACGTCCACGGCGCGGCGGTCAATTCGAAGGAGATGACCAATGCCGTCGGCGCGCGGACGCTGGCGGAATACAGCCAGCTCGTTCCGGCCGGGCTCGCCGGGTTGGCGGCGCGGCTGTATACGCGGGTCGGCGCGGCGAATGCGCATGCGCCGGTCTACAACACCGTCGTCACCAACGTTCCCGGCAGCCGCGTGCCGATGTATTTCTGCGGCGCGCGGATGGTCGCGATGTACGGAACCGCGCCGGTGTTCGACTCGATGGGGCTGATCAATCCGATCTATTCGTACGGCGATACGATCGCGATTTCGTTCACGTGCGATCGTGCGATGATGCCGGATCCCGACGCCTATGCCGATGCGCTACGTCATGCGTTTACGCAGTTGCAGGCGGCGACGCGACCGGCGCCCGCCAAGTCGAAACCGGCCAGAAAGCCGACCGCAGCCGGGCGGACGCCGGCATTCGAGCAAGGAGCAGCATGATGGCGGACAGCAAGAAGACCAGCGACACGGTCAAGGACACGATCAACGAACGGATCGTCGATCCGGCGAAGAAAGCCGGCGAGGCGATGCGTCAGACCGGCGCGAAGATGGCGGAAGGCGGATCGACCGTCAGCATGCGGCTGATCGACCAGGCCGAACAGAATGCCCGCGAGGCCTTTGCCGCGCTGCGGGCCGCCGCCGGCGCGAAGGACCTGACCGAAGTCATGAAGGTGCAGGGCGATTACTTGCGCGAACAGGGCTCGCGCAGCATGTCGCAGGCCAAGGAGATCGGCGAGTTGATCGTCAAGATCGGCCAGGACTCGATCGCGCCGTTGCGCGGCAAGGAGTGACCGGGCGGGCGGCGGTACGTCCGCCGCCCGTTTCGTCAGGCCCTAGCGTACGACAGGCGGTCAGGCGTGACCGGCGAACGGATAGACCAAGGCCTTCAGACCGCGACGCTCGAACGGCTTCCACTCGCCGTCCGGCTGCGCGAGACGGTCGGCGATCGCGTAGAGCACCGCCGGGTTGACGCCCAGGCCGCAATGGCTGCCATGGACCTGGATATTGTCCGTTTCCGCCCCGTTCGGCTCGATGCAATTCTGCCACGCGACCACGCCGTCTTCCCGCGAGAAGATCGAGGTCGAAGGCACCGGCGGCGCCTGCTCGCTCTCGCTCAATTGTGCGCGGGCATCGTCGCCGTCGATCTTATGTCCCGTCAGGATCTGATAGGCGCGCCACGCATTCGTCGCCTTGGGGGAGCCGGTGAAGGGCGACCCCAGGGTGATCACCTGACGCACCGCTTCCGGCGCCCGACGCGACAATTGTCGCGCCATCACGCCGCCAAGGCTCCAGCCGACGATGCTGACCTTCTGACCGGTCATATCGTGCACCGCCCGCAACCGCGCGATCAACTTCTCGCCCTCAGCGCCGATCGCCTTGGGGCCAAGATTGCGGCCGAGCTCCCAGGCGTGCGCGTCATAGCCCATCCGCTTGAGGAAGGCGCGGAGCACGCGGGTCGACACGTCCGTCGTGACGAAGCCCGGCAGGACGAGGACAGGATGCCCGTCGCCCTGCGGCGCGCTGGCGAGGATCGGCGCCGCCAAACCGAGCGAGCCGAATTCGGCGATCGCCCGCGGCAGTTCCGTCAGCGCCAAAAGTGCCGATGGCGGACGAATGTCGTCGGCCTGATGTTGGGTCGCCATAAAATCTCCTGAGTATCCGGTCCTAAACCTGCCGGATGAAGATATGTTCAATCCCCCAGTCCGAACGCCCGGTGCTGTGCGGAAACGCGGGCAGCGTCGTAGGCGAGGATCGCGAGATCGTGCGACTTTCCGTCGCGGTCGCGGACATGATCCTTGAGCAACGCTTCGGCGCGGAAGCCGAGGCTTTCGAATAGCATCACCGACCCGATCTGGTCGGGCGTCATCTGCGCGGTAAGCTTGTCGATCCCGCGCTCCATGGCGATCGCGAAAATACCTTCGAGCAGGTCGCGGCCAAGACCGGCCCCGCGCTTGCTCGCGGCGACGAGCAGGCGGATCTCGCCGACATGCGCACTCCACCCCAGCGGATCGCGCACCAGTGCCGCGGTGCCGACGAAGACGTCATTATCCTCCGCGACCAAACTGTCGATCCAGCCCTCTTCGATCGCCGACTGCCACGCATCGACGACACGCGGATGTTTCAGGTCCCGGCCGAGGAACAGCAAGTCATGTTCCGGCAACGCATCGGCGAAGGCCAGCATCGCGTCCCGGTCGGTCGGCGCGAACCGTCGAATACGATAACTCACGTCGAACGATCCCCCAGCCAGTCGATCAATTTCGGCCAGAGCCGCTTGATCGCATTACCGCCGGCGACGAGGCTGACATGCCCGCCCTTCATTGTCACCTGTTCCTTGTCGGTCGATCCGATCATCTCGATCAACGGCGCCGACGCGGCGGATGGCACGATATGATCGTGCTCCGCCGTGACATGCAGGAACGGCGCGGTAATTGTGGCGAGATCGACCGGGCGACCCGCCACGTCCATCGTCCCGCTATGGAGCGCGTTGTCCCACATCAGCCTTTTCGTCGTCTCACGGAAATACTCGCCCGCCAGTGGTAGCGTATCCGTCGCCCAGCGATCGAACATCCGGAAGCTCTTGACGAATTCGTCGTTCCACAGATTATCGAGCAACCGGATGTTGCCGGCGATCTTGGCGCCGGGTTTCAGCATGTCGAATGCGGAATACAGATAATCCGCCGGGCAGTTGCCGAACGTATCCACCAGCCGATCGACATCGAAGAAGCGCTTGTCCGACCACGACTGGAACATCTCCATCTGCGAAAAATCCACCGGCGTGGTGAAGCACACCAGGTTCTTCATCGGCGCATCCGGGTGCAGCGCCGCCCACAGCAAGGACAAAACTCCGCCGAAGCAATACCCGACGAGGCTGAAATCCTGCTCGCCGGTTTCGGCCTGCACTCGCTCGATCGCAGTTGGCAGGAAGTCGGTGACATAGTCCGCCAGCGTCAGTGTCTTCTCGTCGGCACGCGGCGCCGTCCAGTCGAGCATGAACACGTCATATCCGGCCCGGAGCAGATACTCGACGAGGCTTTGCCCGGGCACCATGTCGAAGATATAGCCACGGTTGGTCGTGGCCATGACCAGCAGCAGTGGCACGCGGTACACATCGTCCGTCATCGGACGATAATGATAGAGGTTCATCGTCCCGCGCTGGATCAACAGATCCTTCGGGCTCGCGCCGAGTACCGGAGCGGGGGAGGCGAAATATCCCAGTCCCTTGAAGTTCCGCTGGATCGCCCGGTCGAACAAAGCGCGTGCCTGATCGAAGACGTCCGGGGCGGCGGCCTCTGTCATATCAGACGTGCGCGTTCGAGGGGTGGTGCGCCGCGATCATCCCTTGACCGGCGGCTTCCGCGTCCGGCTCGGCTTGGGGCGTTCGGGTTTGGTGATGCCGGCTTGCGCCATCAGGAGTGCTTCGATCCGCACTACGCTCTCCTCGATGCCGCGCAGCCGTGCGGACAGATCCTCGACTTCGCTGCGGCTCGGCATGTTTGCGGCGGCCAGCGCGCGGTCCATGATCTGATGGGTCGCGGTCTGCGCTTGCATCGTCGCCGCGTTCGCACCCTGGATGGCGCGCGCGAACTCGCCGGACTTCATCATCTGTCCGCCGACCTGATTGGCCATTGTTTCCCACTGTCCAAGCATATCGCGGAGAAACGCGCCGGGGTCGGGGGTGGGATTTGCCATGTCGCACGCATCCTTCACCCGCCGAAACGATCCGTCAAGCAACGGCGTTCCGTTCGGATTTGTGCGCAGCATCGATGCAGCATCCGACAGCGGCAGGGCATGCGCCCGGTCGCCGTCATTCGCTTAGCGCGGGCCAGCTGCCACCGGAATCGGGCCAGCCGGACTTGCTTCCAGCAAGGCGTCGCCACCCAGCACCCGATAGAGGTTCACGAGGTTCGATGCCGCAGTCAATTGGGTCGCCACGAGCGACCGACGCGCCGAGTATAGCGACCGCTGCGCATCCAAACTCTGCAGGAACGTATCGATACCGCCGCGGTACCGGGCGTCGGACAGCAGATAATTGTCCGTCGCGGCGGCCGCCAGCGATCGTGCCGCGCGGGTCTGCGCGGTGATCGTGCCGCGCCGCGCCAGGGCGTCCGATACTTCCTGGAACGCGGTCTGGATCGACTTCTCGTACGTCGCCAGTGCCGCGTCGCGCTGCGCCTCCGAAAAGCGTACATTGGCGCGCCCGGCCCCGGCGCGGAAAATCGGGTAGCTGGCGGAAGGCGCCACCGAATAGTTGAACGCGCCGCCGGTGAACAGGCTGCCCAATGCGTTGCTGGCGAACCCGAGCACGGCGGTGAGGGAAATCCGCGGAAACAGCTCGGCCCGCGCCGCGCCGATCTCGGCATTCGTCGCGCGCAGTTCATACTCGGCCTGAAGCACGTCCGGACGACGCAACAGGATGCCGGAGTCGAGCCCCGCCGGCAGTTCGGCAAGGTTGCGGGAAGCATCCTCTATATCGTTCGGCAACAGCGCCGGATCGACCGGCGCCCCGACCAGCAACTGCAACGCGTTGACGTCCTGCGCCAGCGCGGTCGTCTGTTCGGCCAGGTCGGATTGGGCCTGGGCCAGCACAAGCTGTGCCTGATCCAGATCGGTCCGTGGCGCGATACCGCCATCCAACCGCGCCTTGGTCAGCCGTACGCTCTCGCCGGCGCTTGTCATCGTGTCCTGCGCGATCTTGAGCAGGCTCTTGTCGGCGCCGTACGTCGCCCAGGCGGTGGCGATGTCGCCGACCAACGTCAGGCGTGTCGCGCGCGCCGCCGCCTCGGTTGCGAAATAGCGGTTCTGCGCGGCCGTGCTGAGCGAGCGGATCCGGCCGAACAAATCGATCTCGAACGCAGTGATGCCGAGATCCGTGTTGAAGTTGGTCCGCGTCCCGCCCGCCGGAGTGATGCCGTTGGCATTGGTGTTGCCGCCGCCGGAATAGCTGCGGGTGGCGCTGCCGTTGGCGTCGACCTCTGGCAGCAATTGCGCGCGCTGGATGCGATATTGCGCGCGCGCAGCGGCGATATTGGCGGCTGCGACACGCAGGTCGCGATTGTTGACCAGCGCCTGTTCGACGATGCGTTGAAGGCGCGCGTCGCGGAAGATGTCGCGATACGAAACGCTCGGCAGCGCCGCCTCGGATTGTCGGAGATACGAATCGCCGACCGGCCAGGAGGGGGGCACCGGCAAGTCGGGCTGCACGTATTTCGGCGCCAGCGAGCACGCCGAGAGCGCTGCGCTCGTCAGCAGCGCGACGAACGTCCAGCGGGGATTGGAGATCAACTTCATGCCGCCGGCTCCGGCTTGGGGTCTTCGTGTTTCGGCTCTTCCGTCTTCCCATGATGCAGCTTCTTCAGCATCCCCCGCGTGCCGCGCCGGACCATGACGAAGAATAACGGTATGTAGAACACGGCGAGGATCGTCGCGGTGAGCATCCCGCCGATCACGGCCGTGCCGATCGCTACGCGGCTGTTCGCGCCGGCGCCAGTCGAGATCGCCAGCGGCAACACGCCGAAGATGAAGGCAAGGCTGGTCATCAAGATCGGGCGGAGGCGCAACCGGGCGGCCTCCAGCGCGGCTTCGATGACGCGCTTGCCCTTCTTTTCGGCCTGTTCGGCGAATTCGACGATCAGGATCGCGTTCTTCGCCGCGAGGCCCATCGTCGTGAGCAGCCCGATCTGCAGATACACGTCGTTCTGCAATCCGCGCAGCGTCACGGCGAACACCGCTCCGACCAAGCCGAGCGGGATGACGAGCAGCACGGCGATCGGGATCGTCCAGCTTTCGTACAACGCCGCGAGGCAGAGGAACACGACGAGCAGCGACAGCGCATACAGCACCGGCGCCTGGCCGGCGGACAGGCGCTCCTGATACGACAGCCCGGACCAGGCGACACTGGTACCCGGCAACTGCCCGGCGAGCTGCTGCATCTTGTCCATCGCTTCGCCCGAACTCGTGCCCGGCGCGGCTTGCCCGGAAATCTCATACGCGGAAATGCCGGAGAAGCGCGTCAGCGAGGGCGGTGCGGTCGACCACGAGATCTTCGCGAACGACGAGAATGGCGCCATCTGTCCGCTGCTGCCTCGGACAAACCATTCGCTCAAGTCTTCCGGAGCCGAGCGATAGGGCGCATCGCCCTGCACGTAGACGCGCTTGACCCGCCCGCGATCGTTGAAATCGTTGACGTAGCGGCCACCCCACGCGGTCGCCAGCGTCGCGTTCACATCGGCCTGCGACAGGCCCAAAGCGGCCAGCTTGAGCGGATCGATCTCGACCTTCAGCGTCGGCTGGTCGTCGAGGTCGCTCGGCCGGACCGCGGCGAGTTCGCTGTCCGCGCGTGCCAATTCCAGCAGCTTGTCGCGCCTGGCCTTGAACTCCTGCCGGCTCAATCCACCGGTGTTCTGCAGTTCCAGCGTGAAGCCGTTCGACTGGCCGAGACCGCGGACGGCGGGTGGCTGGGTTGCGTAGAATTCGACATCGCGGAGGCCGCGCAACGCGGCGCTGGCACGTTCGGTGATCGCGGCCGCGCCATTCTCCTTGCCCTCGCGTTCCGACCAATCCTTGAGCGCGATGAAGCCGCGTCCCGAATTCTGGCCACCCGCGCCGCCGCCGCCGCCGGCTACGGTCAGGAACGCGCTGACATTGTTCTTTTCCTGCGTGACGAAATAGTTCTCGATCGCCTTCTGCGCGACCGTCGTCCGGTTCAGCGTCGCACCCGGCGCCAGGTTATATTGCACCGAGGCGATGCCCTGATCCTCGATCGGCAGGAAGCCCGTGGGCAGGCGCACGAACAGCAAGGCCAGGATCACCACGACGCCGGCATAGATCAGCACGAACAACCATTTGCGATCGACGACGCGCGATACTCCGTTGACATACTTGTCCGTCATCCGCTCGAACCGGCTGTTGAACCAGTCCTTCGCACCCTGCGACTTCCGGGCGAACCAGCTATCCTTTTGCTCCTCGGTACGGTGCTTGAGAAGCGTCGCAGTCAGCGCCGGGGTCAGGATCAGGGCGACCAGCACGGACAGGATCATCGCCGAAACGATGGTGATGGAAAACTGGCGATAGATGACCCCGGTCGATCCGCCGAAGAACGCCATCGGCAGGAACACCGCGGACAGGACGAGCGCGATCGCGATCAATGCCACGGTGATCTCGTTCATCGACTCGATCGTCGCATCGCGCGGCGACATATCGGGGTTTTCGTCCATCAGCCGCTCGACATTCTCGACCACGACGATCGCGTCGTCGACCAACAATCCGATCGCAAGGACGAGGCCGAACAATGTAAGCGTGTTGATGGAGAAGCCGGCAAGGTAGAAAACACCGAAGGTACCGAGCAGCACGACCGGCACCGCGATCGTCGGGATCAACGTCGCGCGCCAGTTCTGCAGGAAGACGAACATGACGATCACGACCAGAATGATCGCCTCGATCAAGGTCTTGACCACTTCCTCGACCGACAGCTTGATGAAGGCGGTCGAGTCCTGCGGGAAATCGTATTTGTAGCCGGTGGGGAAGCTCTTCGACTGGCGTTCGACCTCCTTCTTGACGAGTTCCGCAGTGCCTAACGCATCGGCGCCGGGCGCCAGACTGACGGCGATGGCGGCGCCGGGATGCCCGTTGACTCGGCTGACCACGCCGTAATTCTCCGCCCCCAGTTCGACCCGCGCGACATCCGACAAGCGCACGGTGGAGCCGTCGGGTTGGGTCTTGAGGATGATGTTGGCGAACTGCGACGGGGTCGACAGCCGCGATTGCGCGGTGACGGTAGCGTTCAAGACTTGATTGGGACCATTCGGCGCGCCACCGATCTCACCGGCCGCAACTTCGGCGTTCTGCGCGGTGATCGCGGTCACGACGTCGCTGGGGATCAGGCTGACGCTGGCAAGCCTGTCGGGGTTCAGCCAGATCCGCATCGCATATTGCGCGCCGAACACGTTGGTGTCGCCGACGCCCGGGATACGCCCGATCGAATCCTGGAAGTTCGATACGAGATAGTCCGACACGTCCTGATTGGTCGTCCGGTCGGTCGTGTCGTAGATCGCCGCGATCAGCAGGAAGTCCGGGTTGGACTTGGTGATCGTCAGGCCCTGTTGCTGGACCTGCGTCGGCAGTCGGGACAGCGCCTGCTGCACCTTGTTCTGCACCTGAACCTGCGCGATGTCCGGATCGATGCCCTTCTCGAAGGTCGCGGCGATCGTCACCTGGCCGCGCGAACTGGAGTTGGACGTGAAATATAGCAGCCCGTCGATCCCGGTCAGCTGCTGTTCGATCACCTGCGTCACGCTCGTCTCGAGCGTTTCGGCCGAAGCACCCGGATAGGTCGCGCGGATGTTCACCTGCGGCGGCGCGACATCCGGAAACTGCTCGATCGGGAGCGAATAGATCGCCCCGATCCCCGCCATCATGATGATGATCGCGATGACCCAGGCAAAAATCGGCCGGTCGATGAAGATGCGCGACAACATGGTGCCGATCAGCCCTTGGTCTGGCCGGCGGACTGGCCTTTGGCGTCCCCCTGTTTCGGCGGGGTCAGGTTCTGCTTCGTGCCGACCGGCACCGCCTTGACCTTCTCGTTCGGCTTGGCCTTGCCCGTGCCTTCGGTGATGACCTTGTCGCCCGGCTTGAGCCCGCCGGTGATCACCCAGTTCTGCCCGACGACGCGCGAGGCGACGACGCTGCGTTGCACCGCGGTGCCGTTCGGCCCGACCAGCAGCACCGTCGCATTGCCCTTCGCGTCGCGGGTCACGCCCGCCTGGGGGACGAGGAAGGCGTTATTGTCGACCGACTGCGTGATCGATGCCCGGACGAACATGCCCGGCAGCAAAATTCCTTGGGGATTGGGGAAGCGCGCGCGCAGCGTGACGGTCCCCGTCGCCTGATTGACCATGACTTCGGCGAACTCGACCGTTCCGGTCTGGCCGTAGTCGCTGCCGTCTTCCAGCTTCAGCCGCACGACCGCGCTACCCGGCGTCGCCCCGCCGGAGGCGAGCGACCGCCGCAGGGCGAGCAGATCGGCCGAGGATTGCTGGATGTCGACGAACATCGGGTCCAGCCGCTGGATGGTCGTCAACGGATCGGTCTGGCTGGCGGTGACCAGAGCACCCTCGGTGAAGAGCGATCGGCCGATCCGCCCGGTGATCGGTGCCGGCACGCGGGTGAAGCGGAGATTGATCTGCGCGGTTTCCAGCGCCGCCCGGTTCTGGCCGACGGCTGCGACGGCCTGGCGGGCCTGCGCGGCGGCATCGGTATAATCCTGCTTGGCCACCGCCTGGATGTCTGCGAGCGGCTTGTAGCGGTCCGCCTTGACGCGGGTCGCCTCGGCATTGGCCTGCGCACTGGCCAGATTGGCCCGCGCCTCGTTCGTCGCGGCGACGTAAAGCCGCGGATCGATCTCGTAGAGCGTCTGGCCTTGCTTGACGATCGAGCCTTCCGTGAACAACCGGCGCCGGATCAGTCCGGAAACCTGCGGGCGGACTTCCGAGCTCTGATAGGCGGAGGTGCGGCCGGCAAGTTCGATCGTGATCGGGACGCTGGTCGGCTGGACGACGACATAGCCGACATCCGGTGTGCCCTT
>Ga0160428_1001365_pt1 | contig 18796 bp, 17 predicted proteins | sample SolpanmetagenomM_FD_108198 | JGI IMG/M metagenome (GOLD analysis project Ga0160428, IMG submission 108198) | Solar panel surface microbial communities from Lawrence Berkeley National Laboratory, California, USA - M | ecosystem: Engineered > Built environment > Solar panel > Unclassified ... | reverse complement strand
GCGTGGAAAATGAACGTGCTGCTCGCTCTGACGCTTGTGACTCAACACTAGAAGAAATCAACCAATTAGTTCCCGATGAACCCATGCCTGCTTCGCCTACGGGTGAAGCGAGTGCATGAGTGCGCCGAGGATCTTATATCTCAATGCGCATGGATTGACCATAGCAAAATACGAGTACTTTACTTCATTGCTGGAATCATACGAGCTCGACATCATTGCCATCGCCGAAACGTGGCATCCTACGTTTCTCACCCACGCGCCATACCTTGCCGCCACATCACTCAACACTCGAATTGCTGGAACCGCGGGACATCCTCTTGGAGGTGTATCGGTATGTCTGCGACCTACCGAACATCATCACTTCACTTACAATACATACCTGGATGCAACCTCACTATCACAAGGTGGACAAACATTTACATTTGCATACTACTCACCCTCATTATTAGACGCTGACCTAAGACTGGTACTGGAGAATCTTCCAAGAAGCACGCTGATGATGGCGGACTTTAATGTTGACAAGCCATCTCTTCGTAAGGCGGTCTTTATGGAGTATATGAAGAAAAACTCATTGGTGCGAATTAACCCGTCCAATGGGGTGTCGAAACTGGATCACTGCTTTGGCCACCCCTCTTTATCAATTACCTCCCAAATGCACCATCAGTACTATCTCGACGTTCTTACCGACCATCCCGCACTGGTCGTTACCGCAACCATACCCATCACTGCACCCGCATCCCCAGATGCTCACTCTTACAACCTAAGCTTGCTGAAGCGAGCTCACTCTCGTGGAGGTACCCAACGTCTGCTACAAACGTACTATAGGAGACTAAGCCCGGAGATATCGCGCCAGCTGCAGTTTCTAGTGGCCAGCGCCGATAAGCCAGAGGAGATCGTGGTCGACGAGTTGCGTCTAGCTTTGGCTCAATTAGCTGTGAGGACCCTCGAAGATGCTCTGATTGGTATCATGGACGCTGTTTTTGAAAAAAGATCGTCTACATGCGCCTCCTATACACACCGCGAACAATCATTAAAAAGCACTGAAGAAGTAGTCTCATCTTACAAAAACCTTCTGCGACGGCAGCTCACTTCTAACACCACGATCATCTCTTCGGACCGAGCCGTAGCTGCTGAGGAGGAGTGCGCTGAAGTGTGGGAGAATATATGGAACAAACAGCCTGAGCTTATCAAACAATGTGAGGTGCCACCTTACAGTACCAGCGAGACTATGCCGGAGGTGAATGTAGGCAGAGTCCGCTCTCTAATCGGTGGCTATTCCTCGACCAAGGCTTGTGGTGAAGATGGCATTCACATTCTGGTGCTGAAAGCATTGCTTCCAGGACCTTTTGCTCATCATCCCACCACAGTGTACAATCTTCTCCTTCGCCTGCAAGTCACCCCCTCGCATTGGAATCACGCTCTCGTATGCATGCTCCCCAAAGATTCGTCTGGCCTCGCCTCTAAATGCAGGCCTATCTCACTTACGCCAATGCTCAGAAGGATATTCGAAAGAGTCATCCATCCTGAGCTAATTGCAGCTACTGCACCCTCAATTCATCCTGCCCAGTCGGGGTTTACAACATTCGACTCGACCCTCCACCCCTTACAGCTCGCAAATCACTCTCACCGTTGTTACCGTGTACTCTACGACGCTATGCATGCCTTCGACTCCCCGCTCTTCCATATACTCTCCGACAACCTGATCGAGATGGGTGTACCGCAAGGACTTGGTCGATGTATACATTATCTATTCTTTACCAATCTCATTTCGACTATGATAGCCAATGGGGTCAAGTCTCGCTTGCTCAATCGGAGCCGGGCTCTCTTTCAAGGCACCATCTTATCTCCACCCCTATTCAATATCTACCTCAACCGCTTACTCATCAAATTCACAGAAAAATTCGGATCGCACATGGCCATGATCCTCGTCGTGATTCTAGCATACGCCGACGATCTCAAGGTGTTTGCACGGAGCTATGAAGAAGCATGCAGGATGACGAGATTCATCACTGACGAATGTGCATTAATTGGACTTACCATACGGGCCTCCAAATGTGCAGTACTATCCGCGGAAATGGAGCCAATAACGATGCAAGTTGAAGGCAGCAGTATGACTATTCATCCTAAATTAACTGAAAAGTATTTGGGCGTGGATGTGGATCATAATGGGATCAATTGGCGCGTATATTACGATCGTGTACTTGCGAATCACAACAGATCACTACACTGGCTATCTCTTATTACAAGCACCTGGCCACCTAGCGCCCGGGCTACTGCCTACTCAACCTTCGTACAACCCCAATTGGAATACTGTGCGACGCTCTTTGCCCTGTCATCGCTGGCACCAGACTCGATTACGCCGAAAATTATAGGATACCATGATATATGGGGGCTATTGGAAGGTGCATATGAACAGGCGACATGCAGAATATTACGAACTAAACAATTCCCCAAGATTAACTACTCTATCTTGGGTAGGCCAACCCTGCCGGAGCGATTTCTATGTATACTAGCATCCGACTCGATAGCAGAAAATCAACTCGAAATACCGCCAATAGCACTTGCACAAAACTACAATGAACACCGCGTCAGAATTTCTGACAACAAATTTGAGGGATTAAAATCCTACACCCATCGAATGAGAATAGCGAACTTCAATACTATGTCAGCGAACAACAGGCAAAACGTTATTCCTCGCACGAAGAATGGAAGTGACAAGATACTAGATTCACAATACAACACAAGTATACAAGAACATCTCATATACTGGCGCAAAAGGAATTTTTGCGATTGGACGAAAGTGCATATGTGGTGAACGGTTTACCCTGTCACATGCGGAACGCTGCTTTGGTACACACATCACGATTGAAGAAATGATTGCGGAAGACGAATACTCGAATGTTAATTATTACATTGATGCAATGTGGTCGACTATGAATGATTCATAATCATTGTGCTGTTTGGGCATATGCCCATCCCTCCTCTCTCCTTCCCCTCTCTGTACAAAACAACACATAAATATAAAACCCTTAAGCCCTCAACTTGACTCCGTTTACTAAATGATACAACACTATGAGAACTCCGCTTCGGGTGAATTCTAAAATCAGAGAAATTCACACTGGAGACAAGATTACGAAATTCGTCAGTCAATGACATCATGCGAGATTCGTTACATGAGGATCAAATCATTCGAAAGACGAGCATGCGACATTCTTCTATTGGGACAGAACAGATTCAAAAACACAATTATGCGAGATTCGTTACCTCTAATGACAACAATACGAGCTGGCAACAAGGAAGCATTGATCACCTGAGGCAAGGTTCACGATTTTTGTCACTTGAAGACACCTGGGGACAGGATTATGAAATCCGTCACTCGAAGACACCTGGAGATAAGATCACGAAATTCGTCTATTGAACACTCCATGCGAGATTCGTTACATAGGGATCGAATCAAGATGAACCTACTTTGCTTCACACTTACTGCAAAGTTGTGAGCCGCTTTGATGCTAGGTTCGTCACATAGTATGGTATAAAGACATGCAGAAATCAAGGCTATCAGCAGACATCCATAAAGTGCGACCTTTAATACAGCTGAAATCAAAGAACAACTCTTAGCAATTGACTGTCCCGTCGACTTCGAACCAAATGACTACTGCAGTTGTAAAAACCCCGAATTACCAGAGTTATATCTGCAAAATGGCCGCCACGTATTTTTGACGATTGAGTTCTTTCCAATGATGCCAAACATGACATATATGAGTAGGCCAGCTGGGAAGTCGCTGATCGGTGTAATCAGAATTTCGGTATGGTGGCTGATTAGGTATGTACTAATAGGCTAGCGAGAATGATCCGTGTAATCTTACATCATGCAATCACGAAAGCGCAAACATACACCAGATAGCTTCCAAAGACTTCGAGGTGCATTGTCGACATCAACAGTAATAATCAGGTGCGGCACGAGATCACAGCATAGGATATACAAAGGTATACATATCAAAATCGCACAACAAACACAGAATGTAGTCTGTCAACATTCGACGTCTCCTTCAACTATACCGTCATCGTCGACTTCGGCTCTGGTGCTGCATTTACTTTTAGCAATAGCATCGGCATCGATATCAGCCAATTGAAAGGCTGAGATCTACCTCCTTGAAGCACAGACATCACTGTCGCTTCTTGCTGCTGTTCCTTCTCCGGTCCATAATTGTCCTGGGGCGGCATTACTGGAATTCAGACGGACATCTGGGTCGAGGAAGTCTAAAAGCTAGAGTAATATCTGAAGCGTTGATCACACCCGGAGACAAGATTACGAAATTCGTCACTCCAAGACATCAAGCGAGATTCGTTACATGAGTTATGTAACGAATCGGAGACTCGGCGCTTGCGATGTAATCGAAGAGCTATGAAGAGGCATGCAAGGTGACAAGATTCAAGATTCATCATTGACGAATGCGCGAGTATTGGACTTACCATAGGAGCCTCAAAATGTGCAGTACTGTCCGTATAGTATGCAACGAATAACGATGCAAATTGACGGAAACAATACGATTATCCATCCCAAGTTGATCGAAAAGTATTTTGAGAGTGGATGTGGATCGTAATGGGATCAATTAGCGCGTATATGATGATCGTGTACTTGCGAATCACATCAAATCACTACACTGGGTATACCTTCTTACAAATGTTTGGCCATCTAATGCTCGCGCTACTGCTTACTCAACCTTCGTACAGCCACAATTGAAATACTGTGCGACCCTCTTTGCCCTTTCATCGCTCCCACCGGTGTCGACCTCACCGATAATTATAGGATACCATGATATGTTTTGTCACGACTTCTTTCCATCTTTCCATCTTTTCATCTTTTCATTGCACTGATGTTGGTTAAGTCTGTGAATGCAACGTGTGTAGTAATATGATGTACCGCAGAGGAACGATTCACACATAACACGCACAAATCAGTGTCCAGAGGAACGTTTTACACATGCTCAGAAATGACTATGCATAGGAAAAATGCAACAAATACCTGGACAATTACATCCACCAAAATACACAATCAAATCACCCCACCCGTACTGATCCTTCCAAATGAACAAACATGACCCCGCCCCCATGCCTTGTGTCTCACTGAGGTACACATTTACACATGATTTCTCAACGGGAAACTGTTGAGCTCAAAAATGAAAAAATTTATTGTCTACTTGCCCAAGAAATTTTATTTACAAGATCCTACACCAACATCAAACATCGCACATGCACCACACACAACACCCAAGTTTGAGTATCACTGTATGCTGAGGGTAATATGGCGTCAGATTGCAAGTGGACAAGTGAAAATTACAACAAGAACAACTGCAATAGACAAAATGGGTAATCTACTCAAAGTGCCAAACTTAACTATTACAGACAAAGCAATTTGGGAAATTACGCTTAGAAGGACGAGCAGACAGATTATCCGAATAACGACGGTGAAGATCCATCGAAGTCGCACCCGAATCCATCAGTAAACCACATGAATAATCCTCCTTGTCCCCGGTGGGATCATCAATCATCAATTTCACAGACGAACCAAGATACTTCAAGCCACAAACGTTAGAAAGATTCAGCCAAACTAAGCTTCCCATGCGAAGCATAACGAGTCAACCACATAGCGCCAATTCTCAACGTATCGAATCCAAAAGTTGAGAAGCAGCAAAAGCCAAACGAAGACGATCAAGCTCCCGATCCAATGGAGAAAGTAAAGCCGAATAGTGTAAAGGAGAAGCCATAGGTAGATATGCCAAAATAAGATCGGCGAAGCAGACTAACAAATGGCACCGGTGACGGCGGTTGATAAGGATATCGATGATCCATCCTCAATTGAAGGGACAGAGATCAAACAAAGGCCCACACAAAAGCAAGTGGACCACAGGTGTGTTGGTAATTGATGAGATCATCATGCTCGATATCTTAGAAGGGTCACACCCTCCTTAAGCATCTTTGTGAGTGCACTTGTCAAGATGAATGTCTGAATGTCTGCCACAGGAGTGACGACCTCTTCGCAGGCATACTTTGTATTCGGCTAATGCTAATCATTATGACTTATTCTTGGTACTCTTGCAGATCCCGGATATGATGGTGCATACGGCTAGCACAAATCAATGACTCTTCACCAAGGGAGGATGGCATATATATACGCCTGGCACGTCATTCGTGAGGTGGTACATGGAGCGTCACGAGGCATCATGGTTTGAAAAATCCTCCTTTTCGGTCTCCTCGATTTTAGAGGAGTGGGTTAGGAGCATTCATTGTTTCCCTTTGGTGCGTTTGAGGGTGATATTGGATAGTTACACAGGATCTACATGCGTTGCATTCTTCTTATTGTGTCAAAAGAAAACGTCAAACTCTGATCTTTAGCCTAAAACCGTATGATTTTGCTCTGGTGTTAAGATTGAGAAGGGCGGGTGTTTGAGAACTACATTTGATGGGTGTGAAGTGAATGGTGAATGAATTTGTGGTGACGTTTGATTGATAAGGGGTCAAAGTATGGAGCGGTACGCAGTGAGGTGGGAGTCATGTAGTGGTTCATGGTACTACAGCAAACTACAGCAAACTCAATCGAATTAAAGCGCTATGAATGGACATTAATACACGCAAAACTCTTCAGAAACGTCTGTGTCTGTATCGCAAAGATCACTCAATTTCTTTCATGAATTGCCGGAATCTACTCGACCAAGAAAACATAGATTAGACAAGGAAATGCTGTCACTAAATCATCGCTGAATATCAATGCAGCACATGATGAACTGCCACCTAAGGGGTATAGCTCAGTCCACAGCTTTGGTACCGAAAAAAAGAAGGAATAATAGGTCACTCGTTGAAAGTGACAAAAGAACCACTGACTCGCAAAAGATCCTGAAGAGGATTGCAAGCTCATAGAATGATGTAGGGTGTAACCGTTTAAGCGTATATATCGCTCAGAACTTAACTGGTTTAATATATTGTTCATTGAATCATAATATATCTCCATTCTTGTTTAATGATTCTCTCACTGCCATGGGGACGCAGTGATATAACCAGGTTGTGCGGAAGAGATTTGTAGGTAAATCAACAGTTCCTACTGACACGAATCCACATATCTCCCTAATGGAGAAAGCTCAATCAACAAGCAAACAACAAAGCCAAAAATAATGAATCTTTTCTTAGATTTATGTCGATGAGAGAGGACCTAAGTATTATAACAACCAAAATATCTAAGAAGACCAGAATCATAAGCGATAAGATGAATAAGACACCTGTGCTATAAAATTATCGCAGAAACTTTAAAGATAGATTGAGTCTTATCTCGAAATCATGTAGTATGAGTATGGGGAGGATTGGTTCGTCGCATCAACGTATCTTAGTGCCTTAGAAAGTATCATTCAAGCCATTTTGCGACGATTCCAATGATTACAAGTCTGCTACTCTTGGCTCTATTTGTTGTACGCAATAAAACCTTCTACTCCGCCCTCGATTTCGCACGCCGACAAGAGTCCCGGCAGCCCGGGGCATCCCAAACTCATCACGTATGAATGGGAAGGGACTGCATCCATCAAGTGGTTACGAATATGTTCCAAAGAGGTAGAAATGTTTGTTGTCAACTTAAAGCTCACCTTGTGCGGCAACATCATTTCATTTGTTTTGTCATTCCCAAATCTCGATTCGCAAAGTCAAGTCGAGAAACAGCAGTATCTTGAAGCAGAAAACAAAGCCAAAGAACAACGCGCGGAAGAAGAAAACAAAGCCAAAGAAGACAGATATTTGGAACATCAGCACGAGGTATCTGAGCACATGCGCGTTTTGGAGGAGCTGCGTACAGCTTTCAATCCCGCTTACGAATGGGAGCAAATCCGCAAAATGTGCAATGCGTTTCAGGTGACTCCAGCATGAGCCCTGGATCAGAATGGTTCGTTGTGACGCTCTCGGCATTATAATGTGGTACCTAGCCCAGCTGTCTTGCTTGTGCCTTAAGTCGAGACCATAGCCTACCGTTTCATGTAATCTCCTTCACTCAGCTCTGATCTTACGCGGCCTTTTTAGAGTAGATACGGGGAGATAAAGAGATCAATGAATAGAAAGATTCCTTGCTGTACATTGCACTAGAACAAATCGAAAATGAGAAATTTTCTGCGTTGAAGATTCGCCATTTTGATACAAATAATGTGAGGTGTGACCCTGTGGGTTCTTCATATTGTACTTGGTGTCCGCTGACTAACTCTATTAGTAAGTACTCCGTCGCCATTCACTTTGCCTAGAATCACAACAATATGACCCCTCTTGTAATAGTGTACGTAATGCAGTCACTGGGCGGACATAAACGGGTTGCATCCTTTACATCTTCCTTACTTCTAGTATATATTACATACGAGTCGAACAGAATCTCCAACATACACTTGACAATCCACTATAATACTCAAAACCAAAAGCTCGGTAGATCGCAGCAACGTCGCGTCCACAACAAGACGATCCTTTCCAAATCTCCGGACTATGAAACAGGAATGACCCTCAACACGCAACTTTTCGGGAGCAGTCGATAAACGTGTACAGGAAAGAAGTGTTGTTTCATGCTTTTTGGTCCGGTCCGTTACTTGAACATCATCTACTCAGTATACAATCATGTACAATTCACAATATACATCCCGGTCTTTCACATCATCGCGAAGAATAATCTCATGGGTTCAAACAGACGAAACAATAACAACCACATCTACAGTTCTACTACAAAAGTTTCGAGATCTACCGCATTTTGAGATTCGAATCATCCACCTTCGACACGAAATGGGAGGACCTCCACTTATCAACCTCTCGGAAACCAGATTCAGACTGTCAGATTCGTCATTCTATAGTGATGTTGTACGATACGCCTTGCTTTATAAATACGGTGACATATGATTTGATTTGGACACATTATGGTTGCGGTCGGTCGATCCTCTGTTGACGGAATTCCATGATCGTGTCATGGTGTATATTTGGGAAAATCAAAATTACCCAAACGGAGCAGTTTTTAGTTCGATGGACCCACGATCATATGCATTGCAGAATATCATCGAATCTCTCATCTCACGAAACAAAGGATTCGGCTTTCAAGAGGCGAACATCACCTTTGATCTATCGCTTGACTTTCTTATCCTCCCGTGTGCGTGGTTCAACGCGGATTGGCAGACAAATCCTCTTCAACTCTCAGTGAACCTATTTTTCGAATCCCGACCACCCAGCTTAGATAAAATGCACATTCGATAATTTTCATGCAGGAGCGTTCACCTATCACTGGCACAATCAGTGGAAGCGGAATTGGACAGAAAATAGCTGTATAAGTGACCTGAAGATCGATATCCAGCAAACGTTGTCCCGATACGGGATGTAAATGTAATTGAGTATCTTTTATCACCTATTTATACATTAAATCAATATTCATTATTTAAACATCAATATATTCGATATAAAGTGAACCAAACGGTCCTGATCACCAAAAGTAATCCTTCCAGTCTTCGGACTCTCCGACTTCGACAAATGGACCTCGACACTTTGCAATCCACACGCAGCGCAATTCGTCTATCAATGAATTCCAATTGCTAGCACGTGTTCCTATCCAAGCATCGCACTCCAAAGCCATCATGATTTGTTGTAACCAATGTAGTAGCATCTTTGTTTTGCCAAATGCATTCACCTGATTGGTTACCTCGTGGCGGTTTATTTCAGCGAATCTGGGAACGTTGGGTGAGACGATAATGCTCCAATGATTGCCGACCAAAGTTCCAGCAGAATCTAGATGTTGTTCAGGTAGAATTGTAGAGGCCCGTATCGCTGCCGAGTCATCCGAGGAAATGAACAGCCTATTGCTGAGACTCATTGGGTTCTGCAGAACACATTGTTGTGCGTGTTCGACGTATGTATTCAGTGGGATGAGTTTCATCTCTGTGTTCAGAGGGTTAGTAACGGATTTTTCACTGTTGTCAAATGTTTACCTGAACCTTTATCTCCGTGCCGCATGTGAATGTTCGCAGTTCCATCTGGGAGCGGAAATTCTACTGATGTATTCGCGATCACTCTACGCTCCTCATCCCAAAAGTAAGCAGTATGGTCGGACATCTTTAGCCTTGAGTCTTTGATTTTCCGTAAGGTCGCGGCATTCAGTCGGCCTAGATATGCCGCGGACTGAGTTCGCCACCATTTCTTGTAATACGTCTCGGTCAGAATGATTCCTTGATGAAGCTCAGCTAGTTTTTCTTTCCAGACCGTTGGACAATCCTTTGGCCCGAACCAATTGTTTGGTATATTAGTGTGCAAATAGGGATTGATCATCTTGACGTCGGGTGAGATACTTGCGGTGTTGTCCAAGTAGTTGCAATTCGAAATAGGTTCGAATACACAATCCATATCCTCCCTGACACCTTGGTCCAATCTGCAGTCAGTGTCAACTAAATGCTCTCCATTACGGGTATATTGCCCTCCATAGATGAGGATATAGTCGTTTTCCAGCGCTGCACCCAATTGCCACCCCATAACTAGATTGCATTAGAAACCCATCTCAATCTTATCTGATGACCTACGATGTAGAAAAGCACCGAGCCCATCATGCTCATTTCTTGACACGACGAATCTCTGGTTTTTGCAAGACGCAGGATGTTGTTTTGTCCATATCCATCTTTGTACTTCTCTGGTGAGCGGGGCGAGTCCGTTTTGGTCGAGCGAGTCAATGTAATCTGGCCATGAAGTCTGTGTCATGCTGTTGTTCGTCAGCACACATCCAGCAACGAATCATTTAGGTACTTATATAGCCGTTCTATTCTCTGCTTCCGACTCGGGAACCCACATGTGCTGTTGGACATCGTGATGACGATTGGCGTGTAGGAACGTTTTCGTTGAGATGGTATCAGCCAATAACAGAGCGAGCAGATGAGAAGAGTGAGTGTCAAACGAGTTCTGGATGATGGCTGTCGTAGTCGCTTACACAATGACATTACTGTCATGTTGTGATCACACGAATCGAACCAATGTGTGAAATAAGAGAAGATCTTTCGTTGTTCAGCCCTTACCCTACCTTTTTTTTTTTATAAGAAGTGAAAGGATTGCCTATCGCGTTGCCCTCAAGGAGATTTTTTCCTATGTCATAAGGGCATGCCAAAGCAATATTTTGTGTCATCATGTGTCATGCCGTCACGAAGAAATCTTCCTATATCACCATCAAATCAGTCTGCATAGTAGAAGGATGGCTATTACATCATCTTACAGCCTGTTCTACTGCTTAGTGTATGCACTGAATCCCATTGGGGCCTTTGAAACAATACAAAGCTGATCAATACTACAGTGCGTGCATCCTAGAGGGCGCAATGGGCAATAATTGCAAAAATCAAGTCCCAGACTGGTCTCAATTTGAGACTACGCTGACATCCCTTTTCGCATTGAGGAGACATGGGTAGACATCGTTCCGAAACACGTTCTCCAGTGCAAATCCAGTATAAATACACAATGGGACCTTCATTCATACCAAAATGATCAGACCACGTGAACATAAACAACGTCTTTAAGCCATTTCAATAGCATATCTGCGCTTTCGAAACGTACACAACGCTGATCATGTTATATAACCTTTTCTAACCCGCAAAGCATTTATGGCCTCCTTTGGACTTGATCATCGTTTGGGATCAGGAAAGTAGCCCAGATGATCGCAATGTGCGAGTGCTCGAGGCGCTTTCACCACGCCTAAAGATGAAGTTCGAGAACAAACCTTGAGACGGCACCTTATGCGGTAAGTGGAGATCTGCGGGATATTGTAGGCAGCAATATTCGAACATAATGTAGTAATGATCATCACACTTGAGCTAACGGAACAATCGTAGATCAGATAAATATACCGATAAAGTGTGGATCGGATGCGGTGATTCGGACGTGTTCTTTTCCGCTCCGATTGTCCCTTCTGCATCCTTCGGCAAGAGCAGTGGGAAACCGCGCATGATCGTTTACAACGGCTGCTGCACTACATGGGAAGCGGGTGCTTATGTTACTCTTAGCTATGAACCTATTGCCGAGTTCATGGTCGTCACTGGATTCCCCTTTAATGTTCAAAGCTCTCATCCGAAGCTCATGAGAAATCACATCACTCGACATACAAAATATAGAGACTTTGGAGAAGCTTGGTATAAGATTTGCTCGTCAAGTGAAGGACAGGACCAGTATTCACGATGTAATATCATAGGGACTTATTCATGGTTCAGTTACCGTGATTCGTATAAATGGCATATCAAAATTGGACTCGAATATAATCATCCCGCTTTGAAGCAGCGACTCGTGACAGAGGAGGCAACAGTGATCGCTAAGAATATTCCTCATATTGGGGTGATGCAAGACGAGTCAACACTTGGAGTCGCTATGGTCATTTTCCATGATTACATCTGTGTCTACCTGGAAGGAGATCAAAGCTGTGAAAGTACTGATGCGCAGATTCGAGACGGGTTCCTAGGAACTACCTAACTGATTGGACAATGGTCACGACCTCGTCAAGAGCTCAGCGAGATAGGCCACCTCTACCGAGAAATGATACTTGGCCGTGGTGACAAACATCGAACCATCGATAACTCATGAAAAAGGTCTAGGCCCAAATATCGGTCTTTTCAGGCAGAACGCAATCTATGTTGTTACGCTCATCGATACTGTCTAGCGGATTCTTCACCCATTATTCATGGAAGCATATACCACGAGCGATGGCGATTAAATTTACGTGATTGAGCGTCGAAACAAGTGGAACAGCCAACAGAACTTGGAGAATCGTCCTCTCGAGATCACTGAAATGAGGCTGAGTCCAACTTCCTAGCTATGCAGTCATTGATTCATTGATAGACGAATTGCGCTGCCTGTGGATTGCAAAGTGTCAAGGTCCATTTGTCAAAGTCGGAGAGTCCGAAGACTGGAAGGATTACTTTTGGGAATCAGGACTGTTTGGTTCACTTCTCTCTTATCAAGGAGTACTCTTGAACGCTCAGGAATGCCATCATAGAATATCATGTTTTCGTGTTCGTTGTTACTGCTGATCCAAGTTCGTATCCTCTTTGTACGGACACTTGCAGCACTTTGCAATGGCGTTATCATCATATTTCATTAGATCTATCTCGGTACTTCATTCGGCATCAATTCTCTTCAGAAGGATTCATTAGTGATGAAATCGTCCCAGGATACATCAGTGATACGAATTGTGTGCCACTCGTAACGAAATAGAGGCAAAATTTCCCTCTCTCTCTTTATTCTATTGTAGTTGCAAGCTCTCTCTCTCTTCATCTGCACCATTATACAAAAACATAGAACAAACCCTCACCCAATCGATCACAATAATCAATTTGCAGCTCTCATATAGGCGTACACGTATGCACCCACATTAGCACCATGCTTCTTTTACTTACTAAGGTTGAAAGTAGGAATTGTACAGAGTCTAGCCTAGTTCAGTCATTGCCCCATTATGTACATACACCGTCGTATAAGAAAGTAACCAAATTCTGTTTAGGGCAAGCTACCGTAGTACTGATTAAGAGTCAGTGAGTCGGTAATGACCATTCTAGGCCTTGTCACGATTGCATTGACGTGGACAATATGGATGATGAAGACCGCCCAATTCGGCCAACTCCCTCTACATACAGTCCCAGATTGGAGTCTCATAGCTCCCAGTGCGCAAGAAGATCTGCTTAGTCTACCGTACCTTGGACTGGTGAACACAACAGTAAATGGACTCGAAATCAATTACGAACCAATACCAGCTTCGCAGGTACGAGTGGTAATCATGGTTATGACTGGAGGACCTAAGCAAGAAGAACGAGTACCGTGGTCACTTGGAACTTGGGCCAATAGAACAGCAAGCCGGATGCCATCGGAGTGGAAAGTACATTTTATGTCGGAATCAACTTCCGAGGGTCTGCCGCTCATGGTTCTATCTGATGTGACAGACGGAAGTTATGGCAACAACTTCGAGCGATTCTTCCTTGGATTGCAATGGATCAGTCAGACATATCCTAATGTAGACTGGGTGGTCAAATTAGATGACGACACGGCGTTACACCCATTGAATCTCAAAACTGTTTTGGAACAATGCGATCCGACAGATTCGGCAGTGTACGGGCGCTGTGAAGACATCCTCGAGCGTGGGCGACTTTCGCATGTTGACGGAGGCGCAGGAAACATTTTCACTGGGCAGCTGCTGCGTATCATGGCTAGAAAGAATATGCTATATCCAGAGAACGTCAGGAGACTGATGTACGGCGGCAAAAGAGTTTCAAACGACATTGCTTTAGCTCACCTGATCAAGATTCTAGAAACTCACTACTCGCTCGAAGCTGGGAGCATGACGAGATGTAATAGTTATATCTTTCAGCATAACAGAGTATATATTAAGGAATGTGTAACGCAATGGGGCTGCATTACAGTGCATCATGCGAACGAAAGCGTAATGAGCGCTCTGATGAGGTATGGAAGGCCGCTATTATCTTTCGTCAGTTTCTCTCCCGCTCATCAATGGGGACAACTCCGCAATCTATATGATATATTCGAAAGAGATTCCTGAAGAATATTTGCACCGCCCAACTCAACTGCTCCTCGCACAAGGGCCTTGGTCGTCTGACTCTGATGCGATCAATGCACAATCTGTACTAGAAGTTGTATATCAGCCCTTCAATAGGATACTTTAGTCTCGGAGATACATGACGCGCAACCTTGTACAAAATCATCCCAACCTGGGCTCACTTCTTCAAGTGAGCTCTTGGTGAGTGCTGGGCCTCTCATACATTATTAGTAGGCTTCTTACTCCGCCGTTTCTCGTTGATTTTCCGTTCTGCAACTTGGTATTTGTATCGATTCTTCTTCGCATGCAACTTCGTATGTCGCCGTATTTCGTTCTGATCTCAAACTGGGGTTTGTTCGACGATATACCAGAATGATTTCACATGTTTGAAAGTTTAGCTTAGCATCTCTGCGTACGGATTACAGGTATGATCTTAACCATCCTAGAGTGCAGTATGAGTACTTGCAGCGCCAACTCTTGGCAGCTGAGCCGTTCTCGCCCACTATCCAAGAAACGATTTTTCCTTTTGATCTCGATTGCGCGAAATTCACCAACTTCATATTCAGTACACAAAATTCTCTATCTTTCCATGCTGAAGGGACGACCGAACTATAAAAGTTACAATTCAAGAAAATACTGTTAGGTTTCAACCTACTGCTATACCACGGCAAATCCATATTTTTCGGGCCAGTTGAGTGAACAGATTTATGTAATGATGAGAGACGCTAACACCCATGCAGCAAGAGCATAACATTCGTGCTAAGCTGCCTAGCTTTAGTCTCTATATTAGCATGAACTCAATACAATTCTAGTCTTTCACAAAGCCTCCGAGCTTACCGGATCAGTAGGAAAACAATCTGTAACTCCATCACGACGTTTATTAAGGAACCATTTCAATGGCTTGAAGAACCTGACTATCACTAATCAAAGATGGACGCTCAACGTACATGTTGGAGAGTGATCAATCTTCTGTGACACTGTCTAAACTTTGAAACTCGGACTGTAATTGCACTCCCGAATTTAGATATTAAGTTAGTTAGAGCACTTAGTAGACTAACTAATCCTAAGTGTAGGCAATCACTTACTCTTAGTCACGATAAATGACTACTACGACAGGGTCTTATGATGCTCAATTATTCGCTGGATTCACTACTGTCCACCTATATGACCTTGGTCGACCTCTTCTTTGTACTTCTTCCCTCCAAAACAAAGCAATTTACATTTCTTTCGTATATATTCCCTCTCTGGCGGATGCCCGAAGTTGATTTTTCCTATCGCTAAGCATATAAAAGGAGCAAGATCTCCGCCATGACTACAAACATTTCATCACCCATCAGCAGTCGTACCTTGTATAAACAGAGATACATGGTGTTAACATTGCTTCTTTATCTGCATTTATTACGTAAATATACCACACGCTACGGCATTCTTTGGCATAGCTACCTTTCCTACCAAACAGAAACTGACATATGATTCCATATGATTAGTTTGAATACATGTTAGCAACATCGACAATCGAACCGCAACGAGGTTTCACATTCCCTTTGATCCAGCATGAGGGACTATCTCAAGCCGTGATTACGCGCGGCCCGCTCAGTAGCATACTGCTCACCGTATACCATCAGCAAAATATCATCGGAATGATCCTGGAAAACATTCTAAGACTGGCAGCAGGACCATACGAGTTGCTGAGTATGTCAACCGTCCCCATCTGCAATTGTTAAATTGCCCTTTGCGGTCGTAGAGTGCTAAAGCTTCCAAATTAGCGATTCTTGATGGCTGTACCGACGGATCAGAAGACATCGTGGATGTGGTTATGGCGCAATACATGAACAATACTCTCGAAGGCTCTAGACCCTTGCGAAGTTATACCAAAGTCATTAATCCGACCGCATTGTATGAGATAAAGAGCAACAATATGGGACTGCGGCTGGCGAAAGGGGACTATGTCATAATTATCCAGAACGATATGCAAATGCTGGACTTCGGTTTCGACAGAATATTACTAAGCCCCATGCTCGAAGCCGAGGATATACTGGCCGTCTCGGGACGTTGCGCCGATAATGACCACATTCAGGATGGTATCTTGTATTTAATGGGAATATTGGTTGTTGCAGCCATCATGATTATACTGTTGGGATGTCAAGTATATTCTCGATACGAGATGTATCTATTAGAGGTCCTTGGCTGGTTCACCGTGAAACGATGAAAGCATTATACTATTTGCCTGAAGAGTTTCATCCTTTTGCCGTCGATCATGCGGTATGTCATTTGATACGGGATGATCCATTCATTTGCATTGATCACCACTAGATTTGTTTGAGGGCATATCAACTCTATAAGTGGAGGTGCGGAGTAATGCCTATTGCGATTCGGTCGGATAGTTATTGGTCCCCTCGCGGCAACGGTGAGCAACAATCCGATGAGCTCAGGAAAGCAGATGACATCAATAAGAAGCGTTTGATCCTGCTAGATGGCACATATCTCGCAACAAGTCATTTTCACGACGAGGAACGCCAAGTAAGACCTTGGAATTATGCTTCAATCCCCCGGTAAGTCCAACGATAAGATGACGAGCCAGCTCACAAAGATTAGCACAACTGTCACCCCAGCCTCCTCCAAGCTAAGACACTCGAACAGCTTTACTCGGGTGTGAATGAATACATAGGGAAAATCGCACTAGGCTTGTTATTTATGCTTTAGATTTCTCAGCAACTCTGCTGTCTAAGTAAGCATCATCGAACAATGTGGTTATCAAAGAATTTGATTTTTCCAACCACCCAAATTGGTATAACATAACACAGGAACGAGGCCAGTATGCATGGAAGATTGCAATTCTGCTGGACACGATAGCAGCGTATGGAGGTCTGGTGATGTGGATGGATAGTGGAAACAACATCCACAACGATATGTATACGAAAGTATGGCGGGAGATAGGCAAAACAGGTATCTATTCTAACCCGACTGGCGGGTCATTGAAAAAGTAATGCACGCCTCAAACTTGCATGAGGACCCAGCTACTACGAAAAGATGGTCTCATCAGGACACACTTCATGCGCTTGGTATACCTGCAGGATTGTACGATCAGCAGATGTGTAACGGAGCGATAATTGGAGTCAATTCGTATGATTGGCGGGCGATGAAGAATGTCATAGAACCTGTAACATCCCCAGATCGAAATTCGAAAGTTGGACTGACAGTTGGTATGTACCAGATGTATGCCTGTGCGATGTCTAGGCAATGTATCGCTCCTCTAGATTCCTCCCGTCTGAATCACCGTCAAGACCGAACTGTTCTCACTGGTCTGATGAGGAAACACGGGTTCGGCTGTCACTGGCATAATGCTTTCCCGACTCAAAACCCTTTGAAAGACGGAGTTACGATCAGTATTCAAAACGATGTCAAAGGTGAAGGTAGCAGAATGTGCAAGGATACGAGAGGGGATCTGATGGACTGCAATTTTTCGATCATCGAAATAATTAAACCCTCTGAGGTTTTTCGAGGTAAAATCAAAATCTCCATGCGGTCTTCATTGCATGGCTTGCATGCATTGGGCGGTCCTGTTACTTGAGAGGCGGGCTAATCGCACTGGGAGGTGCGTACCTAGATTCAAAGAGCGATATTTGTAATTACTAGTATTACTATGGGGATGGTACTTGGGTAATGGGGATGGTACCTCTACTACTTGGGGCTTTTCTTGCACGCATGAGGGATATTTCGGACTATTCATTGGGCATTGATCAGAAATCATTGATGAATCGTATGCGTAATTGTAACAATGATTACCATATGCTAATTGATACCAATGGGATCTTGGGAGGAGGCTGCCGAGCGCCGATCATCTTTGAGTTTGACAGAGCTTGTTTAAACGTATTCAGTAATCCAGTCAAGATTGTTGCTGCTATGAAATAAATGAGTAGAGTGCGCTTGAGGTATGGCAGTTAGTAGGCAACGCCCACACTGTAGTCGAGCATGCGAAAATTCCGGTGTGGGATGCTTCAGCTTGGTGGCTTACTCTTAGAGCTGGGTCGAACGCTGAGTCTAACTTTGGTATCGCAGTCCATTTCGGTAGTCAATGCTTCCATTTCGGGTAGTCGATTCGTCCGTCCTATCGCCACATGGTACACCTCTACACACAGCACACAATTGCAGTGTAACTCCCCTACAGTGTAACTCTTCTCTTCCTTTCATCTGTATACAACATTGATAATTCAACATCAACTTCACTCCACCATT
>Ga0160428_1001364_pt1 | contig 18797 bp, 20 predicted proteins | sample SolpanmetagenomM_FD_108198 | JGI IMG/M metagenome (GOLD analysis project Ga0160428, IMG submission 108198) | Solar panel surface microbial communities from Lawrence Berkeley National Laboratory, California, USA - M | ecosystem: Engineered > Built environment > Solar panel > Unclassified ... | reverse complement strand
GGTAGGGATAGGATATTTTGGTCTGAGGCTCTGCGCGCGTCGACACTGACGAGCCCACTCTCCTGCGGAGTTCCAGTGAAGCCCATAGACATGTCTTGAGGCTCTTGACGCTTCGCTTGTCAAGGGAGCTGTTGCCGCGACCTTCGGGGTTTATTACGTCGTCTTCGCGACCTGCGCGGACCCATCGGTGGCGACCGGGATCTCTGCCCGTCCTGCGGGTCGTAGCGTCGTCTTGGCCAGCCCGACCGGCGCGGAGGCACATGGACTAGCCCGTCCCATGACTCCAACATTCTCTTGGGCGTGATCGTGATCGTGTCCAGCACGGCGTTCTGGCAAAAGCATCTGCAGTCTGGCTGAATCTGGACGAGTCTTATACTATTGCGGCGCGGGGGTCCTCTTGGCATGGTTTTATGTCAGCGCAGGCCACTACGTTCCTATGAGCATTGAGCCTGCTCTATACATATGAACGAATAACATCTTGCGCCCTCCCAACAGGTTGCCTAGAAGTAGATACTATTTCAGTCCCGGATTCCCGGACTAGTCATTACTGGCCGTGCTACTGTAACACTCGCACTCGCACCAAGGTGTGGGAATATCACCTACCGCGAAAGGCAAGCTTCTCGAGGTAATGTGATTGTTGGTACCGAGTCAGTCAAGTCTAGCAGAGTGTGACAACAGAGACTTGTCGTTGGCCCAGGAAGAAAGCAGACAACGGCAGGCTCCCTTGCTTGCTCGGCTGTCTACTTTCCCCAAACAGAGAGTGCATGTGCCTGACGGTACTGTACTTGTTGAATCGCTTCTGCCACTACCGTAACCCCTGCCACTGGAACGCGCAACTTAATTACGCATTTCCAAGCCCGCGTCCCAGCCATGGTTCCACGGGCAGGCTCGGACCGCCCAAAACCGGCAGGGATAAGACCTGCAACCAACCAGCGACAACATCTGCACGCTGTGCTTCGTGGTGCTAGTTGGTCAGCCTGCCGGCATCCATTGCGTGACGAGCTTGATGGCCGATACGGCAGCACTCAAGAGCCTATTCCAGCCCTCGAAGCCTGATAGGCTGCAACCCGGGCCCTCTCGACGCAGACGGTCTTTCCTGACTTCTGCGTGTGTCTTCTCGACTTCTGCGTGTGGGCTATCTTGACTTCTGCGTGCTGCGTTTGGGACCGCATTAAGAGATGCGGCAGATAGGCTAGCTAAAGCAACCATTAGGCATTTAGGAAACCAGTGCGCCAGAGCCAAAGTGCAAGCGGTGATGCGAACGCTATGTGAGAACCTCCTCAAACACCACATTCTTCAGGCGCCCCTGGTCAGACGCAGGGGATCCAGGCGGAACAAGAAGGTGTATCCCATGCGGGCTCGTGACGCGGCTAAGCGCAACGTAGAGTTGACCATGGCTAAAGTCTTCAGGATCAAGCATAAGCCAAACCGTAGAGACGCTCTGGCCCGACCTCCACAACGAAACGCTAACGCAGCTGTCTACTGACTTATGGTCTGAGTCGGATGTGGGGAAGCCGATGAGGTCCTAGCTTAGGTATCTTATGTTCGCTTCTATATGTTTTTTCTTTCTATGCGATGGGCTTTGCCGTCGATTTTCGGACTTTGCGTAGTTCAAACCTCAATCAACATCCATCTCAGTCAATTCATCTTCCCATACTCTTCTCAAAAATGCCGTTCTTGAGTGTTCATCGTGCTTTCTCGGGGGGCTCCGGCGCAATGGCTTCGCTATCTCCCCGTCCGAATGCAGGAGCATACTAGGAAGGAAAGGTAACACAAATCAAGATGCCACAGTAAGCGAGAGAGTGAGCAGGTAGGCAAATCAGCAAGTGAGCGAGTGAAGCCGTCTGCGCCGGGTAAGCAAGCGAACAGACATATGCAACGTCCCCGCAGCAAACGTACAATAGCACACACCATCTTCAACCAACAGACATCATAGTCTACGTCGACTTTTTCGACCGAACAACTAAATAACCACGGCCAATCAACACCCATAGGCACATCTTTAACGCCTAGGTCTCGACCTAGGCTTCCGACCAGAGAGAGACCTCGCACCGACTCCAGAATCAAACAATTCCGCGCTTAGGCCCAGCATCTCTCCGGCCGCCTTATCCTCGTCATACCGCTGAGCAAACTCAACCGAGAACCGCTCCCTGGCTCGCTCAATCTCTTTAGCCTTGTCCTCGACAGACACACAACCCTTCAAATACTTCCTAATTCCCGGGATATGGTAATCGCAACAGTTGTCCTCCTTCTTATAGTAGTACTCGACGCAAAACTGACACGTATAACTCTGCTGATTACACGTGCAAAACCTCGCCCGATGATGATGATAGTAGTATCGTATACAATACACCGGGATGCGATCTAGATTACCCCTGGCCATCCCGAAGCACCGTGTCGCAGAGACGAATGAATTGCCTACCGACACATAGATGACGATTAGTAACCAAATACGAACAACTTCACGTACTAGATAAGTTATCAGCAGAACTCACCACCTTCTATAATAGTTCGCACACACCGACGTTTGGCGGGATAATAGTCCGCCAGACAACCTCCGACTGGAACGAAATCCCTGTTAAGAAAGGCTAATGGACAAGCGATAGACTCAGTCTACTAAGCGGACACGGGGTCTCCGCTAGGGGATATAGTGGACCAGCTACCGATGAACCTTTACGGACGAGCAATGCGTAACTGAATGCCATCAGGCATAGAGCGGAGTGAAGCGGAGGGATAAAAAGAGTGGGGGATAGCCACTCCTTATATATAGAAAGACGTGGCCATGCAGGTAACGATATCGTCAAGACGTCCCTAGTAGACATTAGACGTCGAGGTGGGATATCCCGCCGCATTTCACCACGCGCTGACTGTGCCGCGATTGAGTCGGAAGTTCGGATGAGCAGTCATGACTTCAGCTTGTGGTGGCAGGCTTCTGTCGTGTAGATTTGCAACGAGTTTGCAAGCGAGAACAGTAAAGAGGCTAGAGCCAACAAATGCTTGCAAATTCGAGTGCATCGTCAAGTTGTCACGTCGGAGCTCCTTAGATAGCAAACTCTGCGTACAAGAGGGTAGACGTCACGCCGAGCATGATGTAACAATCCACAGATGAGGTCACCGCAAACCAGTTTAGATGCCAACGTTTCTCCCCGTGCAATAGCATCCACTATAACACCATCCTATATCTTCTTTCATTCCATCGTTGCCCCTCAGTCTTGCGGTTAGTAGATTTGAGCGCCGAGGGTTAGAGCGTCCTCAGCTTAGCTTCAAAATTCTTTATCTCAGTATAGAGTTCATTAATTAAACTTGCTGTGTTGCTTATCTCGCTTTCCAGCGTGGGTATCCGATATTTCTTCCTACGCCTCTTATGGTCCATTTTACCCTAGTCCTCTTCGAGCCTGTATATCTGCTTTTCCGCAGCGGAGATCCGGAACTCAAGCTCATCGATCCGGTCCAAACGGGTTTGGGTGATGTCTGCAGAAGTAGGCACGTCCACATATAAAGTGCCTTTTTGGCTAACAGCTGCTTCCAAATCGCTGATCCTCGAAAGGATCGGACCAAGCTATGAAAGTTTCCTAGGTTTACGCGAGCAGTTCTTTGCTAAGGGATGTCGGCCTTCGTACCGATTTAGTCGGAGAGGCGAAGGGTCTTCCATGTTCGCTCGCTTTTGCTGCATACAAGGTAACGCAGCGGGTAGCCTAGCCGCGCCTCAAGAGCAACTTACCAAAGCCCTACAAGATTCCAGCTCTTCCAGTGCCGCAGTTGATGTGTCCTGCTACGGCGGCGTCCAAGTGATCTCAACTCTGCCACAACTTTCGCCTTGGATTCAGGACATAGCGAAGACCTATCTCCAGTTTTCAATGCTCTATACTTAGACAGACATCAGGTTTGCATGACCGAGAGAACGCTTGCGTTCGTTGTTCCATAGCATAGTTTCCCACGATCTTCTTGAACCGGAACCATCTTCTCGTGCTTGCAAGCGAAGGGCTTCCAAGCCGCGGTTTCCCAGTACCTTGCGGAACGCTTCCAAGCCAGCCACTTGAATCTAGGATGCGTAGAAGTCCACTCTCCTGCTATCCTGTAGGGTGCTGGAGTCTTCAAATTTGGAATACGGGTAGTAGCTCGATTCCAGGAATGCAGAATTCGGAGTGTGGTGGGATCTCGACTTGTGGATTAAGCCACTCTGCTGGCCGCACTTGCATCGTGAGTGTGAGAGCTCTAGAAATACCGCGGTCATGGCGGTGTCACTCACGCGTTTCGGCATTGGCGGCTGCCCCGCAGGTGTCGGCTCGCTGGGAGAAGCTCGCTCGTCCCCTCCAATATTAGTTCGATCGCTCCGGCTGGTAGGTCGCTGCGGCCTACAGGCGTGTAACTTAGCGGCGTTGATAAAATGTTGCTGTTCACCCTTCGTGAGACTACCCACATTGAGGCTGCTCTACAGGAGATTGATGGGCAGCTGCGGCTACAGGAAAGAACACACCACGAAGTCAGCCACAACCGCTGTTTGTCCACACCGGTACTAGTGTCAACCACGCTCTTGAAGTTCTGCCGGTCGTGGGATGTCCACGCGAGTATGATACTGCTCATGCTAGCATGTTGTGCCCTCATTCGGCGATACATTCGAGTGAGTGACTGGAGCAGCGCGGCTGGACAAAGCTTCCGCGCAAGCTGGAAGTCACAAGCCTCGCCCCTAAGTCAGTGGAGCCTACATGCGCCACGGCTACTTGTACCCACGCTCGTAGACCATGGTAAGGATGAGTTGAGTGTCTCAGAAGGTAAGAATGACACCGGGAACGCTCCAAACCTCTCTGAGTCGGTCCAGACAGTGTAAGAACTAACGTGAGGTCGTCTCGACGCGGCCGATCAATCTCCTTTCTCACAGCATCGGCGAGCAGCTAGGATGGCCGATCAGACCCACATACCGGAGGCCACGTCAAGAGGGCGTATTTATGCTTCGTGCTCTTAGGTTGGTTTCCTCGACGCCAGACAGTTCGAAGAATTGCCGACCAAGTGAGTTCGTGCCAAGCTCATCTCCCGGACGATAGTGAGGTAGCACAAGCGGCGGTTCCTATTCGAGATAGGCTTTAGCCACAAGAGGTCCATCACGGCAGTCAGGTTCCCTCGCGATAGAGGTAGTAATGCCGGCATTAGAGCATATCTCCGCCATCTGTGGGGTTAGGATACACGCAAGAAGCGGTGCCTAAGCTTCCGAATGATAATAACTACTTCTTGTATGGTCTGTGATATCTTGGGCACGGGTAGATTCCCCAGATAGATTTCTTTTGAGTGGTCCAGGTGCTTCTGTGAGAGAGGTATATACTGAGCGTCCGGGGTGTTGGATTGCGCATTTGTGGAGCTGGCTTCTAACGGCATCGCACGTTTCGATGGGATTAGAAGCCGGCACATGGAGCCTGCCACAGACGTATTGTGTAGCAGGATCAGTTGAGATACCGCTCGCTGCCAACAGTTAGCGGGCACACAACAACGTCATCTGACACTTCCGGGACTGATTGAAGTACTGTCGCTTGCAAAGGCATCAAGCTTAGCGCAGCCCTTTCCTTCATCGCCGTCTTGTTACTGTGGTTCTTCGTGAGTTATCTTTAAGGTCGAGTGACGGAAGGTCCTGCGATTGTTCGGCACACATGCATCGAGTATGGACACGAGCGATTCGTCTGAGGCATGAGTGAGGCACGAATCCTTCTGCTCTACGTATCCTCGACTGAACTCCACTAAATGGCTGGGTCTGTCACCAGCCGTAGCACTAACTGCTCGAGTGTGCAACTTGAAAATCCCATAAGAGTTTCCGAGTGAGAATTTTCAGGGAGTGTTGATTAAACCTCGCTATCTGCTTCCCAGCATCCGAGACCGTTACCATGGTTGTTATCGCGTACTGTGATTGCTCGCTGGCTCTGTTGTGTCACGACGTTGAACTGTGCCAGCCTCTGGCCGAACTACTAACTGGATCTAGCGCTTATAGCCTGCTCGAGTTCGTGTGCAATATCGCCTTTCCCGTCCGACTCACGTCCGGTCTTTCATTAGCCTGCGCTCAGTACTCAGCATCGGGCCCCTCTGGTCGCAAAAACTTCCTCCAGAGCTAATATGGGCTGCTTGGGGGTTTCTCGGGACTCGGTCCATACGAAACGGGTCGACTTTACGGTGCGTCTCCATCAAACTGAACCCGTTGCCTAAGTGAGGTGGGCACGCCATCGCCGCTGAGTTGTCCTAGACATGTATGTGGCCGTAGGTGGTGGATCTTCTCACTTGCTTCCTGTCCTCGGCAGGCGGCTCTCACTCCGCTCGGATAGGATAGATGGCACCAGCATTGTTGCCAAGAAGGAATCTAAGCCCAGGCCGACCGAGGTTGTAAACAGACTGAGGGTGCAAGGTGCTTGCCACCGTGGTCATTAATGTAGGCGTGAAGGTCGTCATCGTATAGTGGGGTGCGAAGTTACGAAGCTAAATAGGAAATGCACGCCAATTAGTCCAGAGAAGACATAATAGACCGGATCTATTAGTCCTGAGTGGACCAACAGGGGAAGTGTGCTAGAATAAGGGACTGGATAAGGAGGTGATGACACCTTTAAAGCGCCTGATGACCACCTTATATAGTAATTACTCATCCTGATATGGGTTTTGCGGAATCCCATCTCCTAAATATGGTTTGTGCTAAACGATAATCGGTGACGCTAGTTTTGCCTATCCGCTTTTCCATCAAGCGATGCGGGAAATTTGGATTGCGGGTTCTCGGAATGGCTATAGAGTCAACCTCTTTCGTTGTTATCTCATTCTCCAATCTTTGTTGTCCCTAGTACGTCTGCGAATGAGACCTCCCGACACAGCGCCAATTGTTGTCTGTATCGACGAAGCGAGGGCGCACTCTCGGCGGTGACTCAGGAAGCCTCAGACACTTGCAGTGAAGCTACTAAAACTGACAGCCGAGTCAACGGGGTCAGTTGTCACATGCCGGACAGCGAATGAGATCGCTGTCTGATCGCGCGTTCCTCACAGTCCTGAGCGGGAGGCTGATCATGTGTGCCCCACTGGTGCTATTTATAGTAAAGCGCGCACCCGCGAGCCGGCCCGCGACGATTGAGAGGTCGGCTTCTGCATGATCCACGCAATCTCTGCGGCCGATCGAATGAGCCAAGTTGTTCTGCCCTGACTGTATGATTGCAGGTGAAGGGCCTGCTCACACGCGAACAAGCTGCAAACACAGGCTCCCTCATTCGACGATCCGTAGCGCAGCTCCACCAGGTCCACCAGATCCTCTTCCTGTTCAACGTTCGTTGAACTTCCAACTCCTTGCCGCCCCGCCGCCTCACTTGCCCACTTGCTGCTCCACAGCCCTGTCGCCTTCAAATCCCTCACTCCCTTCTCGTCCCCCTGTCCTTCAACCCGTGCTGGCGCATCTATCTTCGGTTACCCCGCACTAACGGTCCTCTATCTTCTACTTAGCCTCTGCGCATGTTCAGGGCGTCAGACTATAACATGCGCAGTGCTCTCCCACGAACGGAGCGGGAGGTATGGACCTTGAGAACGCTTGTTAACACCTTGCTCACAGAGACTACTTAGGCCTTTGCATGCATCCATTCGCGGCATAGTAACGGACACGTTTGGCTGCTCGTCCCGACGTTCATGTCCCTCCTGGACTTGCCTAAAGAGCTACTGGACAATACCACGACCTCGTGGACCTGGTAGACCATCGATAATGTCGCTGACGGATTGGCGAGATGTTGATCAGTCGCACCTGCTGCAGAAGATCTTTCTGCTCCAACTGCTAAACAACATTCCGGAGAAGCCCTCCTTGATAGACTTGAGCGACCGAAATGCACAGATGGATTGCTTACCCAAAAGAGTGCTCAGCCTCCAGCGTGAGAAAGAGCTGGCGGAGTCGTTCGCGTTCCTAGCGGCAACGACAGACGACCCGAGGAAAGTAGTAGCAGCATGTGTGGAGGAGACTGCAGTGGGAAGGGGCTTAACCGTCAGATTAGCCGTAAACAATGGTGGTCTTGACCAAGTTAAAGGGGGATTCGAGAGGATGGCCAGGGTTTTGGAGCGGGTGGCACGAGCAGGTCAGTCAAGCTCCAGGTTAGCCGTCACTGTTTCGACACCAAACTAAGCTATGGAAGAGCAAGCCAGAGTTGAGCAAGGTCAGCACGCTCTCTTGCGCGAAGCCATAACCTTGAACCAGAACCGTATCCTGGTTCGCCTGCGATCATGCCATGCTACACTCCGATGCATTTGAAACGCCTCTGGAGAAAGCCTCCGTATCACCCTAGGGAGCTTCGTCTCCGAGATCGATGATTTTCTCGCTGGCGAGATACGATCAACCAGAAAGTCTTATCCGCATCCCCAAGAGAGCGCAGTCCTCCTGTCTGCAGCGTGCTCACAAACAGACCGATCCGTGATCACACTACGCGAGCAGATTGACGGTTTATCGACAAGCCAGAAGTCTCTGCGGTGTGAGGATCCGATATCCGTTCTGGAAGCCGGCACTGTAACACCATTGGACTCGCCTGTTTTCATCAACGCAGAGACACAGACCCAGATTGGAAGCAGGAACACTGTCCCTAGCTCGCATTTGAGATCAAGCGGCTCCAACTCCGCGAGTACCATGCGGGCTCTATCCCCTTCGAATGAACTTCCTAGGCAGTTCGAATTTTCTCTTAGGTCCACTTCAAACACTACCACCTCGTATGTTCCTCTCAAGAAAGGTCAGCGAATCTGGCGCGAACTATCTCCAGCCTCTGGGGACGTTAAAGTAAGCACTCCACGCATCCGTCTCACGATATCGCACGACGAGACTCCCTGCAGGCAACAACCTCGGGGGAGCTCGCAAGACCCTGTTGTTTGCCGTGGCCGCTACTGGGTCATCTTGGAGTTCCTTCCAGACAATGCAGTTCCACAAGACAGGAATGTGCCCATTGTGAGCCTGTGCGATGTCCCAGGAGGGTGGGAAAGGACGCTGAACTATGATGATGCGGATTGGCCGAAGGAGTTGTGTGTGTGTAGCCGTGGTGATACTGTTTCCGTCACATACTCTTTGCTTCGGCCGGCAGACGGGATGGATGACTTGTTTTAAGCTCTTGGTCGTGCAGTCTCGTAAAGCTCGCGCACGAAACAATATATGGCGTTGCAGCAAGCGAGATCAAGCGCCTCACTTAGGGTAAGACCGCCGAGCGAGTGTTCTTTCCAGTGCGAACAGGGACGGTAACCAACCGGTTCTGTGTTGCCCCGGCCGTTATGAGCTTCACTATCGGGGCTGGCAACAACCGAAATGGACTGCCGCCTAAAAACAGTTCTTAGAGGCGACTCCCTAGTTAATGAATTCATCCGGCGTGAGACCCAAAGACCGACCATAGGTTGGAGCTTGATAGAACTTTGAAGTAACGAGGTATTAAATGCAAATTGGGATCCTCTCATGAGAGCGTAAAATGCGTTACTGCGCTGCCGATTCGGTCTTTGAGATCATAACCATTCAACAGCCCTTCGTCCCGCCTTCTGGGCCTTGTCTAGATCTCTCGCTCTTCGTGCTTTCCGATTTCACATCCCAGGGGAAAGGAGCTGACAAAGATCTCAAGATATGAGTGAAACCCAAAGGCTGTAACATAGTCAATCCAAGATTAGCACTTTCCCCATCAACTCCACTCAAGGCCTATCGTTGTCACTACAGCCGACGTTTAGGAGCCGAGAGATGATCACATACTGAGGAATTCAGACGGGAAATTACAAGCCCAAGCTGATGGCGTAAGCTTCGACTTGTAAACGGACTTATCCACGTCTCCGCTGGAGGTGTTCTTCCACGACCGCAAGATTCTCTTCATCCCAACACATATCCAGTAGTTTTTCTTCTAGCTCATGAAGCTGCACAGCTGCCCAAAGCCGTGCATCGTCCATCCTGTCTTACTTTTGCGTGTATTCAGGACTTGTAAAGTACTCCAGACAAGAGTCTTCAGCGCCAGATTCGATCCCTTGCCATACATCTAGGCCGGCCCAGGTTCTCGGCTTGATGCTGGCGATTTGGCCCGCAACATAGGCCACTGACGCTCCAGAGCCGAAGCAGAGCGCTATGTTTGCGGCGGTTTCGCCGTGTCGAAAGTAGTCATTGCCACTAACATCGTTGACAATGTGTTCCCGGATTTTGGAAGTTTCGGGTAATTTAGATAACTCCATAACGTCTTCTAACTTGTGGTTCCAGATCTCAAGGTCGAACCAAGGGATATGCTTGCGTAGTTTCCGATCAATTAGTGTCTGAAGGGATATGGTGTGGTTGACGAACTCGGCCGGTATCTGCCATATGAACAGAAATTCGTGCTCGTATCTCTTCTGATCTGCCGTGATGGTAGATATGCCTGTGCGTATCAAGAATCCAGATGAACGTAACGTGGATTCGAGCCTGATTGTTATTGATGCCGGGCGAGTAATATCGGTTGAAGGCTTCGTTCAGCATCCAGAGGTAGTCGCTCGTGGAGATCAGAGCCGTCTTTCGTTCTTTCTGCCTGCGGTTTCTTTGATACTCAAACTCCAGTAGGAGCTCTTCAGGCGTCAAGTCATGGCGGTCTTCACGGCCGGATGTAAGCCGATCGGACTTGCTCGCAGTGTGCATGCGAATGAATCGTCTACCGTCCATTCTGCTGAGTAAATGGCGAGCAGGTGATCGACGCTCTTCCAAGACTGAGAGGTGAATATCGTCGGCATCAAGGAGCAGAGAAATCAAGCTCGGAGCTGCGGTAACCGCCTCAGCAAACTCCCTGCCATTTGGGATCTCGAGTTGTCGTCACCAACATGCGTAAAACCTCGGTATCCTGATAAACCTCGAACCATTCAGCAGCCTATCGCGAAGCCTTTGTTGTTCTGGAAGACACTGCCATCAATGAGACCACCTCTAGGCTGAAGCATTTTGGATGCCTCTTCCAGCTGCTGACCGGCGTATGGCGTGCAAACCGGGCTGGATCACCTTCAGACGTTTCTAAGCAAACTTTCGACGTACGCGTCAAGACGATCGCTGGGTCGGAAAGATAGCTTCCAGATATGCAAGTAGTATTATTAACACCAAGCCGGTCGCGAGTGGTAAGTTTGTGAATAGTCAACCGTAGTAGTCTACATGAAAGTGCACTATCCAAAACCCTTCTGAGTTTGTCCAGCCTTCTCGCTCTCAGCAGGAGTTCAAACCCCCCACTCATGCGGAACATGGGATCGGCGTGTTCTACATTAGTGTCAAACAATATGCGTGCACGGTGCCAGCTTTAAGGAGCAAGGCAATAATATCTTAATGAAGGTGCTGTAGAATTTACAGAGTAGAGATTCGAGCTTTCCCTACTAAACACAAGCAGATGACCATGAAGAGGTAGTGCAGATGGAAGGAAGTTAGTCAACACAGTGAGAGAGATTGCGAGGGTTACTACTTGTCCAACCTAGTCCAATCTCTCGAGCATTTGGTCAACAAGATCCCTCGCAAACGAGCCACCTCCCTCCAAAAACGACTGAAACTCTACGCTTCGTGCTAAACCCTCGATCACACAGACCGCATAGTGGATTACGAGAGACCTTAAAGCGTCGATCGACTCCGAGCGGTCAGGGGTGTTTGAGTAACTGTACCGTAGCAGGTTGGCAATATCTTCAGTCCGGTCGCTGTACAATGTAAATTCGGCCAACGTACGGTGTAGCTTATGTAGGGAGAGTGTTTTCAGAGAACCGATGTCGAATTTTTCGGCAAAGACATAGAGCCGGGCATGACAAAGGAAAACCTCAGTATAATCCTCGCAGGGTTCACGAATCTTGCGAGGCTGGAAGGTGGGAAGCAAGATGTTGTAACGTCTGTTTGCGAAACGATCCCAGAAGTCCGACTTCTTTGATCGTGTAGCCGAGACTGAAGGCGTTGGTACTTCTTCTATTAGTTCCTCCTCGCTCGGCCAAAATACCGCCTTCTTTTTCTTTTTGTCCTTTTCGAACGAAACCCGCCCCAGTCACCACGCTCGACAGCTGGTTCAAGTGCAACGGGAACAGGCTCGGGGCTATTTGACCCAGGTACTGGGGAAGCTAGGACCTCGGCAGTTCCGACAGACAGAATTTCGCCGATCTCTGAAGCAGTGTCGGAGGAAACGCCGTTTGAGGTAAACTGCGTGTTCGCAATCATGGATGGATCTAGTAGGATTTCTGGATCCGCGGCGACGTAGTCCCCAGTGTACGCGTATTGGCTGAACCGAACGAATGTATGCTCTTCGACATCTTCAAGCCAAGCACATCCCTCCTTTTCCTCCGACATTTGCCCGTTGACAAGGACACCAAGGGGCTTCGAGTGAAGAGTCACGAGTGCAGCGTGGACGGTATACAGCTTCCTCCTCTCTCCAACGAGGAACCTGAAGGGAATGGAAGAGACGACACTGTTAATTCAGTGTGCTTAACCATAGAACCATGTCACGTCGCAAAATGAACGATCACCTTTCGTACGAGATTGCCGTGGTTCCCAGATATGATGAAGGCTTGTCCGATTTGGGGTGGGGAAATAGGTTGCCTAAATGGAAGAGTATACGGCGAGCAAGAATCCTCACACTGCAGGAGTGATCAGCTCTCTCACTCAACCAAAGTCCATTAAAGCAGAAGATCTTACGCAGCTCCCACTTGTGTTGAGGTTGTGTTGCGAACGTGCAAGCGCTGGAGGGCCTGTGCAAGGCGAGGCTATCGAGCCAGGATGAGCTGTTATATCGTACGACACCAGTGGCTGAGTCACCCGAGCCGCGTCCTCAACCTTGCGATGCGCCCGCCCACATATACCGTTTCTATCTACCCGGCGCTAGATGCCTCTGGTACCCACAGGCAAAGACATGACCATCGCACCTTTTCGTCGCTCCTCGCGGTTACGTCTTGTCAGAGTCTTTGCTGTACTCTTCTTGTTCTGGAACATCCTCGACGTCCTACGAGTGCGCCGGAGCCTTTGTTCTTCACAAGCCGCCGTCGTATCGACTCCAGCTACTGGACACGGGAAGATCTACATCTCTAGCACGCACTGGAACAACGAGGCCATACTTAAGAGTTATCGGAGTGCTACGGTTGTAGCTCTCTGCGAAGCGGTGGGGCCCGAAAATATTTATGTGAGCATCTACGAAAGCGGCAGCTGGGATGACTCAAAAGAAGCGCTTAGGGTGTTGGATACAGAGTTGGGCCGGATTGGAGTGCGCAGAAGTATAGTGTTGGACAAGACGACTCATGCGGACGAGATTAACAAACCTCCGGCTACGATGGGTTGGGTTAAAACATCAAGAGGAAGGACGGAGCTAAGACGCATACCATACCTAGCTAGACTACACAACCTCACACTAAAGCCCTTGGAGGATTTGGCACAAGCAGGAGAGAAGTTTGACAAGATCCTGTTCCTAAACGACGTAGTGTTCACTGTATGCCATTTTTGCTACGGTCTCGAGCTGTACGTTGACATGCGGTTTAGGTGCAAGATATAATGACACTACTCGGCACTCATGACGGTCAATATGCGGCCGCCTGCTCCTTGGACTTCTCGAAGCCACCCAGTTTTTACGATACCTTCGCACTCCGTGATGCTGAAGGCAACGAACCCCTGATGCAAACCTGGCCATACTTTCGATCTCGAGCATCTAGACGCGCGGTCAAGCTGGGTGTGCCGGTGCCTGTGAGTAGCTGTTGGAATGGGGCAAGCAAGCAGCCTTTACCTTTGCAATCGTGTTCACCTACCTCGGAAAGAACCCGAACGCTCAGCTGGTCCGCACCGAAAGCTCGTGTACATGTCTGATGCATCAAGCTCCAGTCGTCATGGATGCGACACCGTTCTACGACGTGTCCAAACCGTTGCGCTTCCGTGCCATACCCGACGGTCTCGTTGAGTCCCATCTTGAGGGCTCTGAGTGCTGTCTCATCCACGCCGACAGCCCGCTATCACCAACCAAGGGCGTTTGGCTGAACCCCAGCGTACGAGTCGGCTACAGTGGACTTGCATACGATGCGGTGCATGGCGAATGTGGACTCTCGCCCTATGCCATTCTCGCTGGACTCTGGACGAATCGCTTGCTCCGCTGGTTCACAACAACGTACGTGAAGTCAACACTCTCAAAAACGTAGGCTGTGCGCTTGGGCGGCTAGCGATCCCGACATCAACCATGTATCCGGAATCTTCTGCCTCGTAGACGAGATGCAAGTTCTCGTAGCCAACGGCTGGGCGCACATGTGAGTTGTTTTTGGTTCCAGCCTTAACTCCCTTCCTGGCCATGAAGGCGATGCGGATGGTGTGCCCGTTCACGCTCTGCTTCAGGAGCGGGCCTCTCCACGATGCCCCTGGAGAACATGGTCGAGCACAAAGGGTAAGGAGCTGTACGACACTGATGCTGAAGACGAAGAGCTGGGGAATCATGATTCTCGACACGTGGAGGTGCAACAAGGTGCGGGGCCGTCTTGGTTCCCAGCCGATAGTTACAAGATGACAAACCCCAGTGTTTGGATCAGTCCGTCTCAAACCGACCCGTCCAGTCCGCGCTAGTTCGTTGTATGGGACTAAAGACGGACTGCTGACTAAGCCGGACTGGACCGGGCCAGACGGGACTACAGCCGCTTTGCAAAGTCTTCGGCGGGGCATCCGAACACGTGTTATGGGGGCTCTCATCAACGCACACAACCAACGCAAGACTGAGTGATTTTGAATGTTGTAACTTTGTCAGGGGTTTACATAGAGTATATACATGAGTTTAGGATATATGTGTCCATGCTCAATACTTCCTATGCCAACCTTCTGCGTTAATCACTGATTGGCACCTGCTTTCCATACTCTCACCCACCTTAGTGAATATCTGCAATCCTGTGATGCGTAACGAAACATACGAGTGGGATAGCCTTGTTCATGGAGAGGAGGTCACATTCAGGCCAAGGCATTTAGATGAGGATAGGACAGATGGCAGAGGAATCCGGTCGAGCGTCACTGTCGACGTTTCGAACCGCCCCGGTCCTGTCGTCGAATGGTCGGCACAACACACGGAGGGATTGCTTGAATGAGTGGGAAGTCCGTGCAGACAATGGTGAAAAACTAGTTTCGGTCTATACTGGCAAACAAGCGTACGCCTCAGTGGTGTCTATCGAGAAGCTATCACAGCATGCAACGAATCTAGCGAGTAGGGTTTGCTGATACAGTGCATTGGTACCTGTATACAATACCTCAAGAGTGGGCTATTGTGCCTGTAAGGGAGCACAGCAACGGAAAGATTTGACGGTCATCCAGCAGTAGATACAGCTGCAAAGCCCAACCATGCTGCTAGTTTCTCTTGAGCCGAGTAAAAAAGTTTCTTCAAACTTCCAATCAGCGATGGCAGAAGTGTTTACATTGTACAGCATCGTAGTGTTTACATTACACAGCATTGCAGTGTTGTCTCAAAAAAAGTCCGCAGCAATATGACGCGCAGGAATACACCTCAATCACGTGTTCATATCGCGGTGATTCTCATATCCCGGTGACGCCAAGTATGACCTCTTTTCCCTAAAGCTATAGACCACAAACGAGTGGACAAACGCTTCAGATATCTACCGCATTGACGCGTCATTCTCTGTACGGAGTGCGGCTACTGCCTTCTGCCGAGAGTTCGAACATAGCAGCGCCACCTGAGGCATCCCCACAAGTTCTATAAGAAGCTGCTTACCGGTCTGGTATGGACAGTCTAAGTCTGTACCAGACATGGAGAGCTTAGAAGCTTCTTACCAACGTTAGGAGTGAATAGCATATTGTCGGCGCTCTCCTTTACTGAGCATCTAAACTCTACAGCATGTCCCCTCCCTAACCGTGTGCCTGCACAAATCCACTCCACCGGTGTCTCTTTTCTTGAGCATTTCTTCCCCACCTCTCCAGCATATCAACATCGCCTGCTTCAACAACCCTCTTGTTCAGTCTTTGCCTCTCTTCGCTGTGGTAACCATCGGCCGGCTCTTCTTCTCCCTCACCGGAATTGTTGCTACTCCCATCGTCTTGAACTACAGGCTCTCGAGCGTTCTCAGAACCCTTGTTCCTAACCCCAGAGGAACAATTCAAGGCAGATCTGGTGCAGTGTTCACATTCAGTTCGAGGCATCCCGGGCTCCGCGATGTGGTAAAGATCAGCTCCTTCTGTGACGGCAATCATGGGGCTCGAGGGGCTCTGTGGATGCAGATTCGTAACGTCTCAGTCATTTCACAAGTGTGGGTTTATATCTTCTTCTCGAACACCTATACCGTTATCCGACTGCCCTGCACTTGCTCCTTTCTCTTCAAGTGAGGAGCAGCAACCCATATTCGCAGGTATGAGCACCGTTTGGAAACTCGAGGGGATCCTCTCTGCGCTGCCCGTGCGTGGGTTATATGTGAGGGTGTGCTGGTGGCACAGGAGTATTGGTGCGACCATGTCACCTTCCGCCAGCGCGGTTGTACTACCGAACGCATACGTGTAACGGAGTCCAGCGAGGAACGGAAGGAGACACCAGGTTCTTACATCGAGGTAAGGCATGAGGTGTCAAGGCTCACAAACAGCTATCGAGAGGTGTCATCTTTGCGGCGCATCTCCTGAGCCTGGGGGAAAGTTGAGTGCGGGCTCGTCCAGCGGTGGGAGCGGCTCTTGCCGATGTTTCATTGCCGACGGCTACAACACGTGAGCCGAACGGAATGATGAAGTTGTCGATCCTAGGTGAGTTGTGCGACTTGAACTCTAGGGGTCAGCAGAACCAAACAGCAAAGTAAAGTGGTGGTACACAAGTGGCTCATAATCATACGAGTCTACAGCTGTAGGAGATGGAGACAAGAAATATCATGGAAAATGGATCACAGTACGCGGCAGTGTATCTGCATTGTCGCTCTCTTGTAATTATCTGATTGGGGCGGCCGATTTGTGTGTTGATTTAGACATCAACTCGGTCGAGGAATCCGTGGAAGCGGTGAGGGTTGTTCTTGTCATCTGCGACAACCCGCGAATCTGCCGCACATGGGCGGGCGCTGCGGTTGGGCCTTCGTTTCCAACAGGCCTCTTACTCCATCCGCCGAACAACCCCTTCGCTCCGCCCTCCCCCAGTCTGCCGTGCGCTTTGCTGCATCCTGTTTTGGAGATTGCACATCTCCCCACTGTCTTCTTCCACAACACTGCTTGACGCAGCTCTGGCAAGCGGATCATTATAGTATTTTGATTTAAAAAGTAGATCTAGTATTAATATTAGAATACAGTAGATTTAAAGATAGTAATTATATAGTTTTCTTACTAATCAAAATACTATAACAAAGTTGACTTTCCCTTGGCGCCAAGTAGTGCGCGAACATCAAAACCGCACCGAAATCCTCACCCAAATAAACATATCTTAGCGTCTAGGACCTAAATCGAAAATCTGTCTCCAGCGATTATACGCAAGGCCTCGCGTATCATAAGACAGCTTTCAGATTCAAAAGCGCACGAGAGTTGAAGGAGGAGATAGCTTTAGCAGATACGCAACCTCGTGCTTTCGTGCGGCGGCCTTGCAGCGCGTTGAGGCCTTAGGCAGCAACCCCACCACGGCCACGGCCACGGCCACGGCCACGCACGCACGCACGCACGCATAGCTCTACTACTATAGCCTGTAAACCATGCGCAAGTGCTACATCTGATAGAGCTAGCCGTGCGTATTCTAACGCTATCAAAATCATCAAAATCCGTCCAAAATTGAGAGATCTGTGAGCGTGCGAGCGTGCAAAGGTGAGGGAGATCACGTGACTACATCAGGTGCATGCATGCGTGCGTGGAAGTAAGCTAGAACCACGTGATATCATCCGAAAATCTCCAAATTCGATGGAGACTACTATACATAGCTCGTAAAAACCTTATTTTTACGAAAAGCTACTATCTCTAGCGCCTGATATGTATTAAAATGCGTGCATTCAATACATATCACGCAAAAACCACGTGATAGCCGGGTGCACGCACGGAAAGCCACCTAGCTCCTTCAATTCTCAACCAAATTTAACCAATAGGAGCGCGTTTTGAAGAGCAGATCGTGGGCTTTCAAACGCTATCAGAATCGTGAGAAAGCGTCCACATTTGGGCGAGCTATCAGTAATTTGGGCGCGCGCCCTAGTGCGCGCCTTGTCCCTGTGCCCACGTGGCTAGGCTTGGTGCGTCTTCCTATCACGTGACTTTCTAATCAACATCATAAGATAATTTGCACCAAGTCTATATAAGAGGAGATATCACGCCCGTGTTCTTTCGCGTTTAAGTGGTGCTTGGCGTTGTTCGTTGAGGCGATTTGATCGTTAAGAACGTCACCACCCGTTAGGGTGGTTGTAGTGCATCGTGCATACGCATGCATACGTAAGCCACGGGTATCTGTCGCATGTAGCAGCCACCGACAAAATTAGCCTCGTCTTCGAGATCCCTAGTTCTCCAGTGTCAGTGCTAGCCGCCTTGCGATGTGCGGGACAGTTTCAGCGGCACGGAGCGTAGTCACGATCTGCATCGTGATTCTCGATCGCACGGCTGCGAGTGGTTAGAAGCCGATCCTACGGTGCCACCACGGAATGCCTTGCATGACGCGTCGCTCTGCCCGAACAAACGCACGGCTACACCGGCGTGATGGAGCGTTGCGAACGAGGCGAAGCTGGGCCGGCGCTTAGAGGGACCAAAGCGGGACGCGATTGCACGTGGGAGGCGATGACCTAACTCGTCTAAAGCTGCGCTGCCGCAATTTGGTTCTCACTTTGGTGTAGATTAGAGGATTGTGTCGCAATCGGCGATCCTCAAGTTTCGGCTGATGCAGCTCCCTTTTCAGCTGAGAGGGCGCGAAGCGCGGAGACCACATCTG